>Ga0207419_1001929_pt1 | contig 14448 bp, 16 predicted proteins | sample ElkSloMetagenome_4_FD_184723 | JGI IMG/M metagenome (GOLD analysis project Ga0207419, IMG submission 184723) | Hot spring microbial communities from Elkhorn Slough, Monterey Bay, USA - MD2A (version 2) | ecosystem: Environmental > Aquatic > Marine > Intertidal zone > Estuary: Microbial mat ...
ACATCATGGCCCGCAAGGGGGTCACACCCGATCTTGCCAAGGCGATCATGCGCACCAATACCACGGCGATTGCCGCCGTCATGGTTCATCGGGGCGAAGCCGACAGCCTGATCTGCGGCACCTTCGGCCAATACCTGTGGCATCTCAATTATGTCTGCCAGATCCTCGGCAGCGAGACGTTTCACCCCGTCGCAGCACTTTCCCTGATGATCCTCGAAGATGGGCCGCTTTTTATCGCGGACACGCAGGTGCATCCCGAACCGACACCCGAACAGATCGCCGAGACCGTCATGGGCGCCGCGCGCCACGTGCGCCGCTTCGGGCTCGAGCCGAAAATCGCGCTATGCTCGCATAGCCAGTTCGGAAATCTCGACACCGACAGCGGGCGGCGGATGCGCGCGGCGATGGCGATTCTCGACAGTGCGCCGCGCGACTTTGCCTACGAGGGCGAAATGCACGTGGATTCCGCCCTGGACACGGCCCTGCGCAGCCGCGTCTTTCCCGCAGCCCATCTGCCAGGTGCTGCCAATACCCTCGTCTTCGCCAATACCGACGCCGCGTCCGGGGTCCGCAACATCCTGAAGATGAAGGGCGGCGGCCTCGAGGTCGGACCGATCCTGATGGGCATGGGGAACCGCTGTCATATCGTGACCCCGTCGATCACCGCACGCGGCCTGCTGAACATGTCGGCCGTCGCGGGCACGCCCGTCGCACACTATGGCTAGTCAATAAGTTGACTCTCCACCGGTTCAGGGGGCGGAGTTTTCCTTGCCGCCCTTTCCGGCGTTACGTAAAGATCGCCGCAGAGGACGCAAGGGAGGGACACTATGGGTTACGCAGAGGTTTACGCTGCCTGGCAAAACGATCCGGAAGGCTTCTGGCTCGCGCAGGCCGAGGCGATCGACTGGGATGTCGCCCCCACCAAGGCGCTCGATGACAGCAATGCCCCGTTTTATCGCTGGTTCACCGACGCGCAGGTCAATACCTGCTATAACGCCGTGGACCGGCATGTCGCGAACGGGCGCGGTGATCAGGCGGCGATCATCTATGACAGCCCCGTCACCGAGACCAAAGAAACCGTCACCTATGCCGACCTGCAAGAGCGCGTTGCGTCTCTCGCCGGGGCGCTGCAGGCCAATGGCATCACCAAGGGTGACCGCGTCATCATTTACATGCCCATGGTCCCACAAGCGCTCGAGGCGATGCTGGCCTGCGCCAGGATCGGGGCGATCCATTCGGTGGTCTTCGGAGGATTTGCCGCGAATGAGCTTGCGGTGCGGATCGATGACGCCGAGCCCAAGGCCATCATCGCGGGATCCTGCGGGATCGAGCCGGGGCGCATCGTGCAATACAAGCCCCTGCTTGACGGCGCGATCGAGATGGCGACCCACAAGCCCGATTTCTGCGTGATCTTCCAGCGCCCGCAACACCCCGCACCGCTGACCCCCGGTCGTGATCTCGACTGGTACGAATTTCAAAAGGGTGTCACGCCGGCCGACTGCGTTCCGGTCGAAGGCGATCACCCGGCCTACATCCTTTACACCTCGGGCACGACCGGCGCCCCAAAAGGCGTGGTCCGTCCGACGGCGGGGCATCTGGTGGCACTGAACTGGACAATGAAGGCGATCTACAACGTCGACCCCGGCGAGGTGTTCTGGGCCGCCTCTGATGTCGGCTGGGTCGTCGGCCATTCCTATATCTGCTACGCGCCGCTGATCGCGGGCAATACGACCGTCGTTTTCGAAGGCAAGCCGGTCGGCACGCCGGATGCGGGGACCTTCTGGCGCGTGATCTCGGAACACGACGTGCGTGCGTTCTTCACTGCACCGACGGCCTTTCGCGCGATCAAGCGCGAGGATCCGCAGGGAGAATTGATCAAGGATTACGACATCTCGGGGCTGCGCGCGCTCTATCTGGCGGGTGAACGCGCCGACCCCGATACGATCCAGTGGGCCCAGCGCGTCATGGGGGTGCCGGTCTACGATCACTGGTGGCAGACCGAAACCGGCTATACCATCGTCGGCAATCCCGCAGGGATCGAGGCGCTTCCCGTCAAGATCGGATCACCCACGGTTCCGATGCCGGGATATGACGTGCAGATCCTCGATGAGGCCGGCCACCCCAAACCAGCAGGCGAACTGGGTGCGATCGCCGTCAAGCTCCCCCTGCCGCCCGGCACGCTGCCCACGCTGTGGAACGCCCGGGACCGGTTCGAGAAAAGCTACCTGACCACCTTCCCCGGCTACTACGAGACCGGCGACGCAGGTATGATCGACGAAGACGGCTACCTCTACATCATGGCCCGCACCGATGACGTCATCAATGTGGCCGGGCACCGTCTGTCGACAGGTGCGATGGAAGAGGTGCTGGCCAATCACCCCGACGTCGCCGAATGCGCGGTGATCGGCGTGACCGATGAATTGAAAGGGCAACTCCCCATGGGGTTCATCTGCCTCAACAAGGGCTGCGACCGTGCGCACGGGATGATCACGGCCGAGTGCATCAAGAATGTGCGCGACACCATAGGTCCCGTTGCGGCCTTCAAACTGGTTGCCGTGGTGGACCGCCTGCCCAAGACACGGTCTGGCAAGATCCTCCGGGCAACGATGGTCAAGATCGCCGACGGCGCGGACTTCAAGATGCCCGCGACGATCGATGATCCCGCGATCCTCGACGAGATCAGGGAGGCCCTGAAGCCGATGGGGTATGCAGGCGGTTAGAGGCTACACTCTGGATAATTGCGCGAAACCGCTAGGTCAGACATATGCGACTGATGCTGACCTTGCTCTTTCTGGCGACCGCAGCCGGAGCCGACCCGATGATGATTGAGGATTTCGACGCCGCGTCCAATGACCGTTGGCGCTATACCAGCGACCGTGTGATGGGAGGTGTATCGAGTGGCGAGGCCGGACTCGGACGCGAGGGCAACCTGACATTCGCCCGATTGCGCGGCACGGTCAGCACGGCCAACAATGGCGGCTTCATCCAAATCCGGACCACTTTGCCGGAAAGCCTGCAGGACAGCACGAGTGCCATCCGCCTGCGTGTCCGCGGGAACGGCGCAACATACTACGTCCACCTCCGCCCCGGTACGGCGCGCCGGCCATGGCAATACTATCAGGCGTCATTCGACACGACTTCCACCTGGAAAGAGATCCTATTGCCGCTGACCGCGTTCGAGCCGCGCGGCGGCTTGTCCGCACAATTCCGCCCATCCGACATCCGCGGTATCGGCCTCGTGGCTTTTGGCGCTGACTATGAAGCGGCCCTCGATATCGATTGGATTGCTGCTACCGACTAGCGCACGGAGCCCGACCGAAAGCCCGGGATTACCCGACCTCCGTATCCCCCGATGCAATCGTGGATACGCCTGGCGTCCCCTGTTCCTGTTATTTGCGCGGGCGGTTCTCGGTTGACGAAAGAGAGCGGCTTTCTTCGGCCCAAAACGCTCCCGCACCAACCAGATACGAACTCAGGCAAACTGCTCCCTGATCAGCCGTTCCTCCAGCCCGTGACCCGGATCGAACAGGATCCGATGCCGGATGTCCGGTTCGGACCGGATCTCCACGCTGACAACATTGCGCACCGACGATCCGTCCGCATCGGCCATCACCGGTCGCTTGCCGGGGTTCAGAACATCGAAACGGACCACTGCATTCTTGGGCAAAAGCGCCCCCCGCCAGCGGCGGGGCCGGAATGCGGCGACAGCCGTGACGGCCAGCACATCGGAGCCTATGGGCAGGATCGGCCCGTGCGCCGAATAGTTATACGCCGTTGAACCCGCAGGCGTCGCCACCAGTGCGCCATCGCAGACCAGCTCGTCCATGCGCATCCGGCCATCGACCGTGATCTTGAGCTTGGCGGCCTGTGGGCCCGCGCGCAGCAGGCTCACCTCGTTGATCGCCAATGCCTCGTGCATGGTCCCGTCGACCGCCAGCGCGGTCATGCGCAGCGGGTTGATGACTTCCTCCACGGCCTCGTCCAAGCGCGACTGCAGGTCATCTTCATGAAATTCGTTCATCAGAAACCCGACCGTGCCGCGGTTCATCCCGTAGACCGGCGCGTCAAGCTCTTGCGTGGCGTGCAGCGTCTGCAACATGAACCCGTCACCGCCAAGCGCCACGATCACCTCGGCATCTTCCTGCGGCACATCGCCGTGTATCTCAGCAAGGGCCGCGCGCGCCTTTTCCGCGATCGGTATGGGGCTGGCGACAAAGGCGATCCTCGACCTCGGCATGGCGCTTTTTCCTTGTTGTTCCCATACGTTGTGCGGTGATCGGACGCGAAACGCAAGACAGGCATCGGAAACGGAAAGGGCGCCCTCATGAAGATCATGGTCGTTTTGATGCTTTAGCCCCTTCCCTTTTCCCGATAAGAGAGGGCCAAATCCAATGTAAATCCGCAAGAAGGACTGTACTCATGACTGTCAATGTCCGCGACTCCGGCTTCTTCGCCGAAAGCCTCAGCACCCGCGATCCCGCGATCCATGCCGCCATGCAGGCCGAACTCAAGCGGCAGCGCAACGAGATTGAACTGATCGCCTCCGAGAACATCGTCTCGTCCGCCGTGATGGAGGCGCAGGGTGGCGTGATGACGAACAAATACGCCGAAGGCTATCCCGGCCGCCGCTACTATGGCGGGTGCGAACATGTCGACGTGGCCGAAGAGCTCGCCATCGACCGCGCCAAGGAACTGTTCGGTTGCGGTTTTGCCAATGTGCAACCCAACTCGGGGTCGCAGGCCAATCAGGGCGTGTTTCTGGCCCTCCTTCAGCCCGGCGATACAATCCTCGGCATGTCGCTCGATGCCGGTGGCCACCTGACACACGGGGCAAGGCCCAACCAGTCGGGCAAGTGGTTCAACGCCGTGCAGTACGGCGTGCGCGAGCAGGACAGCCAGCTTGACTACGAGGCGGTCCAGCGCCTGGCCACGGAACATCAGCCCAAGATGATCATCGCCGGTGGATCGGCCATTCCGCGCATCATCGACTTTGCCAGAATGCGTGAAATCGCCGACAGCGTGGGCGCTTATCTGCTGGTCGACATGGCCCATTTCGCAGGACTGGTCGCGGCGGGCCTTTACCCCTCGCCCTTCCCGCATGCCCACGTCGCGACGACGACAACCCACAAAACGTTGCGCGGTCCACGGGGCGGCATGATCCTGACCGATGACGAGGCGCTGGCAAAGAAGTTCAATTCGGCCATCTTCCCCGGCATTCAGGGCGGGCCGCTGATGCATGTGATCGCGGGCAAGGCCGTCGCCTTCGGCGAGGCACTGCGCCCCGAATTCAAGAGCTATCAGGAACAGGTCGTCAAGAATGCGCAGGCATTGGCCGACCAGTTGATGAAAGGCGGCTTGGACATCGTCACCGGCGGCACGGACACCCATGTCATGCTGGTCGATCTGCGTCCCAAGGGTGTGAAGGGCAATGCCACCGAAAAGGCCCTGGGCCGCGCACATATCACCTGCAACAAGAACGGCATCCCCTTCGATCCCGAAAAACCGATGGTGACCTCGGGCATCCGGCTCGGCTCTCCCGCGGCCACGACGCGCGGTTTCACCGAAGTCGAGTTCCGCCAGATCGCCGACTGGATCGTCGAGGTGGTCGATGGACTTGCCGCCAATGGCGAGGATGGAAACCAGGCGGTCGAGGCGAAGGTCCGCGCCGAGGTCGAGGCGCTCTGCGACAAGTTCCCGATCTATCCCGACCTCTGACGCATCCGGCGCGCCGGCCCTTCGGCCGGCCCGCCTTTCTTGCGCTACCGGCTGCTTCATCTTGGCCAGAAAACTCCCGCCGGAGGCATGCGACGGTGCGGGCTGCGCCAGTCCGGATCATGGGGGGTCTGATCCTCGGGGATTATCTCTCTAGGCGAGCCCTCTCCACCAGATAACGACGATCACCAGAATACCCGTCGCGAAGATCGCGAAGGCGATCGCGGCGATGATGTTGAGGAGTGTCTCGCGGCGTTGCGCAACAGGATCGATGGTTTGCAGATGGGCAAGCACGTTGCGGTGGGCCTGAATGACCTTTTCCTGGTCGATCAGGCGGTGCAGTTTGGGATTTCGTGCCAGCGGGACGACCTGCGCCAGATAGGTGGCATCACGGCGCACGTAGCGCGGCAGAAGACGCCCGCCGCGGCGCAGCTGTGCTGCAAGCGTGCTCCCGCGCAGGCCCAGCTTTTCACGCAGGCCCGCGCGGACTTCGGCTACCTTGTGTTCGAGCGTATCGATCATGAGCAGTCCGCTACTTCCGGCGAATGATTTGCTCAATCCCTCTGGTGCTGGTGGCCGTGGATGGTTAGCAACAGATGCATGTTGAACACGGTCAGATATGACGGGCCCCCGGCGACGCCGCTGTTGATCGCGCACGGGCTGTTCGGGTCGGCACGGAACTGGGGGGTGCTGGCCAGGCGCCTGTCCGAGGACCGGCCCGTGATCGCGGTGGATATGCGCAACCATGCCGCAAGTCCTTGGTATGACACACATTCCTATTACGACCTCGCAAACGATCTGGCCGAGGTCATGGACGGGCCGATGGATGTTCTGGGGCACTCGATGGGGGGCAAGGCGGCGATGGTGCTGGCCTTGCAAACCCCTGAAATCGTTCGGAAACTGATCGTCGCCGATATCGCCCCGGTGACTTATGAACACACGCAGACAGGGCCGATCACGGCGATGCGCGGTGTCGACCTCGATCAGATCACCAGCCGCGCAGAGGCCAAATCACAGCTGGCCGGACTGCCGCCCGGTGTTGATGATTTTCTGCTGCAAAGCCTTGATATGAAAGAAAAACGCTGGCGTCTGAACCTCGATGTGCTCGAGGCGGAGATGGACAGGATCATCGGTTTTCCGCAGGTTTCGGGGCGGTTCGAGGGCGAGACGCTTTTCCTGTCGGGTGGTGCATCCGACTATGTGGAAGCCGATGCGCGACCGCGGATCAAGGCGTTGTTTCCAGAGGCGAAATTCGCGAAAATACCGGGGGCGGGCCATTGGCTTCACGCCGAAAAGCCGCGCGAATTCGCCGCCGCCGTCAGCGCCTTTCTGGGCTGAAAACCGCGTCTGGACCGTGTCTGCAAAACGTCGGCAAAACGTATGGCAAACGTATGGCACCATCGCCCACGCGGTGCGCCCGTCGCGTCAGACGGCGCAATCCTTGCAGAATGGCGTATCGGGCAACAGGGCGAGCCGCGCCTCGGAAATCTCGGTGCCGCATTTGACACAGGTTCCGTAAGAGCCATCCGCGATCCGGCCCAGCGCGGCATCGATCCGGCGCACTTCGTCGGAATCGTGCTGACCCAGGGCTTCGAGCACCTCGTCGCCCTGACGCTCGACCGAGCGGTCCTCCCAGTCCTTGGAAGGTTCGTCGTCGAGCTGGTCCTCGATATGGGCCATCTCGCCCAGAAGGTCGGCGCGCCGTGCGAGCAGGATTTTTCTTTGTTGGTCGGTGTCCATGGGTTTGCTCCTTTCGTTGCCCGCCAGAATGACGCGCAACGGTCCCGGTGACGTTGATATGGGTCAAGACGTGCAAAACAGCGCGCGCGACAGTCACTTGCCGCCCCGCGCGCGGCACGCTAATTTAGCGGCAGCGAAACCCCGTGAGGTACCCGATGATCCGCATTGCCCTGATATCCGCCATTCTCGCCCTTGCCGCCTGCGAGACCATTCAAGGCGCTGGCCGCGATATCACCAACGCGGGCCGTACGCTCGACCGCGCGATCTGACGATCAGACCTCGCGCGCCTTGGGATCTGGCAAGGTGCCCGTGTCTTCGACCTTGGTGTGGTCGAAGGCGGGATCGTCACGCTTGATCCGGCGCGAGATGTAGTACGAGGCAGGCCAGCTCAGCGCGTAGCCGATGACAAGCCCCCCGACGATGACGGGCCATGTGTAATAGCCCAGCGTGAACGCGGTGATGGCGAAGACGCCGCAGACCACGGCACCGATCGGCAGGGTGAGGATGATAGACAGACGGTCCATTGCTGTTCTCCTTTTCGGGAGAACAACGCCGGACGGTCGCAAGAGGTTCCACCGCCGCCCGTCGACCGGCACCGGAGGGGCTGACGGTCAGGTCCGCTGCTGCGTGACGATGGCGCGTGCGACGAGCCATGTGACAGGCAGGGCAACCACCGCACCCACGGATGCCGCCACGAGGATCGGGATCAATGTATCGTAGCCTGCGGTCAGGGCCGCCACCATGAGACTGCCGGCAAGTGTGGTGCCGATGATTGAATAGAGCATTGATGCCAGGCGGAACATGATCCCCTCCTTTTTGGGCGTTTCGGGTCGGGACAAGACTATGCCGCGCCAGAGGGCCGCGTCGTTGATGTATGTCAAACGCGGGATGTTTTCGGGGCGCGGGCCCCGGCAAGACCAGCGTTAGGTCGGGGTTCAGCCCGACATGACCGACGCACGATGCTTCAAATCGCGGATTGTCGGGGTGAACCCCGACCTACGGGGGTTGCACCCTACCTGCACCACGTGCGCTCTCGGGCTCTTTTGCTTTGCAAAAGACCCTGCCGCGCACCGTCTTTCTTCATCGCCCAAAATGGAGAGTTGGCTGTTCGTTGGCACCCAGAACTGCGACCGAGTGGGCCCGCATTTGGCTGCGCCAAACGCTTTCGCCCACCGTCACTCAAAATGGATTAGGAATCCATTTTGAGTGCTGAAATGAACGCCTCCTGCGGGATATCCACCTTCCCGAACTGGCGCATCTTCTTTTTGCCCGCCTTCTGCTTGTCCAGCAGTTTGCGTTTGCGCGTCGCGTCCCCGCCGTAGCATTTGGCGGTGACGTCCTTGCGCAGGGCGCTCAGCGTCTCGCGGGCGATGACCTTGCCGCCGATGGCGGCCTGGATCGGGATCTTGAACATGTGACGGGGGATCAGGTCTTTGAGCTTTTCGACCATCGCGCGGCCGCGCATCTCGGCCCGGTCGCGGTGGACCATCATCGAGAGGGCGTCGACAGGTTCCTCGTTCACGAGGACGGACATCTTCACGAGGTTGTCCGCGCTGTAGCCCGTCAGCTGGTAGTCGAAGGAGGCATAGCCCTTGGTCACCGATTTCAGGCGGTCGTAGAAATCGAAGACGACCTCGTTCAATGGCAGGTCGTAGACCGTCATCGCGCGGCTGCCGGCGTAGGTCAGTTCAAGCTGCACGCCGCGCCGTTCCTGACAGAGTTTCAGCACATCGCCGAGGTAGTCGTCGGGCACGAGGATCGTGGCCTTGATGCGCGGTTCCTCGACGTGGTCGATCAGGGTCACGTCGGGCATGTCGGCGGGGTTGTGCAGTTCCATCATCTCGCCGTCGCGCAGGTAGACGTGATAGACCACGGAGGGCGCGGTGGTGATCAGTTCGATGTTGTATTCACGCTCGATCCGGTCGCGGATGACCTCGAGGTGCAGGAGGCCGAGAAAGCCGCAGCGAAAGCCGAAGCCCAGCGCGGCCGAGGTTTCGATTTCGTGACTGAAGCTCGCGTCGTTCAGCGCCAGCTTGTCGATGGCATCGCGCAGGTCCTCGAATTCCGAGCTGTCCACGGGGAAGAGCCCGCAGAACACCACCGGCTGCGACGGCTTGAAGCCGGGCAATGGTGTTTCGGTGCCCTTCTTCTCGGTCGTGATGGTGTCGCCGACGCGGGTGTCGCGGACCTGCTTGATCGAGGCGGTGATGAAGCCGATCTCGCCCGGGCCGAGGTCGGTCACGTCCTGCATCTTGGGGCGGAAGACACCGATCTTGTCGATCTGGTGCACGGTGCCGTTCGACATGAATTTGACGCGGTCGTTCTTTTTCATCACGCCGTCGATGACGCGGACCAGAACGATGACGCCGAGGTAGCTGTCATACCAGCTGTCGACCAGCATCGCCTTGAGCGGCGCGTCGCGTGTGCCGGTGGGCGCGGGCAGCCGGGTGATGATCGCCTCGAGCGTTTCCTTGATCCCGACCCCGGTCTTGGCCGACACGCGGATCGCACCCGATGCGTCGATGCCGATCACGTCCTCGATCTGTTCGGCCACACGGTCGCATTCGGCGGCAGGCAGGTCGATCTTGTTGAGGACGGGGACGATCTCGTGGTCGGCGTCGATGGCCTGGTAGACATTGGCAAGCGTCTGCGCCTCGACCCCCTGGGTGCTGTCGACGACCAGCAAAGATCCCTCGACCGCGCGCATCGACCGCGACACCTCGTAGGCGAAGTCGACGTGGCCGGGGGTGTCGATCAGGTTGAGGATGTATGTCTCGCCATCATCGGCGATATATTCGATCCGGACAGTGTTCGCCTTGATGGTGATCCCGCGCTCGCGTTCGATATCCATCGCGTCGAGAAGCTGTTCCTTCATCTCGCGTTCGGTGACGGTGTTCGTCGACTGGATCAGCCGGTCGGCCAGCGTCGATTTGCCGTGGTCGATATGGGCCACGATCGAGAAATTGCGGATATGCGAAAGCTCTGTCATGGCAGGGATATGGAAGGGTTTTGTGGTCCCGTCAATGTGGATTGTGACGCAGGCGGCAGGGCGCGCCGCAAAGCCGGGATCGCACCGCCGCCGCCGCGCCCGACCACGGGCATTTTTGCGGCTGTTCCGTCGCCGCACCCTCAATCGCTGTTTGCATGACGCCCCCGCCCCCGCCATAATAAATAGCGTGGGGCACGACATTCAGGACCACCCGCGAGGGAACGCGGGGGCCGGGCAGAGGATGATGGCATGCGGTATCTCTTGATGGCAGGGGCCTTGGCGTCTGCAGCGGCCTGCGGTGGCGGGCGCGTGGTCGACGGGGCGATTTCAGAGGCCTGTATCCGCGCCGACAGGCGCGACGCCTCGCCAGCCTTGTGTTCCTGCGTCCAGCAGGTGGCCAACCAGTCGCTGTCGGGCGCGGATCAGGCGCGGGCGGCGGCGTTTTTCGCCGAACCCCAACTGGCACAGGATACCCGCCAGTCGGACCGGCCCGGCGACGAGCGTTTCTGGGACAGGTATCGCGCCTTCACCGATCTGGCCGAGCAGATCTGTCGTCCCGTAACCTGACCGCAGCCTTCGCGATGATGTCGAGCGCGGCATCGAAATCGCGCGTGAAATAGGGGTCTGGCACATCCCTGTCGGCCATGAGCACGACGGGCGTGGTGCATCCGGCGGGGCGCAGCGCCTCGATATCGGCCCGGTTCTGCCGGTCCATCGCGACGATCAGGTCGAACCTCGTGAAGTCCGCGCTTGCGAACTGCCGCGCACGCAGGTCGCCAAGGTCGATCCCCCGTGCACGGGCCGCGGCCTGCATCGGATCATAGGGCGGTTTGCCCACGTGCCAGTCGCCGGTCCCCGCGCTGTCGATCTGCCAGTCGGGGGCGAGACTGCGCATGATGCCTTCGGCGGCGGGCGAGCGGCAGATATTGCCCAGACAGACGAAGAGCACACGCATCAGCGCAGCACGCCCTTGCGCACCATGGCCCGCGCATAAACCCACAAGAGCAGCAGGATCACGGGGATCGCGATGCTGAAGACGACTGCCGCCGTCCCCGATGCGGCCGTCATCGCGCCACCTGCCGCAATGCCGTAGGTATAGACCGACGAGACCAGCAGACCCGCGAGCGACACAAAGAACGAAATCGCCGCGAAGCGCGACCGCAACAGCAGCAATAGCGAACCGATGACCGAGAACCACACGCCCACAGCCCAAGAGACGTCGAACCAGACGGGCGCCTGTTCCAGCATCATCAACCGCGCCGGCGGCTGCGCGGCCAGATACGCCGCACTGCCGATGCGCGTCATCACATAGTCGATCGCCCCGCCCGCATTCCAGACAAGTGACAAAAGGCCGACGATCCACAGGTGAACCGGTGTTCTGGCCATTGGCTCCTCCTCCTTCGGCCCACATGACTGCGCGCAGACTAGGGCCGAAAGCGCTCTGCGGGCAAGCTGCTTGCGCATAGACCGGAGCCGGGCATGATACGGACATGAAGATTGCGGTTCTTACCGGTGCGGGTGTCTCGGCGGAAAGCGGGCTGGGCACGTTTCGCGACGAAGACGGGCTCTGGGCGCGGTATGACCTGCGCGAGGTGGCAACGCCCGAGGGTTTTGCCCGCGATCCCGCGCTGGTGCTGGATTTCTACAACGCACGGCGCAGGAATACGGCCGAGGCCGAGGTCAACGCCGCGCATCTCGCGCTGGCCGAACTGGGCCGCAGCCCGGATCACGACCTGACTTTGATTACCCAGAATATCGACGATCTGCACGAACGCGCCGGAAGCACCGGCGTCATCCATATGCACGGACAGATCACGCGCGCGCTTTGCGCCGCATGCGGACATCGCTGGGACGCACCCATGGTGATGCAGGCCGCCGACCCCTGCCCGGCCTGTGCGGCCCCCGCGACGCGTCCCGACGTGGTCTGGTTCGGTGAAATCCCCTATCATATGGATGCCCTGTCGCTGGCGGTGACCGAGGCCGACCTTTTCGTTGCCATCGGCACATCAGCCGAGGTCTATCCGGCGGCGGGTCTGGTCGAACTGGCAAGGGGCGCAACGCTGGAGATCAACCTTGCCCCGTCGGTCCGCGCCAACGCCTTCGACGCGCATCTTCACGGGCCGGCCACCGCAGCGGTGCCCGACTGGGTCGCAAGCCTGATCTGATGTCTCGGGGCTGGACCTTTCCCGCCTCCCGCTTATGAAGGGGCCATGACAACGACCACCGATATCGCGGCACTGGCCGAGGCGGTGCGCAGGGGCGAACGCCGCGCGCTCGCGCGGGCGATCACGCTTGTCGAGAGCGGCCGTGCCGACCACCGCGCCGATGCGCTGGCGCTGCTGGATGCGATAGGCACCGGCAGGCAGGCCCTGCGTATCGGGCTGTCGGGCACGCCGGGGGTGGGCAAATCGACATTCATCGAAAGCTTCGGCCTGATGCTGACCGGCATGGGCAAACGTGTGGCGGTGCTCGCCGTCGATCCGTCTTCGGCGCGGTCGGGCGGCTCGATCCTCGGGGACAAGACGCGGATGGATCATCTGGCGCGTGATCCGGGGGCCTTCATCCGCCCCTCGCCCAGCCAGAGCCAGCTTGGGGGTGTGGCGCGGCGGTCGCGCGAGGCGGTGGCGCTGTGCGAAGCGGCGGGCTTTGATATCGTGCTGATCGAGACCGTGGGCGTCGGACAATCCGAGACCGTGGTCGCGCAGATGGCGGATCTTTTCGTGCTGCTGCTGGCGCCTGCGGGGGGCGACGAATTGCAGGGTGTGAAGCGCGGCATCATGGAAATGGCGGATATCATCCTTGTCAACAAGGCCGATGGCGATCTGAAGGCACAGGCGATGCGGACATGCGCTGATTACGCGGGGGCCTTGCGGCTTTTGCGCAAACGCCCGCAGGATCCGCAGGGATTTCCCAAAGCGCTGACGATTTCGGCGCTCGAGACCGAGGGGCTGGGGAAAGCCTGGGAAGAGATGCAGACGCTGAGCGACTGGCGGCGCGAGACCGGCGTATGGGACAGGACGCGCGCAGGCCAGGCAGGCTATTGGTTCGACGAAGAGGTCCGGCAGGGCCTGCTTGCGCTGATGCAGGCGGATCCGGCGGTGGCCGATGACCTGCAAGCCGCGCGGGCCGCGGTACGCGCGGGCGAACGGCAATCGACAGCCGCGGCGGCCGAGGTCATCGCGGTCTTCAAGGCGCGGATCTCGCCGCACGATTGAGCAGATGTGAAAGATGCCACTGTGCCTTGGGTCGGCCGTGCTTGCCTTTGAGGTGAAGTCGCGTATTTTCGTGCAATGTTTTGTGGTGGTAATGGCGGGATGTCATGGCGTTTTCAGACCGGATCGATGATTACACGACGGGGGTGACCGGCACCATCACGGCCAACGGCGAGAGCGTGGGCTATACCATCACCAGCGGCGTTGCGACGGTAAGCCCGCCGAACACCGATCAGGGCGCCGAAATCGAAGAGGACGGCACCCCGAAACTGGTGATCGATTTCGATATCCCCGTGACCGGCCTGAGCCTCACCTTCGACCGCAGCAACCCCGGCGAGGAATATTTCGTCGAGATCAACGGGACGCAGGTGGATATCAACACCCTCATCACCAACGGTCAGGCCACATTCACGTCATCCATTGTCGGGGGCGGCACGGGCACGCATTTCGTCACCTCGTCCGGCGGCATCTCGAGCTCGGGCACGTTCTCGAACGACTCGCTGGGCTTTCTGACGATCCTGACGCCGGTCGACACGATCGGCGTTGTCGGTGACGGCAGCGGCGGCGGCTTCGATGTCGTGGAGGTCGGTATCGACGATGGCCTGTTCGATGTGCTTTGCTTTGCGGCAGGCACCGCGATCGCCACCGCGGACGGCGAGGTCGCTGTCGAGACGCTGGTTGCCGGTGACACGGTTCTCGGAACCGACGGTCAAAGTCACGCGATCCGCGCCGTTCAGGTGCAGCACATGCGCGAGATCCATCTGTTGCGCGACACGCGGCGCCGGCCCGTCCGTA
>Ga0207419_1001932_pt1 | contig 14430 bp, 11 predicted proteins | sample ElkSloMetagenome_4_FD_184723 | JGI IMG/M metagenome (GOLD analysis project Ga0207419, IMG submission 184723) | Hot spring microbial communities from Elkhorn Slough, Monterey Bay, USA - MD2A (version 2) | ecosystem: Environmental > Aquatic > Marine > Intertidal zone > Estuary: Microbial mat ...
CTCGGGGCTCATGTATTCGGGTGTGCCCACCGCCTCCCCGACCCGCGTTGCCGCCGCCTCGTCGTCGTCGGCCTGCAGCGCCTTGGCGATTCCGAAATCAATGACTCGCACCAGAGCCTGGCCGTCCTGATCCTGCATCCGGAGCGCCCGGCACGCCTCGAAGCGGCACTGCGCGGCGTTGAGCAGCTGAATGACTTTCGCATGCTCGACGCCGAACCGGCCGAGCGCCGACAGCTCGAGCGGGCGCATCCGGCGAATTATCTGGATCGACTCGCGAAGCTCGATGCCAGCGGCGAGCCGCAGAGCATCGACGAGGATACGTTCCTCGGTCCGGGCTCGCTGAGAGCCGCCGCCCTCGCGGCCGGCGCCGCCTGCCAGGCTGTCGATACAGTGATGGAGAAAAATGCGTGGACAAGCGCGTTTGCCGTTGTTCGCCCGCCGGGCCATCACGCCGAAGCAGCCCGCGCCATGGGGTTTTGCTTCTACTCAAGCCTGGCGGTCGCCGCACTGCACGCGCGCGATGCGCTGGGTGTTCGCCGAATCGCGGTCTGCGATTTCGATGTCCATCACGGCAACGGAACCGAAGCGATCCTCGCCGATCAGGCGAATGTCATGTTCGTTTCGAGTCACCAGTACCCGCTCTACCCGGGCACCGGTCGAGCCGAGGACCTGTCCGCGGCCAACGTGTTCAACTGCTCCCTGCCCCCACAGTCCGGCAGCAACGAGTTCCGCGAGCACTGGACCGAGCATCTGCTACCGGCGATCGATCAGTTCAAGCCCCAGCTCATATTGGTCTCTGCCGGCTTCGATGCCCACTGGCGCGATCCGCTGGCGCAGCTGCAGCTGAAAGACGAGGACTACTTCTGGATCGGACACGAGCTCAAAACCCTTGCCCGGCGCCACGCCGGGGGACGGATCGTCGCTAGCCTCGAGGGCGGCTATGACCTCAAAGCGCTCGAAGACAGCACGCTCGCCTTTGCCGAAGGCATCGCCTGAGCGGATCGCGGCCCTGGTCCGGCGCCGGGAAAGCGCTTCAATCCATCATCATGGTGATCTGAAGAACATCCTGATAATCCCCGGCGACCAGGGTTTCGAGCTCCCCGACGCTGACCTCGAGGACGATGGTTTCCCCGGGTGCGAGTCGGGCCTCGAAAGGCGTGCTGGCCGGGCCTTCTGCGGACCCGAGCGCCACGTTGTAGGGCACTGAATATCGGGGAAACTCCGTATGCAACAGAACGCCATGCGTTGCTATCACTCGGAGAGTAACCGGGACATTGCCTTCGAGGGTCAGAAACGCGCGACTTCGACCGCCGGTGACCAGATCGCCCAGCTCGAGAAAAGCCGGAACGCTGCCCAGCCTGCCGTCGCCGAAATCAGAGCGCACATTAAGGCTTGCCTTTGCGGGAATGTCGAGGACAACGCGCTGGCGCACGCGCTCGATCTCGACCGCATCCGGAGGGCCCGTTCCCGAATAGAGTCGCGCCGTCATCTGGATATTGATTCGACGCGCGTTCAGCCGCGGGGCGGGCGTCACCACCAGATCCAGTTCGACGGAGGCCGGAACGCCCGGCGATGCAACGCCGCTCAAGATTCTGCGAGGGTCCGAGGCGCTCAGGTCAAGCAGGGCCTGCCCGAAGGGCCTTGGCTCGATATGGACCTCGACCTGCTGAGTCTGCGCGAAGTCGAAGGTGACGAGGAAGGGGCAGTCGTCTGCGCGCGACGATACACCCACGCGAAAGGGGATGCGTATGATCTCGCCCGCCGCCAGCTGCTCCAGGGCCCAGCGATCGGCCACCGGCGGCTCGATCTGGAGCTGAGGGCGACAGCTTTGAGCTGAAGCGCCCTGGCTGAGCGAAAGAATTAAAAGACCCAGAGCGACGAATCGGATCATGGCTGGATGACTCCCAGGCGTTGCAGGGCGGGCTTCGGGCTGAGCTGGAGCGGGCGATCGACCGCCAGCGCCCTGATCTTGAGTCGATAGGCGCCGGGGGATAGGCCACCCAGCTCGACCTCGCCTTCCCGGTTACTAAAGAAAAGCCGCGGCTCGCCGCCGTCTTGCGGGACCAGCTCACCGACACCGAGAGCCAAGGGCTGACCGTCGGCATCCTTGAGCGTCATCGTGACGGTGACGACGGCCTCCGGCCCGACCGGCACCACCACGCCCTGCAGAAAGCCCGCGCGCACGACGGGCTGCAGATCGCCGGGATCGCTCTGAATCGGAACCTCGGGCAGGCCGATCGTAAAACCGCGCTCGAAGTACGGCGACACATCGCCGACCACGGCCGAGCCCAACGCCCCCGACCGGCTGCGGAAGTCCTGGTCATCACCATCATCGTTCGGGTTGACTTCAACTCGGCCCGTGTCGGGCCGGGCAGCGAACAGGACGAATCCCTCTCCGATGCGCTCGGTCACGCCGAAGTGCCCATCGGCATAGACCACTGCCGTTTGAGCGGCCAGCCGGGTCTGTGATCCCGACCGATCGGACCGCCGATGATCGATGCCGGCTCGGATGCGGTGGTTGCGCAACGACATCGAGCCGCTGGAGACTAATCCCTCGTCGCCGTCCTGAATCAGGACGCTGGCGCTTCGACCACGGCGAGCAGACTGCTGGTTGAAGCGCCAGCCCGTCAGCCATTCCGCTCGATCGTTGAGCTCGGCGGTCCAGGCTTGATGACTGCGGCTGGGTCGCCAATCAAGGGTCAGCGTCAGGCCCAGATCATCCTCGCCGTCCCCGCGCTGCGCGGCAGCCTGGAGCTGCACCGACCACTCTCGACGCGGTCGCCAGGCGAGCACCGAATTGAAGCGAAGCTGGCGCTGGTGCTGCTGACGCACCGTCCTCACGCTGGTGCTCAGGCGCAGGCGCTCGCCCAGGGCCCGAGATGCGGTCATCGCGCCGCGCAGCTCGCGACCGGGCACGTTCTCGATTCCAAAGGGCAGAAAGCGATCGTCGCGCCAACCCATTGACAGGCGCAGACTCCAGAGCCTGCCGCGAAGCGCCTCTTGCTGGAGCGAAAGCGTGCCCGCCGTTCCAATGCGAGCCCCTCGGCTGATGGCCAGATTGCTGCCCAATGCCCAGCCGTCGAAACCGATGTCGTTACTCCAATCCAGCACGGCATCGCCATTCGATGAATCGGCCAGCACGCCCAGCCCGCTCGTCCATCGCTGCGTCAAGCCTCTACGAATCGCCGTGCTGAGCCAGAGGTCGTCTCGATCGACGCGGGGGCGGCGGTCGCCGAGAAACCAGCGATGTCCGAGGCTGAAATGAAATTCCTGTCGACCCCGACCCAGTCGGACTCGGTCGAACCAACCCTCGAAATTCAAGCGCTGCTGGAGCTGACCGTTCTGGTAAAGATCCACATCGACATCATTGCGGCCGACGCGCAGGGGGAAATCCTGCAGCAGCACCGGACCGGCAGGCAAGCGCCGGCGTTCAACGCGGCGGCCATCGATGATGACCTCGACCTCTGTCGGGGCGTCGAGAAGGAGCGCGGTCGCCAGGCCGGGAAAGGGAGGATCGTAGGGGGCGATGGAAAATGCTCGTCCGATGGAGATTCCTCGCAGAGGCAGCGCGGGCTGCAGGCCGAAGGAGGGGCTGTTCAACTCCCCCAAGGTCAGGCGAAGACGCGGCCCTTCGACGTCGCGGTGCAGGCGCAGAGCGCCGCGTCGAAGACGTGCGCTGCGCTCGGACCAGGCCAGACCCCCTTCGATCGCCCAACCGGCCAGGTTGAAAAAACCGTCGGCATTCACCGATGCTTCGGTCTGGTCGCTGGTCGAATCGAAGGCAAGGACGGGCTGCAGATTGAGGCCAGCGCTGACGGCGGCCCCGCCATAGCGCGTTCGCGAGGCGGCCGGGGGCCGCAGCGGAGCAATGGGCAGCCGCCATTCGATTCGATACTCGGGCGGCACCGTGACCGCCACTTGGAGGCTACTGGGGTCGTAATCCAGGGCGATTCCCACGTCGGCCAGATCAGCGGGGCGGATCCGCGGCGCTTCGCGTTGCAGTGGCAGCAGACGATCCTCGGCGATAAAGGTTGCAAGCAGGTCCAGCAGCATCCGACGGTCGAGGTCCAGTATGTTCTCGCCGGCCAGGCTCGTTTTCACCTGCCCGAGCAGGACCCCTTGGGTCGTCAGGTCGAGGTCGAGCTCGATGGTCTGAGGTGCCTGCGCTCGACGCTTGAACACCTGCGCGAACAGATCATCGTCAGACTGGGCCCCGCCACTCTGCGGAATCGAGCCGAGCAGAATCAGCCCGGCGACGATACCGGGGAGCCTCAGTCGGAGTCGCGCAACCACCGAACCTCAAGCACCTGATCGGCGAGCTCAGCGCTTCCGGGGATCGGCAGACGACGGGTATTGCCGGCCAGGATATTGACGGCAGCGAGCGCTTCGAGCTGCCCGTCGTCGAGGGTCACCGGCTCACCGTCGGCGTAGATCGCATAATCTGCCGCCCGCAGTACGGCTCGCATCGTGCCCTGATTGCGCACCAGTAAACCGATACCCGCTTCTGTGGGTTCGGCCTCGATTGAAAGCCGGGCTTCGGCGCCCTGCGGCTGCACGTAAACGGAGGCGACATAGCGAACCAGAAGATCCAGTCCAGCCCCTTCCCGGTCCTCGGCTTCCAGACTGATCGGCAGTTCTTCAGCGATCAGGCGAAAGGCCCTTTCCTTGTCGAGTTCAGCCGGACCGCTCCACTGGACACGCACCGACTGGCGGGCCCCAGGCTGAAGGATGAGCTGGCTGGGATAGACGACGAACAAATCGTCGGCGGGCGCAAGGACATCCTCGCCTTCGACCGTGATGTCGCGCGTGTGCATCGTAATCTCGACGGCAACCGGCGATGGGCTTGGATTCTCGACGGAGAAGGTCTGTGTCGCGCCACTCCCTGCCGGTCTCAGCGTCGCTTCGATCGGCGTGAAATTGAACGCAAGGCCGGGCAAGTGGATCGAAAACGCGATCAGCAGGATGGAAATGCGCCCTGCGATGGCGCTGAGCCCACAATTTGTTTTTACTTCTGTTTCAGTTATCATCTAGCTACCTTTATTGAAGTTATGTCAGACTTCAAGTGATTGGACCTGGATTGTTCACCGCAGTCCGGGTCTTTTTTTTGGGTTGAAACAAGTCCCGCCGTTTAAAGCGCTTCGATCGTTACCGTGACGGCGTCTTGTTAGAAACCAGCCTAGGGCTAATCCCGCACGGATCACCGACGTTGCCTCTGATGTCGATCTCGCCCGAGGTTTCACCGCCACCGGTTGCGATAGCGGTAGTCATTGCGAACCGGTTCATGCTTTTGTTCCAAAACGAATTTAAAGTCTTTTTCTCAGTCAGGTGAGTGGTCTCAACTGTCTTTTTTGGTGCCGGACCCACCGGTCGCGAGTAACTCAAGCATAATTCGTGCCAGAAATAGGGCCTCCGGGCAAGCCTTTGTTCCTTCTGGGATTTCTATCAGAGATAGACGGCGCGGTTCCTCGGCCCTTTCGAAATGCAGCAGAACTGACAGAAAGAGTCAGTAATTGTGACGCGACTCACACAAACAGCCCGAAGAGGTTCCGCCGGAAAAGCCGCAGCGCGGGCTTCGGGACCGCCTTTGGCCCGAGCAATTCAACGAATTAACATGGGCCGTTCTCGAGGCAGGGGCGACGGATTCATGAAAACCAGCTTGTCACCCGCGCAAGCGATCATCGCGAGCAACCTGGCCACCTTGGTCGCCGCCCTGCTTCAGGGCTGGGGCATGATCCAGCTGCTCTGGCCGTTCTGGGGCCAGAGCGTGATCATCGGCTATTACTCCCTGCTCCGAATTCGCAAGGCCGCCGGTTGGGACCTACGCTACCCCCTGTTCTTTTTGGCCCATTACGGCGGATTTCATGCGGTCTACCTGATGTTCCTGATCGCACTGACCCAATCAAGCGATGCGCAGGGCTTGGTGCCGGTCAATACGAACACCGGTGACCCCATGCAGCTCTATGCCGGGACCTACACGCCCCTCGACGGAGTGATCTACCTCGCCCTGATCATCGGTTTCTGGTTGACCCATCGCGCCTCGCACCGCCGCTACCTGGACGCCGACCTAAGGGGCGATCCCAGCGCCCAGAAGCTGATGGCCATGCCCTATCTTCGAGTCCTTCCGATGCACCTCACTTTGATTCTCGGAGCCTTCCTCGGCGGACCGGGCACGGTGATCTTCTTCATGCTCTTGAAGACCGCCGCGGATCTGCTGATGCATCGCGTCGAACACCGTCTCCTCGGCGCTGCGGCTTCGAACTGAGCGTTACAGCCGAAGAAGACGCTCCCAAAGGCGATTGATCCAGGCCATCAGCTCGGCGATGAACGGCTCGTCGATGGCGCTCGGGTCGACGCTCCAGCGATCGATACCCGGGTGCCCCATGGCGGCGTATTCCCAGTCAATCAGTATCAACTCATCACCGCGATCGAGGACGTTGGCCGGCACCAGATCGTGATGGACCAGGCCAGCCGGCCAGCCGGCCTGATCGAAAGCACACAGGTCGGGCCAGAAGGCCGTCCATTCCCGCTGCAGGCGGGCATCGATTGCCGATCGCGCTGCAAGCTGCTGCCAGTAGTGCAGGAGATACTCGCGATAGCGCCGTCGCGGCTCGTCGATGGACAGATCGGCCAGCCGCTCCAGCAGCGGTCGGAGACGGGCGCGTTGGGCGGGGGAGGCGAAATCGGCCCGGGTCCAGGGACGGGCGTCGATGAAGGGAAAGAGCGAGTAGTGATCCGTCCACCAGCAGGCAGGACGACCGATGCCGGCCGCTGCCGTCGCCTGCGTGATCGTCCGCTCCCGACCACGATCGATGCCGAGGCGGTGCGGCGACGGGTAATGCAGCCTGATCACGAGATCCTGACCAAGACCGGGCGCGTGGAGTCGGTAGCTGCGGTTGGTCAGACCGCCCGCCATGGGGGCCTCGACCGTCGGCGGCGCCGTCAGCGGCAGCGGCCAGTCGCGCCAGGCAAGCAGCAGCGCCTCGACGGCAGCCGTCAAGACGACACTGCCTGGGCGCGATAGTCGCCTCGCCACTGGCGCCAGCCGACCAGGGCGATCACGAGATAGCCCGCATGCAGCGCGGCCGTGAGCATCAGCCCGCGATCGATGAACAGACCGATGGCCAGCGCATTGATCACCCACCAGTAGATCCAGTTCTCCAGTACCTTCCGGGCCACCATGAAGGTAGTCAGCACCGCGGCCCAGGTCACCAGCGCGTCGAGGTAAGGCAAGGCCGCCTCCGTGTGGCGATCGAGCAGGTAGCCCGACACGCCGGCTGCAACAAGAATCAGAGCGAGGCCGAACGCGTGCTTCATCCCGGACCATCGAACGATCGCCGCGGCCCGTGGGGCGTCGCTCCCGCCCCCGCCCCCGTGGCGCCAATGCCACCAGCCGTAGACCGCCATGGCCATGTAGTAGACATTCAGGGCGGACTGCATCAGCAGCGCTGCGTCCCAGAACACCACCGTGTAGATCGCCGTGCTGACCAGCGCCGCCGCCCAGCACCAGGCATTCTGGCGGACGGCGAGGATGAGATAGGCCAAGGCAAGCACCACGGCCAGCATCTCCCAGCCCGACTGGGCCGCCCAGGCGCGGACCAGCGCATCGAGGCCGAACCACGAACCCTGGGGCTCAGAAGGCATAGCGGGCCGACACGCCGACCGTACGCGGCTCGCCGAACTGGTAGTAGGGCTCCGTGACATAGCCCTTGCGCGGATCGTTGCCGAAGCTGCCGAAGCCGCGCACGCGCACGTCCTCGTCGCTCAGGTTTCGGGCATAAACGGCCAGGTCCCAGGACTCGTGGCGGTAGCCGAGACGGAGATTGAACAGCTCGTAGGCATTCGATCTTTCCTCGTGGCGAGAGGAAAAATAGAACGCGTCCTTGCCTTCGATCTCCGTTCGCAGGTACCAGTGCTCGTTGAATTGGTAAACGCCGCCAAGGGCGAACATGTAGTTGGGCGCATGCGGCAGATCGCGGCCGTCGAGGTCGAAGGGCTGACCGGACTCGGGATCGGCATCGACGTGGGAGAAGTTCAGGAAGTCATCGAATCGCGAGTCCATGAGACCCAGGCTGGCGTAGACCTCGAAGGCCTCGCCGAGCGACCAGTTCAGTTCGGCTTCCAGACCGTAGCTCTGCCCCGCCGTCGCGTTGCTGATGTACTCGACGAACTGACAGGGACAGAGCGCGCCTTCGATCGGCACCACGAGGGATTGCTGAGTCTGCACGTCGTTGCGGTCCTGGTAGAACAGGGCGAGGCGGGCATCGAGGCGCCCGTCCAGCCAGCGGCCCTTGATGCCGGCCTCGTAGTTCAGGAGCGTTTCACTGCCGAACTCGCGCTGATCGTCGGGCACGATGGAATCGCTGTTGACGCCGCCGGCCTTGTAGCCGCGGGACACGAGGGCGTAGATTAGGTGGCCTGAATCGCTGCGATATTCCAGCGCCAGGCGACCGCCCCACTCGTCCTCATCGGGCTGGAATTGCGTGCCGTCGCTGTCGAGGTAGTCGGCCTCGCGCTGCTCGAAGCGCAGACCGGCCTTGACCATCCACCGATCGGCCAGGGGCACATTGAGCTGGCCGTAAAGGGCCCGGTTCTGCGTATCGAACTCGCTGAAAAAATCATCTTCAAGGAAGGTGTAGGTCCGGCGTAGATCCTGCGACTGGTTGCGCGCATACGCCCCCAGCACCCAGGCCGGCTGATCAAGAGCGCGCTGGGAGAGCAGGCGGAGGTCCAGGGTCGTATTGCGATTGTCTCGCCGGTAGCGATCGAAGGACGAGTAGCCGTCGAAAACACAGTCGAAGGCCTCGCAGATGCCCTGAAAGCTCCAGTCCTCGTCGAAGCCATAGTCGAGGTCGGCATCGACGTGACTGAGCAAGGCCTCCATTGCAACATCCGAGGTGAGCGCCCAGTCCAGGCGCATCGAACCGGCGGCGGTGTCCTGGCGGTCGAAGCCGGGCTGATCCGACAGGGTCGTGCGCGTGTTGTCGAGGGAGAAGCCGTCGTAGCCGTTATCGATATCGAGCATCAGGGCGGTGAGATCGATGCGGATTCGATCGCTGGGCGCCCAGAGGAACTTGCCGCGCAGGGTCTGCTCGTCGATGGCCGCCGTATCGCTGACGCCGAAGAAGCCATTGTGCTGAGGGCCGTCGCTCTGGGTCGCCGCGTAGGCAAGGCGAAAGCCAGCCCGGCCACCGATCGGGCCGGAGACGACTCCTTCGAACTCGCGCCCGCCGCGCTCGGCGATCCCCAGAGAGACCTGCCCGCCGGTGACATCGCTCGGCGAAGCCGAGACGATATTGATCAGACCGGCCATCGCGTTGGCGCCCAGGAGCGTGCCCTGAGGACCGCGCAGGACTTCGACCTGCTCGATATCCAGCGTCGTCGCCGCGCCGCCGAGGCCGGTCAGATCGATGCCGTCGACGATCAAGCCCACGGAGGGATTGATCGGCTCGACAAACTGCGACCGCTCGCCGATGCCTCGAATCTGGAAGAAGCGTCCGCGTGAAGCGCCGGCGGAAAAATTCACGTTGGGAGCCAGATTCAGAATTTGATCCAGGTGGCGGGCCTCACGCTGCTCGATGGTTTCGCCGTCGATGACGCTGGCGCTGCCGGCCAAATCGGCCAGATCAACGTCGCGGAACTCGGCCGTGACCCGGACCCGGTCAACAACTTCGCGGGCCGATTCCCCGGTCTGGTCATCATCTTTGGGCCCGCTCGAGATTTCGGCGGGCTGGGCCGCCGCCGAAAGGCTCAAGGCAAGGAAGCTCAGGGCAAGGAAGCTCGAGGCCGCAAGAAATTTCATCATCAAAAAAGGTCTCCTGAGTCAAATACAACGTGGAGACCCGGCATGCACGCGGGGTTCGACGGACCGCCTGATTTGACTTGGCTCGCCGCCGAGTTCCTTCCCTACGCCGGCATTAACCGGATCAGGTTCAACGGGTCCACGCGAAGCGATCGCGCGTCTCAGGCAGTGATGCCACCCCGAGGATCGGCTTTACTTTAACGCACTGCGGCGGCGTATGCACCCAGGCTGCCGATATGGCCCATCGACAGCGCTGTCACCGAGCAGGCCCCGGGCGCGTGCACCTCCTCCGGTCTGCTGCTCGAATCCTCCCGCCGTTTTGAGCTCTCAACACCCCTGAAGAGCCCTGCCGATCGACAGGTTTTTTACATCTAAGAGCCCGTGGTGATATTCTGCGCAAGCTTTCTGCCCGACCCACGACCCGATGAAAATCCCCGACAAGCCAAGCGATGAGGCCGAGCGTCTCAGAACGCTCCACGACCTCGGTATTCTCGATACTTCTCCCGATGAGCGGTTCGACGTGGTCACGCGCACGGCGCAGCGACTCTTCAAAGTGCCCATCGCGCTTATCAGCCTGATCGACGAAGATCGGCAGTGGTTCAAATCCAAAGCCGGACTCGATGTCGATGAAACGCCCAGAGACATGTCTTTCTGTGGCTACACAATCCTCGATGAGGAAGCCTTCGTCATCGAGGATGCAAAAGAGGATCAGCGTTTCAACGACAACCCCTTGGTGGCCGGGCCGCCTCATATCCGCTTCTACGCCGGGCATCCGCTTAAAACCCCTCACGGTATGAAAGTCGGCACCCTGTGCCTGATCGATCGAGCGCCGAGGACTTTCAGCGAGGAGGACATCGAGGCACTCGCTGATCTCGCCGCCATTGTCGAACGCGAGCTCGCGGTCATCCAGCTTGCAATGAACGATCAGTTGACAGGCCTCCTCAATCGCCTCGGCTTTCAGTCGGCTGCCGAGAGCAATTTCGATCTCTGTATCCGAAAAGCCTGGCCCGCTGCCCTGATCTTTATCGACCTTGATGACTTCAAGGAAATCAATGATTCCTTCGGCCACTCGGAGGGCGATCGCGTTTTGCGTGATTTTGCCGGGCGCCTATCGGATATTTGTCGCAAGCATGAAATCAGCGCCCGCATCGGGGGAGACGAATTCGCATTGCTCATGCTGGATTCGGACAGGGAACAAGCCGAGCTCGTCGTCCGCCGCCTTGAAGCCTCGCTGAAGCCCCTGACAACCCCCAACGGCGAGCGGCATTGGCCTTCCTTTTCCTACGGCATCGTCGAATTCGATCCAGAAAATCCAGGCAGCGTATTGCAGCTGCTCGATCGCAGCGATAAATCGATGTATGAAATGAAGAAATCAAAGTCGGGCCTTTCAGCAAAAGTCTGAAAAGCATCGATTTGCCAGGCCTCGGCTCAGCTTCACTGGCCTAGATCGAGGGAAGATTAAGACCTGCAGCGCTCCAGCAAAATCAGCAGACATCAAACTCTCGAACCGATAAGCATAAGCAAGGCGCCGCAAAAACAATCTAAAAAAACCTCTGAATAACTCCGCGCGAGTGCGACAGTGCAGGCAAGAACGCAAGGGCGGTTCGCCTGCAAGGCAGCAAGCCCTGAAATCGCTCCGTAGCACGTGCAGAGCTATTCGGTTTCTTCGTTCAGCGCGGCGCATTGACTTCCATGCAATGGCTGAAGCCAGGACACTTTGGGTCAAAAAGACGATTCATCCGCATTAAGGGCTGGGCTTGCAGTTTTCGCCGGCGTTCTAACTGACGGAAACTCAAAGCGGTCATTAAACAGGTTGTCGCTTTGTTCGGGCGCATCAAAAGCCCAGAACCCGCCTTCAAGAAACCAGGGACTACTGGCTGCACCCTGAGCCGAAGCATCCCACTGGCCAAGCGTTCCCGCCAGCGTCCATTCCCCTTGCGAGCTGCTGAGCGTGCCGCCGTTATCAATCGTCCACCAGTCGATCTCGAAGCCGCCGGCGATCGCGCTCATGGGTGCAATCGTCAAGAACAGCACGAGCAGGAAAGCGTTTGAATCGACATTCAGCTTATCGCGTCGGATCGTCATTCTCCCTCTCCTGCAAGAACCGAGGGACCAGTGCCTTCGAGGGCGCTCAAGCGACTCGACACCTCAAGGAGCAGAGCGTGGAGCTGATCGGTCTTTTGCTGATGCCTTTCTTCGGCCAGAGCCTGTTCATCAATCTGCTCCTGCAACAGCTCCAGGTGGACCTGCTGATGCTGGACAACGCCGACGAGCACAGCAGCCAGGCGGTCGTATTTGACCCCCTCGACCGAGCCATCGTCGTTGTAGGTCGCAAGCACCGGAACGATTTCTGCGACTTCCTCGGCCACCAAGCCAACATCATCATTTCCGCTCGTGATCCACTGATAGCGCACAGGGCGCAGCTGCATCAAAACGTCGAGCTCAATGTCCAGGTCCTCAATGGCCTGCTTATAGCGTGCACTGGACGAACAGCCCGATATCTGGTTGCTGGAGTTGCGACATAGGCCGATCTCACCTGAGCTGCCTAAGGAGTCAACTCGCAATCTGCCGTCGATACGCACGCGATTTCCAGCCGGATCGTTGACCGAGTTTGAGCCAGTGAATACTGCACCGCCCCTGGCACGGACGAGAAACTGATCCGGTCCAGACGACACATAATCGCTACTTAAACCGCCAGTAGCGTCTGACCAAACAAAAGTACCCCTATCGCCAACTTGTGTCGACGGTACGCCATCACAGCCTTCGCCTAATACGCTGACACCCTGACTTGGCCGTATCTTCGCTCCGACACCAAGTGCCAATGAATTATTTGCGCCAGCGCAATTGTCTTGTCCGGAAAAGATGCCGCTCCGTGCGCCACTCGCCGTGTTTCGGTCTCCGCCTGCCACAATTGAGTTGATTCCGCTTGCAACATTTTGTGCATTGAGAACGGCATTTTCATAGCCCCCGCCTAGCACCACTGCGCCTGCCCCTGTCGCTTGGTTGCTGGCCCTGCCGATCACTACGCTCGGCCCGTAGATATCAGTTAACGTACCTCGAGGGGTAAAACTGAACAGAGAGTTATTGAATTCATAGCTGAAGCTGCCACTGGCACCAAGCTGGAAGGGCGAACTGCCCGCTGGCCCCTGCTGACCGGCAGGGCCTCGAGGGCCTTCCGGCCCCTCTGGTCCCCGAGAGCCCGCCGGACCAGGCGGCCCCTGATTTCCGTCCAGTGCATACAGCGCCACAGGGGCCGCGCGAACCGATTGGCGGGGACTCAGAGGTGCACCATTGACCCAGACTTCTAGAAATCGGTTCGAACCATCGAATGCGGAATCGCCGAAATCCAAATCGACTTGGAAAAGTCCTTTGCTCACCGGCCAGCCGGTGCGCGTCTGCACGGGGCCGATTTGGCTGCCGCCGCTGGCCGCATCGAATAAGAAAAACTGCAGATTGGCGGTGCCGCTAAACGGCTCACCCGACTGCTGCAAACGACCTTGATAGGTGAGATCAGTTGCTTGAGCCCAAGGCATGCTTGAAACAAGCGAAGCGAGGACTAGAACGATTAACTGGAAATGGGCACGCATAAAAACTAATACTCCGTGAGTTGTAGAGACTGCTATTGAATTCGGATGTGCAGGCTGAATTACGTTTCTGCAAAGCAAGGGGTTCGGCCTAAAGGCCCTGCGATCGGTGACCGTCGTTACTGTTGAGTGTCGTAATGCTCATTGGGCGCTCGCCCCCGAGCGCAGGAGAGTTGTCGGTGTCTGCGGCCTTCATCGTGCCGCCTGCCACAACAGCGTTACTATTCGCTGCACTATTCGCCAATCCGCCGATCACTACAGAAAGAACGCCGTCGGCGGTGTGACCAGCACCACCGAGGATGGTGGCTCCGAAGTCGGAGGCGCTGTTGCTGCTGCCGCCGAACACACTTGAGAAATCGATGCTCGCCACGTTGGAGGCACCACCAACCTCCGTCGAGTTGACTCCGGAGGTCACGTGCGGGAACGAATCACCCCCGGAGGTCTGTCCACCACCGACCACAACAGCCCCGGCGCCGCTGGCCTCATTGGTTTCATTGCCGATTACCAGACTGTTGGCCAGATCCGGATTTGGCATGGCGGGTGTTCCAAACGAGATAACCGATTCCCCGGTTTCGTAGGCAATCGAACCACCCGCTTCAACGGTAAAGAGAGACGCCCACGCTGGACCTTCCGGTCCCTGGGGTCCAGCCGGCCCGGCGGGCCCTTGCGGTCCTGTCGGTCCGGCCGGGCCGCGGTTGCCGTTCAGGGGATACAGCGCGACCGGCGCAGCTCGGACCGCCTGGCGCGGAGTCAATGGCGCGCCGTTGACCAAAATTTCGAGAAACCGGGGCGAGCCATCGAAAGCCGCGTCGCCAAAATCCAGGTCGATCTCGAACAGGCCGGCGGCCACGGGCCAGCCGATGCGTGTTTCAGTCGGCCCGACCTGACTACCATCGCTTGGGGCATCGAACAGCACGAACTGCAAATTAGCTGTTCCGCTGAAGGGCTCGCCAGCTTGCTGCAGGCGGCCTTGATAAGTAATGTCACTGGACTGGGCCCAGAGCGCAGGCGCCAGGGTCAGGGTGACGAGCAGTGCCATGATTTTCT
>Ga0207419_1001933_pt1 | contig 14421 bp, 17 predicted proteins | sample ElkSloMetagenome_4_FD_184723 | JGI IMG/M metagenome (GOLD analysis project Ga0207419, IMG submission 184723) | Hot spring microbial communities from Elkhorn Slough, Monterey Bay, USA - MD2A (version 2) | ecosystem: Environmental > Aquatic > Marine > Intertidal zone > Estuary: Microbial mat ...
TAAATCAGGCAGTTTTTCTATATTGACACAGAAATTGCCTCAAAACTCACCCGTTTAAGGATTTACTGTGATGAAGATTGGAGATTGACAGAAGAAGATGCGATCGCGTCTTCTGTTGTGACGCTAGGATTAAACTGAAGCCACTTTAGCCCCAGTATTGGGCAGGGCTGTTTCATTCTAAGTTAAAAATTGCCGGGGTTGATGGGGTGAAAGGGTGATGGTGAGTCCACCCCCCTCCACAAATCAAGTTTTAGGGCTAGAACGAAGCGGCCCTGCCAGTATTCGGAACCCTTTGAGGCTGAAGGGGGATTGAGTTGATATTCAATCCCGGCAACACCTGCTTTAATTTCCGATGGGAATTGGTATTCCTCGAACTCCAACCCCTTGGGAATTGAAGCTGGGAGTTAAGGGTAGAGTTATCCCCTGTTGATTTTGTGAGTTGGAATCAATCATAACTTCCGCTGTCGGTACCGCTTGATTCAAGTATTCGGGTTCGTATGCAAACGGTTTATCGAGTGATGGCCCCCCCTGGGGAAAACTAGCACTAGAGGGTTTTATGCCCATATCTAAGCCTTTCCCCTCTAAATCTGATGCGGACACGGAGGGCTGCTGATAGGCATCAAGTCGCTGAACTTCTTCTGCGATTCCTCTCGGTATAAGAGAGAAAAAGTTGACCCCCATCACCACACCCCAGAAAATCCCTTGAGCAATCTTCATGGTGGTTTACCTTTCGTAATTCTAAAGCAATTTGCGCCTGAGCCTAACACCTATACAGGTCGCAAGCCTTGTACCCTAACAACTCTATAAATCTAAAGATATTTGGAGATTCTAAAGATAAAATGATCTTTTAAATTGCTCCATTTTTAGACTAACATTCCCTCTCTCTCAACAACTGTAACTTACCTTACAAAGTATTCTTGTCTCTATGTTAATAAGCCATTAAAACGCCTATGTTGCCGGAGTCTTCATCACCGATCCGATTCCTTTTTCTTGTTATTAGAAGGTAAACAAACGGTAAACACTGTTCCTTGATTCAATTGAGATTCAACCGTAATTGTCCCTTCATGAGCTTGGACAATTTGGCGACAGAGGTGCAAGCCTAAACCACTTCCTGATCGCTTATGATTGCCTTGATGGAAAGCTTCAAATAAAGTCGCTTGGTCTTCTAAAGAGATACCAATTCCCGTGTCTTTGATTTCTATTTTAATCCAATTTGAAGCGGTATTAGAATTAGATTTCTGAATTAAGCTTACATTAACCTCGACCATTCCTTCATCGGTAAACTTAATTGCATTGGCAATTAAATTTGTAAAGACTCGACGTAGCTCTAGACGATCTCCTACCAGTTCTTTTGTGGTCGCTTGAGTCGGTGTATTTAAGTTAACTTTAAGACTTTTCTCCTCGACTAAAGGCATTAATTCAGCGATAATTTCTTTCAGGAGAGCGTGTAAATCAAATGGAATAAAACTGAGTGTTTTTCGTCCAATATCATAGGCGTAAACAGCCAGAAGTGTATTTAACATATCAAGCAGGTTTTTATTACTACCAATCATGCTAGTAATTGCCTCACCCATAGAGGAATTAATTTCTCCAAATACTCCTTGCTGCATGAGATTTAATACCCGATCTGCTGCCACTAAAGGAGTTCTTAAATCGTGAGTCAAACAGCGGACAAAGTTTTCCCGTTGATCAATACTTTGTTTGAGGCGTAATAGCGATCGCACTCGGGCTTGGAGTTCATCGATTTGAACGGGTTTACGAATAAAATCATCAGCCCCGGCATCTAAGCCTTCAACGACGCTAGATTGTTCGTGGGCGGTAATTAGGAGAATCGGAATATAAGGATATTTAGGATTACTCCGAATTCGCTTTGTCACCTCATAGCCATCCATTTCAGGCATCATCACATCCAGCAGCACTAAATTGGGAGCTGAGGCTTCGATCTTTTCTAAAGCGGTTTTTCCGTCTTCAACTAAGACAACATTGTGTCCTTCTTGTTCTAGGGCTAATTTCAGGAGAAAAAGGTTATCGGGCAAATCATCGACTGCTAAAATATAGTTGGTTTTTGATCCGGCGAGGCTAGACATATTTAGGGAATAAAATAAAGGGTTTTATCAAAAAAAATGTTAACTTTATAACTCTCTAATTGTATTTCAAATAGCGCGGAAATTCAACCTGAAAAATAGAACCACCGCCCAACTGACTATCGACGGTGACTTTACCGTGCATCAATTTGACCAAAGAATCTACAATTGCCAATCCTAAACCTGTACCATAATGTTTCCGAGTATTCGTTTGATTGATTTGTCGAAAAGCCTCAAAAATTTCTTGTAAATGATCGGGGGCGATCCCAACTCCAGTATCTTTAACTGCAATCATCAATTGATCATTCGCTTGTTCTTGAACATTAATCCAAACCCCTCCTGAGTCTGTGAATTTAATCGCATTAGAAATTAGATTGACTAAAATTTGTCGAATCGAATTTTGATCATTGATAATCATCGGTTCTTCGAGATTGATATTCACATCTAAAGTTAACTGTTTCTCGACGGCTAGCGATCGCAGTTCTTGGGCGGTTAATTCGACAAATTGAGCGAGATTAAATTCTGTCGGTTCTAGCTGAAAATGACCGGCTTCTATTTTGGAAAAATCTAACACTTCATTCAGCATCGTCAGTAGATGTTGAGCATTATTAAAGATGCGTTGTACCATATCCAATTGTTGAGGCGCAAGCGGATCGGGATACTGACGCAATAAGAGTTGAGAAAACCCCATAATCGCATTCATCGGAGTGCGAAGTTCGTGAGACATGGTAGCGAGAAATTGAGATTTGAGGCGAGAAGCTTCAGCGAGTTTACGATTTTGACGTTCGATTTGTTTACGTTGTCGTTCAAGTTCGCGATTTTTGCGTCGTAAGAGTTCATTACTTTCCCAAAGGCGTTTATTGGCGAGTTCTGCTTCCATTTCCGCTTGATGAACCCGAACCGCATTTCGGAGAACTTGCCATAATCTTTCCGGCGAAACCCAAGATTTGGAGAGATAATCGGATGCACCGGCTTTCATTAAATCAACGGCAATTTGCTCATCTCCTTGACCAGTCAATACAATCAAGGGTACTTTAATATTCAGCGAACGAACTTGTTTCACGAGGTCAAGACCATCTCGATCCGGTAGACGAAAATCTAGAAAAACACAATCAAATGTATTCTTTTTGAGGAGAGTGATCGCGCTTTTACAATCTTCTGCTTCGGTTACTTTTAGTTTGACACCAACTTTCCGAAGCGATCGCTGAACAGCCATTCGATCGACTTCATCATCATCAACAATCAGAATACTTAATAGTTCTTCCATCTCCTTCCGTCTACAAAAGTTATTGGGGTCTGGGATATTGGATTCAATAAAATAACTATCCCGATTATCTCATTCAAAAAGTCAACATTTTCTCTAGCCCATTGAGAGATCATTTTAATAAATTGTTGTTTGAGAGCTTGTTTTACTATTTTAATCGTTTTTTCACTAAAATTCATTGCTCGGAGTCTAGATTTTTGAGAGGTTAAACTGATCACTATCAATTGGAGAGTGACTCACTAGGGAAATTCGCACAGAGTCCAGTATTGATTTAAGGTACTAATCACTGAGGCAAATTTTGAAAACGTTACAGGCTTGAGAATATAACCTGCAATATTCAAGTTATAAGCTTCTACCAAATCTCGATCCTCATCAGAAGTTGTTAACACAATTACAGGTGTTGCTTTCAGTTCAGGATCAGAACGTAACTCACTTAAAAATTCTAAACCTCCCATTTTCGGCATATTCAAGTCTAGTAATATCAGTCGGCGATTGTCTGGAACCTGGGGAAGTTTTCCATTAGAAGATCGGAGCATTTCTAAGGCTTCTAATCCATTCCCGGCGACAAAAAGCGGATTAGAAATATTACTTTTTTTAAATGCCCGTTTGACATTCATTACATCAACTTCATCGTCTTCAACCAGCAGAATATTAATAACTTTTTCCTCCATAATTAAGTTTTTCCTCACTGCTAGCTTATGATGGCTTCATCCTGCGATCTGCTCATCTTAAACTAACTTTGCATACATCTACCTAATCGAGATTATAAACAAAGCTTTAACTATAAACCTCATCTCTAGGAATAATTTATCATTTTTAACTTCTCTGTCTAAAGTTAGAGAACATTAAACGAGAAGACGTCCATAATATATTTTATCGCTAAGAGATTAAAGCTAGATCGCAATCGCAGGTTAACATTTTTGATCTACTTTGGCCAGGTTAAACGGAATATTGATCCTTGACCCACTTGAGATTCGAGTTCAATGGTTCCGCCTTGAGCTTCAATAACTTTCTTGACAATTGACAAACCAATCCCGGTATTTTCAGCCTCATCACGAGCTTTTAGGGTTTGAAAAATCGTAAATACTTTGTCTCGATATTGAGGCGCAATTCCAGGGCCATCATCTGTTACTGAAAACTCATAAAATTTTCCTCGATCTTGGCTAGAAACTTTAACCGTTCCATCACTGCGATGATGATGTTTAATAGCATTACTGATCAAGTTGCTGAACACTTGTTGTAAGGATAAACGCTGAGTTGTTAAAGTGGGCATTTCTCCCTCAATTTCAATGGTGAACGTTGACGGGGGATCGAGTGAGTCAATGATTTCTTCGAGAAGTTCTCTGAGTTGAACCGATTCTCGTTTAACTTGAATTCGCCCGACCCGAGAATATTGTAAAAGACCATTAATCAGGTTTTCCATCCGATGCACCCGCCCCCGCAATAAACTCATCTGATGACGAGTCTCATCATCAAGTTTGTCTTCGAGATCTTCTTCGATCCATTCTGACAAGTTAGCAATGGCTCTTAGAGGTGCTTTTAAGTCGTGAGAAGCAACGTAAGCAAATTGATCGAGTTCTTGATTGCGCTTTTCAAGCTGTCCGGTTGTTGCTAACAAAATCCCATTGAGTTGAAGCAGTTCATCGGCTCGTGCTTGCAGAACCGCTTCTGTTTGTTTGCGTTTGGTGACATCATTAATCGTTCCCCAAACTCCGATCACTTTGTTGTCTGTATTGCAGTTGAGTTGAGCATCGATTTCTAACCAACAAAAATCCCCATTTTTTTTGAGTGAGCGAAATTCAAAGATAAAATTATCTTGCTCAGTCTCTATCAGTCGCCGAAATTGTTCAGTACAATATTGTTGATCTTCTTCAGCGTAAATGTAGCTCAGTAATGGAGAATCTAGACTTTCAGAAACAGAATATTCGGTAATGAACGTCCAAGCCGGACTTAAGAAAACCAAACGACCTTGAATGTCGGTTTGAAAGATCACTTCTTGGACACTATTGAGAACAGATCGATACAACCGTTCACTTTCTGATAAGGCTTTTTCGATGCGTTTCCGGGTTGTAATATCTTCAAAAGCGACCCCTAAGCGTTGATTGGGTAAGGGAAAAGCTTTAATTGCAAATAAACCCTCATTAACTCCCCGATCTCCATAACGGACTTCACTAAATGCACAGGGCTGTTGATGACGAATCACCTTGGCGTAAGCTTGCAGCAAAGAAATGTTGGTTTCGGGTATTTTGGGGAAACACTCGACCATTTTTTTACCGACTTCCGAGTTGAGTTGAACTCCCAATAACTCCGATGCTGCGGGATTAGAACTCACTAAACAAAAACTGTGAATATCGTCAAGATCTTCGAGATGCCATACCGTCATACCGATGGGGAGATTCTTGACAATATCTTCATAGATTTTAATTTTGGCTTGGGCGGCTTCGGCTTGGGTGCGGGCAAACCGTTCTCGTTCTAGTAACTCGTCTTTGAGTTCGTTTAGCACTTCTAGCTCTGCGGTTCGTTCTTGGACTCGCTGTTCGAGTTCATCGTTAAAACGAGCAATTTCTTCTTCAGCTTGTTTACGCAGGGTAATATCTCGGGAAATACATAAAATAATCGGTTCTGCCGTCGATGAAGTTGAAGAAATGGCGCGACTGGTGGTTTCAAACCAGACATAATTACCATCACGACGACGAACCCGATAAGTTGTGGTGTACTCATCGGGTAACTCACCGACAACGGTATAAGTTCTTTGCCAAGCGGCTACATCAGTCGGATGAAAGAATTCGTAGAGAGAGCGTCCGAGAAGTTGATCCGGTTCATAGCCGAGGAGATGGCGACTCGCGGGGGAGACGTAGAGAAATACTCCTTGGCAGGTATGGGTCGAAATCATGTCTTTGGCATTTTCTGCCAGTAACCGATAACGGGCTTCGCTTTCGGTGAGAGCGGCTTCTGCACGTTTGCGATCGCTAATATCTTGTTGAGAACCGACCATCCGAATCGGTTTACCCTGTTGGTCTCTTTGAGCAAGGCCTCGGGCTAAAATCCACTTGTAGCTGCCATCTGCACAACGAAGACGGTATTCTTCTGCATATTTTTTGGTTTTTCCATCAAGATGCTTTTGTACAGTCGCTAAGACGCGATCGAGATCGTCGGGGTGGATACGAGAACGCCACGCTTCAAAGTGATTTTCTAATTGTTGATCGCTGTAACCCAGATCGGCTTTCAACTGAGCAGACATGAATAATTCCCCGGTGGAAATATCCCAATCAAAAATCCCGTCTCCGGTACCTTTTAAGGCGAGTTGCCAACGTTCTTCGCTTTTTTTTAGCTCAATCTCAATTTGCTTACGTTCTTCAATTTCTTGTTGGAGTAAGCGCATTGACTGTTCCATCTGTTTAGGACTCGGAAACGTTAAAATTGCAGGCATTAACATTGTCAAGGCGATCGCACTCATCAGAGACACTATTGCAGTGAAGGCTCGAATCAAGCCCGAGATCCAATAATTTGGATGCCACAGTGTCCAAATATCAAACAGATGACCGCAACCGCAAGAGATGATAAAGCCAGCAAACAACAGAATTATCCAGTTAAACGGAATATCTTCTCGCTTGCGAACAAGGTATACCAACCCGATCGGAATAGAAAAGTAAGACAGTGCAATAATGGCGTTACTGACCAAATGCAACCCTACTAATCCTGGTTTCCAGAGATAGCAACTGCCATGAGGCATGAACGCTGTTGTAGCGAGTAAACTTTCTGTTAGCATATATATTGGTCTTCTCCAGCATAAATTGTCAATCTATCTTTCGGTCAGTTTTTGATAAGACTATTGACAGATAGACTAAGTGAGGTTTTTTAGGTTAATCTTATGAGGATATATTGAAATCGCTAATATTTCCTCTATCCTATAGGCAATTTTAGAATGAGTAAAATTCGTGTTGTTCTTGTTGAAGATCATAACTTGAGTCGTGTCGGTTTGGTAGCGGCTCTCAAGCAGGTTGATGATATCGAAGTCGTTGGTGATGCTGAAAATGGTCGCAAAGGCTTAGAAATGTTGCGAACGATGCAGCCAGATGTGGGTATTATTGATATTGGTTTACCGGATATTGATGGTATTGAGTTGACGCAACAGTTGCGAAAAATTCAGGCGAATCTGGAACCGGGCGATCGCAGTAAGGTTCTGATTTTGACCATGCACGAGGAGGAAAATTCTGTTCTGGCGGCTTTTGCGGCTGGTGCTGACTCCTATAGTTTGAAAGATGCGAGTTTAGATACACTGGTACAGGCGGTTCGATCTACCTATGAGGGTAATGCTTGGATCGATCCTAATATTGCTCGCATTGTTCTCAAACAAGCCCGAACCTCAGAGTCTGAGAGTTCTGCAACTGCGGTTGATCCGATCACCACCGGGAGCGAAGATGCTAAACAGATGGTTAAGATTGATTCGGCTCAATCTGATGTTCAACAGCTTCTCGATACTTATCCGTTGACGGAGAGAGAATTGGAGGTGTTAGAGTTGATTGTCGGTGGATGTAGCAACGCTGAAATTTCTGAAAAACTCTACGTTACTGTCGGAACGGTGAAAACTCACGTTCGCAGTATTTTGAATAAGTTGTGTGTCGAAGATCGGACTCAAGCTGCGGTTCGGGCTTTACGTTCCGGGTTAGTCAGTTAAAAGAAATAGAAGGCAGGCAAGATCTCCCCATCTCCCAAATTCCCCCAAGACACAACCGGGAGAGAGATTTGGGGAGAGTATAAATCCATCCCAAGAATCATGTCAGTATCTCCGTCTCACTTTAAGCTAATATTAGTTCTGTCTCAATTGTGATCGTTATATCGCTATTAAGTTTACACTACTGTTTAATAACTCAGAAGTTCAGCTAGCTTGACTTATGAGCGGTAGTCTAAATGTTTTGGAGGAAACTGATGAATTATCCGACTCGGGGACAACTGGAACGCCATCTTTCTCAACGGATTCAAGCTTTATATCGTCAAGAGCTAGGACATCAACCCAGCAAGGTGACTTGTCAACTTTTTGACTGTAAATTAGCCGTTATCGTCGAAAATTCGATTACACCTGCTGAAAAACGGTTAGCAGAAGTCGGACAGGAAGATTTAGCTGAAGAAGTCCGAGCGGGACTCAAAGATGCTACTCAACCTAAGCTTAAAGCGTTGATCCAAGAGATTTTAAGGGTTGAGGTGATTGACATTTTGAGTGAAGCGAAGCTGGAAACAGGTCGTCTAGGTATTATTGTCGTATTAGCCCAATCTCCTCAAGTTCGTAATCCTGAAGCGGTTCCTAAGCAGAAAGCAAACAATGGAAGTTAGGGTTCTGAGTTCTTTTGGATGGAATTGATGATTACAGTTTAAGATTTTCTAAGCGATCCTTTCAACCTTTGATTTTAAGTCATGACTAGATTCTAATCAATTTTCTAGATCCAGCAATTGACTGGATAAACTCTGTTATGAAACAAACCAATTTAGCCAATGCTGAAGAACTAATTTGTGAACAAATTAAACAGATCTACCTTCAACAATTAGAGCAGGATCTTAGCCAAATTAGTTGCCGTATTTTTGATCAAGTTCTGATTCTTGTTTTAGAGGGAGTGATTACTCCCCCAGAAAACCTGTTGAACCAAAATAATAATCTCCGTTTAGTGAGCCAAGTTCGATCCGTATTTGATCAAATGATTCAAGATCAAATTCAAGATTTAGTTGAACAAACTCTCAATGTAACGGTTATTGACTTTCTGTTTGATACCGGGATTGAGAGCGGTCGAACTGGTGCTATTGTTATTTTTGAATTTCAGTGTCACAGATCTTATTTAAACATCTCAGATGACTCGAACTACAATTAGATTGGGTTAGATGACGACAAACTAAAGCTTCTAAATCGCTGAGTAGATAAGGTTTACTGAGATAATCATCAAAACCTGCTGCTAACAAACGTTGTCTATCTTGTCCCAGGGCTAACCCCGTGACCGCAACCGTTGTGGTTTGGTGAATTCGTTGATCACCTCTAATTTGACGGAGAAGCTGTAAACCATCAATATCAGGTAAAACAATATCGAGTAAGATCAGTTGAGGTTGATAATGCTGCAAAAGAGACAAAGCTTCTTGAGAACTACCTGCGCTTAAATAAGAATACCCCAGATTTTCTAAAACACAACCAATTAAAATCAGATTATCTTGGTTATCATCGACTGCTAAAACATAGGGCTTCCTTTTAACCGACTGGTGAGCTAAACTCGTTAGAGATTTTGTAGTCATACTCAGTATCGTCCATTTGCAAGGGAATACGAAGCATACCCCCAAGTGGCTAAAAGGCACTGTTCTCGGACTGGTTCGCGAGGTTTGCTCTAGGTCAACTTCCGACTGCCAGCGCAAGGCTCAGGAGAGGGTTGCATAAGCTAGTGCAAACTTGTTGTATTATACACTATATTTAAAATTTTTTTAAACATTATTTTACGATTGGATACAAACGGTTAGGAAGCTTAAAAAAATTAGACACAAACTCGTAAATTTATCGGTATAAGCTGAATCAATCGGATCTACCGGACAGAAATCATCAGACTGAATAAGTATCTATACTTATCAGATTTTTAAAAGTATAAACCCAAAGACTTTGATAATTTTGAATTAACATTTTGAATAGAGAAGTCTTTTCTGTATTTTCTGATACTGTTCTGAAAACCAGGTGTACAATAAATGTACCCAGAGAAATAGCGATCGCCATGTGAAAAATGCGATTAAAAAATTCCAAAGCGCTCTGGCGATCACTAATTAGACGGACTTCATCTGAATTCAATCAATGTTCGATCAGTTTTAAGAATATAAAAAAAGATCTAATCTAAATTAGATCCTTTCTCTTTTTTAAGTTAATTAATTAATCAATTAATCAATTGCTTTTTTGATTTCATCTTTAAGATTTTCTACTGTTTGTTCAACTTCCGCCTCAGTTTGCTTGGCTTGTCCTTCTGCTTTGTCCTTGGGATCTCCGGTAAACTCTCCCATCGCTTCTTGAGCTTTCCCTTCTAGATTTTTAGCCGTTGCTTTGGCACGATCTTCTAAACTCATTGTTAAAACTCCCTAATTTTAGCTAGTTTTTTAGCATTTTATCTATCTAAACTCTATCAAAATAACCGCGGATAATCGATCTACCTAAAGATAGATTAAAATCAATAAAATCTCTTAAAAATGTCCAAATCGATCCAGTTTAGTTCTTTCTAAAGAGTGAGGTCAATTTATCCTAAACTCGTTTATTGTTGAAAGTGAAACGTTGAGTCAAAAAATCAACGATTAATACTGAAACTGTTACTCAATCAACAAAGGAGATTCAATTATGAGATTTGCTCGTAAATTACTTTCAAAATTTGGTGTATTTGTCTCATTGGCTGTATTTTGCTCAGGTTTAATGACCGCTTCATTTTTACCTGTTAACGCCGTCAATTTAAACAGTAGTTCTTCCATCTTAGCTGCAAATTCTTCCATGGTCGATGATGTCCTCGGAGAAGGGACAACCAATAAAGTTGAAGGAATGGCGCGCCAGGGAATGGGAACAGCAGAACAAAATATGAAAGAAGCTCAAGCCCAAGCTGAAGGTTCACTCAAACAAGCTCAAGGAAAAGCACAGGAAAATGTGGGTGATATTCAACGTCAAAGCAGTGAAGCTGGTTCTGATTTAGAAAGAGCATCTGATAATGTCGTTGATGCGGTTAAAGATTTCTTCGGACAGTAAAACTAATCCGAAACAGGTTTGAGACTGAACTCATGACTTGATTTAATTTCCCAGGTTTATTCCTGGGTTTTTAGTTGAATAAAAATTTTGAAATATTAGGAGTAAAAAACTATAATGAAAGGGTTGAAAGGAAAAAATGTATTAATTACTGGAGCAACTTCTGGAATTGGACAAGCCATTGCAGTTCGCTTTGCCCAAGAAGGAGCAAATGTCGCGATTAACTACCGAGGAAATCCTGAAAAAGCAGAAGATACAGAGGAAATGATTGAGCAAGTTTGCAATCAAATTCGCGGTTGTGGCGGTCAAGATGTTCTGGTTGAGGGAGATGTTTCTAATGAGCAAGATATTATCAGGATGTGTGAGGAAGTTGTCGAAAAATTAGGCAGCTTAGATATTTTAATTAATAATGCCGGAATGCAAATCGCTGAACCTTCTGATCAAGTTAAAACAGAGAATTTTGATCAAGTGATTTCGGTGAATTTGCGAGGGGCTTTCTTGTGTTCTCGCGAAGCCATAAAACAGTTTTTAAAACAAAATAATGGAGGTGTTATCCTCAATGTTTCTAGTGTTCATGAAATCATTCCTCGACCGGAATATGTCAGTTATTCAATGAGTAAAGGAGGAATGGGAAATCTTACTAAAACTTTGGCTTTAGAATATGCAAGACATGGAATTCGAGTTAATTCTATCGCACCGGGTGCCACAGCAACGCCGATTAATTCTTGGACAGAAGATGAGGACAAAAGAAAAGAAGTTGAACAGCATATTCCGATGGGACGAGTAGGAACGTCTGAAGAAATGGCTGCAATTACAGCTTTTTTGGCTTCTGATGATGCGGCTTATATTACAGGTCAAACTCTGTATGCTGATGGTGGGCTAACGCTTTATCCAGACTTTATGAAAGCTTGGTCAGCCGGAGAATAAGTTAGTTTGTTATTCATTAATTTAATACAAAATTTGTTGTTTAATTGCCAGGTTTTTACTAAAAATCTGGTTTATTTTTATTTTCCTGAAGAAATATATCGCACGAAAGAGGATAATAATCTTAAACTTGTTTAAACTTAATATTATCAATTATAGGTGATTAATCATGCCTAAATCTCAAGTCACTAAGGATATGATTCAACATGGAATTTTTCAATCAGCCTGTGTTCAAAATTTTAATTTGGATAATGGCTGAAATTTTACTCAATTTTATGGGTCTAGATGACTTAGCTGACTACGGTGAGTTTATTTTTGAAAGAAAGGTTCATATTCCTGAAACGTTAATAGTTGAAAGAACTATTGAAAATCACGTTAATTTTTGGAATCATTCTAACAACCGCATTCCCGGTTTTAGGGTTTAAGGGAAGTTCTCTTGATTATTGGTCTGAATAGATCTTTTCAGCTTAATCAATTTTTTGAGTATTGTCATTAAAAAAGGACTTCTTTTACCGACCCTTTATATTGACCTGAATTTGCTTTACATAAGGGTAGGTCATGTAAAATTTATAGAATGTCACTTAATATACAGGACTTTATAAGCTAAGATATACAACTGTAGGCTTCATCTCAACAACTCAAGATTTTGTTAGTAGAGTTAGGAGATTATTTTATGACTACTTTAAAACCTTGGTACATCTCATTAATCGGGACTTTTGCTTTATCTATCTTCTGTCAAAAAGCCGAAGCCGCGACTCGATTTAGTGGTGTCGGTGAAGATGCCGCCACTGCTTTTGAAGCGATGAAAACCGCTATTGGGGGGTTAGATAATACGACTGCTATTGGGCCGCAAAATGGAGGATTTCGCACGGTAAATTGGGATGGTGTATTATTAGATGGAACTGATTTTGGCGGTAATACTCAGGTGATAGTCCCTAATCAGGTTGTTGGTATTCCTGAAGATCGTTTTCTCTCTCGCGGTGCCTTATATGATGATGTTTATATTGTCAGTGGCGATGGTTTAGAAAGTGTTAATTCTGGGGTTACGGGTCAGTTTCCGGCTTTTAGTCCTGATAATATTTTCGTTCATTTTGGCGAAGACGACAACGAAATTGATCAAAGTTTTACGCTAGCTGGAACAACAACACCTGCTGCAACGCGAGGTTTTGGGGCGATTTTTCTTGATGTTGAACTTCCTGAAACCAGTAGTATTGAATTTTTTAACGGTTCAGTGAGTTTAGGTCAATATTTTGTGGAACCGGGCGGAAGTGGTCAACCGTCTTTTTTAGGGGTTTTGTTTGATGAACCTGTTGTGACTGAGGTTGAGTTGATTTTAGGAAACAATACTATTTTTGATGTTGATCTTGATACGAATAATATTACATCTGGGTTAGCTGATGATCCTGAGAATGGGATAGACTTAGTGGCAACAGATGACTTGATCTACGCCGAACCCGAAATCGCCCAAGAAGTTCCTGAACCGTCTGCGTTAGTCGCTTTATTGTTCGTGGGTTTATTCCCGAAACTCTGCGGTAAAAAGCAATAATTGAAATAAATAATAATGATCACAGAGTAGGGTTGGATCTAAACTGATCTAACCTGCTTTAAAATGACTGGGTTTAAAGTTGGGCAATTGCTTGTGAAATCCCTTCTGAGTCGCACACAAAACCAAAACATTGTTTAACATTATAAAGCGTTGCTTGCCAACAATATTCCGGTGAAGTTGTTGCCGTACAATCTTTAACTAAAATACAGTCATAGCCCAAAAAGTTAGCATCTTGCAACGTCGCCATCACACATTGATCAGCATTTACCCCGGCAAAAAGTAATGTCGTTTTGCCTAAATTCCGTAAAATACTATCAAGCGGTGTATCCCAAAATCCACTCATGCGGTATTTATCCACCTGAATATCTTGGGGTTTGTGTTCGAGTTCATCAACGACTGAAGCCGCCCAACTTCCCGCTTCTAAAACAGGTGAATTATTCTTCGGTAATGGATCACCTAAACCGACTCCTTCGCCTGTAGGATTATAAACATGAAGTGTGGCAGGACTTAGATTGAGTAAATCAGGCCGATTTCCCCAGTTCACCCAAATCACCGGAATATTTGCTGATCGCAACACAGGGAGAAGGTTTTGTAAGGGTTCAATCGGCTGACGGGCGGGGGTTACATCGACTCCAATATGGGCTAACCAACCGTCAGGATGACAGAAATCATTCTGCATATCAATAACTAAAATAGCAGTTTTGGCCAGATCTAGTCGTAGGGTTTTGGTTTCAGTGGCGAGGGTGATCGGTTGAGGTTCAACCCCAGGACGAGTCAAATCGGCGATCGCATCATTGACACCCCAAGCGTTGGGAGGAACACCTAATGTTCGGAGAGAGGGGGAATTCATTTCTCTGAGTTTATC
>Ga0207419_1001934_pt1 | contig 14420 bp, 14 predicted proteins | sample ElkSloMetagenome_4_FD_184723 | JGI IMG/M metagenome (GOLD analysis project Ga0207419, IMG submission 184723) | Hot spring microbial communities from Elkhorn Slough, Monterey Bay, USA - MD2A (version 2) | ecosystem: Environmental > Aquatic > Marine > Intertidal zone > Estuary: Microbial mat ...
GCGATTATGCCATTTATATACATTCGTCCAGTAGATTTCATTTCTATAGGTAAGAAGTTGATTCCACTGGGTGCCTGTATGGAGTACGTAAAGAATGTAATTAAAGATTTTAAACAAAGAAACCTTCGGTTTCGGACCCCGCTTTCCTTTTGAAAGATGTGGGCGTATATATCGATTGAATTCTTTCTGTGAAACTTTAACAGGTAACGTATTGTAACAAGTATCCTTCTTTATTTTTTGTTTTTTAGTAAACATAGAAAAGTGTTAAAACTTAAGACTAAAGCTACAAACTTTTTATTCTTATTTTAACACTTTTCTGTGATATACTAAGTATCACTTGAAAGTGTTCGGTTTAAATCTTGAAACTACCTAATGTTTTGAAATCTTGAAGTATATTTTTTGGATACACCCCTAAATAAGTTTTAGAATCGATCGAAAGGTTATTTTTTGAAAAATCATGTTTGGGGGAGGGGTATTGCAATGAATACCCCTCGTTATCCTACTTCCCTCGGATGCGTTGATAATCTGCTCCACGCATCGCATTCCGATTAACCGGTGTCGCCACCGAATCTATAGGGGAGATCGTGTAAAATCCTTTTACTATGGTCTGTCCTATTTTTTGTTTCGAAAACCCCATCCTGTCAGGGATTCCCCCAGCCTTCAGAGAATTTGAGCCATCGCCCCATACGAAAAGAAGAGTCTCTGCGGTTTCCGCGTGAATGAATCTAAGAAGGCTATTTGGATTTTTTCTACACACCTTCTCAACTTCTTTTAAAGTTGCCATGACGCACCTCTTTTGAAACAGATAACTTGTCTATAGTTGCTAAAATTATATTTCGAAATACAATTTCATACAACAGTGAAGAATATAAAAAAAAATGGCACTTGTCAATGAAGTATACAGGATTTAAAGTAAAGAAAAGAGGGGTGGATGGAAGGGCACTTTTTTTCTTGGGATAAATACTATATACTGTTGATATATGTCAAAGATTATTTCTCTGGTTAATCAAAAAGGTGGTGTTGGTAAGACAACTTCCACTGTGAATTTATCTGTTTATCTCGCTCGAGGGGGGAAGAGGGTTCTTTTGGTGGACCTTGATCCTCAAGGAAACGCTTCTTCTGGGCTTGGAGTAAATGTCGCTGCTTTAGATAAAGGAGGTCTCTATGAAGCTATTCTTTCAGGAGAGCATCCATCTCGAGCGGTTCTTCATGGTCCTGAAGGATATCCTGATATTCTCCCAGCTTCACCAGATCTTGCTGGCGCAGGTGTAGAACTTATTCATTTGGAAAATCGGGAATATCGACTCTATGATGTTCTTCGTCAATTTCGTGAAAGTTATGAATATATCATCATTGATAGTCCTCCGAGCTTAGGACTTCTTACAGTGAATGGATTGGTATCGAGTGATGAGATTATTATTCCTGTTCAGGCGGAATACTATGCTTTGGAGGGACTCAGTCAGCTTCTCGAAACAATTGCTTTAGTACGAGAAAATCTTCAACCTGACCTTGCTATTATGGGGGCTCTTCTTACTATGTATGACAAAAGAAATCGTCTCAGTAGACAAGTTATAAAAGAAGTACAAGATCATTTCCCAGGGCCAGTTTTTCGATCAGTAATTCCTCGAAGCGTCCGTCTTGCTGAAGCACCAAGCTTTGGAAAATCTATTCTTGATTTTGATGCATTCTCCAAAGGAGCAAGGGCATACAAGGCGCTAGCGCGAGAAGTCGTGGATGCGGTAGAAAATGCTGAAAATCGTGCATAGTTTATTCATAGAAATACTCATATGTCCCAACAATATGGATTAGGAAGAGGCCTTTCTTCTTTGATACCTCAAAAACAAAAAAGTACAACACCACCTTCTTCAAATAATACAAAAGATACAAATTCATCTACTCCTCGTTCTTATGGACAAAGTGAAGAGATGACGTATAATCCTCCGAATAAAAAATCTTCGCCAAAGAAAACCTCTTCTTCTCATGATAATAAGCAGACTTCTTCTCAAAAAGAAGAAGAAAGGGAGGGTGTTTTGGAGGTGGAAATAGGAAGGGTTGTTGCCAATTCTCATCAGCCAAGAGCAACATTTCATGAAGAGAAATTACGAGATTTGGCAGATTCTATTAAACAACATGGTATTATTCAACCTCTTCTGGTAACGCGTCGATCAGATGGAGATTATGAACTCATTGCTGGAGAGCGACGTCTTCGTGCTTCTAAGCTCGCAGGTCTTTCCAAGGTGCCCATTATTACAAGAAATGCTCCCGTCCAAGAAAAATTCGAATTAGCGATTTTAGAAAATATTCAACGACATGATCTTTCCCCTATGGAGGAAGCGCGAGCCTATCGAAGGCTTATGGATGAATTTCACCTTTCTCAAGAAGACGTTGCTCTTCGTATTGGAAGGAGTCGAAGCTCTATAGCAAATATGGTTCGATTTCTTGATCTTCCTGTGGAAATTCAGCGAGGATTAGAGGAAGAGAAAATTACTCCAGGACATGCTAAAGTTATTCTTGGTGTGGATAATCCTGAAAAACAACGAGCTCTCTATGAACTTATTCTTCGAGAAGGACTTACGGTACGACAAACAGAGAATCGATTACACATTGTAGGATCAACCTCTTCTCGGGTTCGAACACATTCCCCACAAGACCCTGAGCTGAGAGCGAGTGAGAATGAGCTCAGTGAAAAACTTGGAACAAAGGTTCAAGTAAAAAAATCAGGACAAGGATTAAAAGTGGCTATTGATTTCTATTCACAAAAAGAGCTCGATTCATTTTTGAAGAAATTTTCATAAAGAAGAGTCACGAAGAAAGTTTTTTCGAGAGAAGATCATCTTTTTTTCGAAGCTCTCGTTTGATGTGTGATTTGGCATGATTGGTTTTTACGAAGGTGAGCCAATCACGACTGGGATATTTTTTTTCTTTTGACTGAAGAATTTCGATAACCTGCCCATTAACAATGCGATAATCAAGGGGAACCATTTTTCCATCGGCACGAGCGCCGGTGGTTTTATTTCCTACTTCACTATGAATAGCGTAGGCAAAATCTACAGGAGTGGCTTCTTCTGGGAGATCGATAATGTCACCTTGTGGTGTAAAGGCAAAGATGTGATTTTTAAAAAAATCAATTTTTAATCCTCGGAGAAATTCTTCATTATCAGATCCTATTTCATCTTGCCATTCTCGAAGTTGTTTTACCCAAAGAAGTTCTTTGGAGGGAAGAGGCTTTTGTTCACTTCGAAAGAATATTTTTTTCCAACTCCGTTTTTCTTTTTCGGTATAGATCCAGTGAGCAGCAATGCCATATTCCGCTTCTTTGTCCATTTGATGGGTCCGGATCTGTACTTCAAAAATTCTTCCATCGGGCCCAAAAATACTTGTGTGAAGCGATTGGTATCCATTGGGTTTTGGAAGAGAGATGTAGTCTTTGATGCGACCTACCATGGGTCGGTATTGTTTGTGAACAATGCCGAGGGTTTCATAGCAGTCAGCAATACTCGGAACAACAATTCGAACAGCGGTGAGGTCGTAGACACGGCGAATATCCATGTCATGTTTTTTGAGCTTGAGAAAAAGGCGATAGAGATGTTTGGCACGACCGCATACCTCAGTATAACGAATACCGGATTTTTGAAGTGTTTCTTTGAGCTCTTCTATGATCTTTGCGAGATATTTTTCTCGTTCTTTGTGATGAGTTTCTACAAGTTGTTTGACGTATTTATAATTTTTCGGATCGAGATACTGAAAAGAGAGATCTTCAAGCTCTCCTTTTATTTCGCCTATACCAAGTCTATTGGCGATAGGAGCGAAAATTTCCATAGTCTCCTTTGCAATACGCTGTTGTTTGTCAGGAGGGAGATGTTCGAGAGTTTGCATGTTATGAAGGCGATCTGCAAGACGAATGATAACGACACGGATATCAGCAGCCATGGCCAAAAACATTTTTCGAAGATTTTCGAGAAAATATTCTTCTTGTGATCCACGAAGGCGAATACGACCAAGCTTGGTAACTCCATCGACAAGAAGGGCTATTTCGTCTCCAAATTCAAGTCGAATATCTTCTAAGGTGAGTTCCGTATCTTCCGGAACATCATGGAGAAGCCCCGCTGAGAGGGTTTTTGGATCCATGCCAATATGCGCTAAATTGATGGCTGTGCTAATTGTATGGATGATATATGGATCACCGGATTTTCGTTTTTGCCCCTCATGGGCTTTTTTTGCAACATCAAAAGCCTTTCTGAGAAGGCGCCTGTCAGCAGTATCGAGTGGGTAGGGGATGGCCTCGGAAAGGTCTTTAAAAGTAAGCATAGGAAGTTCAAAAAGAAAAAAATAAGAAGTAATTTCTTCACTATTCTATACTATAACAAAGAAGAAGAAATATTTCATATATTGTTTTGTTTTTTGGAATTTTTGAGACGGAGTGTTGACGAAAAAGTATACAAGTCCTATGATGGATTTTGTTTTTATTCCTAGAAAAGAGGCTAGAGAGGTCTCCATGACAAAATTTTTTCAAAGAATTCGCTCTATCTTTTTCTGGATATCTCTTTTTGCCATTCTTTGCGGTATAGAGATGTATGTAGAAAAGGCGTTTCTAGAATTTCTCCTCCAAGGAGAGTAAAATAGTCTGAAGGTCATTTCAGGCTTTGTAGTGTCCCGATGCACCGCGATGCACTTCGGGACTTTTGTTTTTCTAAGAAGATTTTTTTCTTGGCTTGGGACCGTCTTCGCATTCTTTATTGGAACATCGTACAATTCCTTTCGGGTCTTCCACGAGCATGAATGTACATTTAGAGCAAGGTTTTCCCGTTGGTTTATCCCAATAAGCAGTTTTACATTTGGGGAAGCGATTGCATCCATAGAAAACTTTTCCTCGACGTGTTTTACGCATAACGAGATCACCTTCTTTGCAACTAGGGCATTTCACTCCACTAGAGATTTCTTCTTTTTTTGTTTTTTCTATAAATTTGCACTCCGGAAAATCGGAGCACCCAATAAATTTACCGAAACGCCCATAGCGTTCGATGAGTTCCTTTCCACAATCAGGACAATTTCTTCCGACGGGCTGTGTGAGGTCTTTTTTCTTTACCTCTTTTATCTTTTCTTCGAGATTTTTATGAAAAGGTTCATAGACACCTTTTACTACAGGTTCCCATTCCGTATTCCCCTGAGCAACTTCATCGAGTGTGTTTTCGAGTGAGGCAGTGAAATCAATATCAATAATCGCTTCGAAATGCTCCGCTAAAAGATCAGAAACCAAGGTCCCCATTTCTTGAGGGAAGAGTTTCTTTTGTTCATCGCGATCAATATAGCCACGATCAAAAAGCGTCGAAATCGTAGGGGCATAGGTTGATGGACGTCCAATTTCTCGTTCTTCGAGCGTCTTTACGAGAGAAGCCTCATTATAGCGAGGAGGAGCAGAGGTTTCTTTTTCATCAACGAAAAGTTCTTTGGTTTGAAGGGAATCGTTTTTGTGAAGATCGGGAATAGTATTGGTGAGTGTAGGAGGAGTACCAGAAACAGCCATGAATCCATCAAAACGAACAGTTGAGCCATTGGCAGAAAATGTATAGGAATGTTCTTCATGCTTTGCTTCGATGGTAACCTTTACCGAATCGACTATTGCTTGTTGCATCTGTGAAGCAATCATTCTTTGCCAGATGAGCCGATAGAGTTTCAGTTCTTGCGCATCAAGAGAAGATCCTAAATCATCAGGAGTTTTTTCTGGGTAGGTTGGACGGATGGCTTCATGAGCTTCTTGAGCGCCCTTGGTTCGATTTTTGTACTGACGAGGGGACTCGAGTATATATTTTTCACCAAACGCTCCTGTGATGAATTTTTTGGCGCTGAGAGTGGACTCAAGAGAGAGATTGACGCTGTCGGTACGCATGTATGTAATAAATCCCTGCTCATAGAGTTTTTGCGCGAGGCGCATAGTTTGCTTGGAAGAATATCCTAGGCGATTAATAGCCGTTTGTTGAAGGGTTGATGTGGTAAAAGGAGGAGAAGGATTACGCTTAGTCTGTTTGTGTTCGATGTCGGTTATGACACAAGCAGAAGACTTGAGTGCTTGTTCTACTGCATGTGCCTCTTCGGCTGATGTAAGAGTAGAGGAGGTAATAGAATACGTTCCAGCAAAAACTTCCTTCTTTTCAACTCGTTCAAGTTTTTCATTATCGATATGAGTAAGTTTTGCTTCAAATGTTTCTTGAGTATCTTGGGCAGTAAAAAGAGCCCGGAGCGTAAAGTACGTTTTTTTTGCAAAAGCTTCTCGTTCTTTTTCACGAGCGACAATAAATCGTAATGCGACTGATTGTACTCGTCCAGCACTTAAGCCTCGGCGAAGTTTCTTCCAGAGAAAGGGCGAAAGTTCATAGCCAACGAGGCGATCGAGAACACGACGTGCTTGTTGGGCATTTACAAGATTCATATCAAGATCTCGGGGATGTTCAAGAGCCTTTTCTATAGCTGTTTTGGTTATTTCATGGAAGACAATACGTTCAAATATCGGTGGCTTTGCCGAAGAGGATTTCTTTTTGGAAGCTTGTTCGAGGATATAACGCAAATGCCAAGCAATAGCTTCTCCTTCGCGGTCTTCATCGCTTGCGAGAATAATCTTATCTGCTTTGGATGCGAGTTTTTTGAGTTCAGTTACTTTTTTTTGTTTATCTCTGGAAATAATATATTTTGGAGCGAAGTTTTTTTCCACGTCGATACCCATGGAGCTTTTAGGGAGATCGCGCATATGACCAAATGAGGAAGTAACCTCATATCCTTTAGGAAGAAATTTTTTTATAGTTCGAGCTTTCGTGGGGGATTCGACGATGAGAAGGATCATAAAGGAAAAATTACTATTGAATAAAAAGAACTCTATTCGGACACATTAAAAAAGATGTGTTATTAGGGATAGGGGAGTGGAGAAAAATATTATATCTTTCGATAGGTTCCGTTGCCAATGTCTTTTATGAAACCGTTCATTTCAAGTATTGTCAAGTTAATTCCTAGCTCGCTCGCTGATATTTGTATGATTTTGGTAATTTCTTCGCGATTTTTTGGCCCATCCTCAAGGAGTGTGTAGATTTTCTTTTCGGTGTCTTGAAGTTGTGAGGTATCTTTGGTGTGGCCCCGTGCTTCTCGAGAAATATCAAGGAGAGCGATAATATCTTGTATGGTATGAACGAGAGTTGCTCCAGAGCGAATAAGATAGTGAGGACCTTCGGAAAGAGGAGAAAAAATACTTCCCGGAATAGCAAGGACTTCTCTATTGTAATCAAGGGCGAGCTCTGCTGTGATAAGTGTCCCGGATCGCCGAGAAGCTTCTATAATAAGTGTGGCCCGTGTCATCCCAGCGACGATTCTGTTTCTCATGGGAAATGTTCCAGGAGAGGCTTTTGTAGAGGGAGGAAGCTCACTTACAATGGTTCCGCCAGAAGCAATAATGTCGTTCATAAGAGAGAAATGTGTTCGTGGTGCTATACAAGAATCAGATAAGCCATTTCCTAATACGGCCACTGTCAATCCATTTCCCTCGAGTGTTCCTCGGTGTACTTCTCCATCAAGTCCAAGAGCCATACCGCTTACTGTAGTAATGCCCATGTGGGCAAGTTCTCGAGAAAGTGACCTTGCGACATCGATGCCATAGCGAGTTGGCTTTCGTGTTCCTACGAGAGAAAGAAGGGTGTTTTGTATGAGATTTGAACGATTTCCCCGAACGTACAAAAGGGGTGGAGCGTCCGGTATTTCTCGAAGAAGGGGAGGGTAATCATCATCCTTGAGAGAAACGAGTTGTATTTCGTATTGATCGAGATTCCGAGTACATTCTTTGGGGGAAAAATCTAAAAGAGCCTTTTGGAGGGCGTAGATCTTTGATGAAGAAAAGATATTTTCTTGTAAAAGCGAGTCCAGGAATGTTTCGATAGGAGAGGTTTCATCATACTGATCCCAAAGAGTCTTGAGTGTTCTGGGTCCAATTCCAGGAGTTGATACAAAATGATGGAGAAGGAGATTTGAAGGGGTGTGCATAGAAAAAGTGTATCATATTCCTTATGAACAAAAAATCCCTCATAGAGAGGGACTTTTCTTTTTTAGTAGCGCCAAGGGGGAATTTCGCCTCTCGCCACACCAATCAGATTGGTGTGGCCGATCGTTGCCCTGGGCAGCGCTGGACACTCCTTAATCCGTGTCCATCGATACTCACCAGCCTCGCCTCTCAAGCTTCGGCTCGACGCTCGCTCCTACCCGCTCGATTCCCCTTGACGCACAAAATCCCCTTACGGGGACTTCTCTTTGTAGCGCCAAGGGGAATCGAACCCCTGTTGCCAGGATGAAAACCTGATGTCCTAACCACTAGACGATGGCGCCAAATTATCTCGAGCTTTCTTTTTAGTAGGCACACAAACGAATATTGAGTCTTGTCCCGCACCAAATTCTTATTTCGGTGCTGGATCCTAACCACGAGACGATGGCGCCAAAGAAATCTTTTCAACGAACAAATGCTATAGTACCTGGTATTTTTAAGAAAATCAAGTCCTTGCTATTTTTTGAAGAGCTCTTTTTTACAATGTAAATTTGTGGTATGTTGAAAAAATAATAAATAAAAAAAGTCTATGGAGTATTATATAGAGGTTTTGAAGAAGTATACCGTATTTGACGGTCGCGCGACTCGCTCGGAATATTGGTATTTTGTTTTATTTAATGCCATTATTTATATAGCACTCTCTTTTATAGCGCCGATTGTCTTTGGTGGTATGGGATTTCTTTTGTCTCTTTTATATGCGTTGGGGGTCCTTCTTCCATCAATAGGGGTTGGCATCCGGCGTCTTCATGACACGGGAAGAAGTGGTTGGTGGCTACTTCTTTCTCTTATTCCTTTCGGAGGTTTAGTTGTTTTATTTTTCTTTGTACAAGATTCTCAGCCAGGGGTTAATCAATATGGACCCAATCCAAAAGAAAACACTTCTTCACCTTCACAAACACCCTCATCTCCAGAAACACTTGCTTAGATGTAAAGAATCATATTTTAAAACACTCCCATGGAAACGTGGGAGTGTTTTTGTTATTTCTTGCGATAATGAAAATTCTTTGTATGAAAAGGTTGAGGATTATCACTCTCTTTCCAATGCTTGAATTGCTGAATAAGTCCGATAATCCCTAGCCCATGAGAATGTAAAACATTGAATCTTGGGTCTTGAACAAAGATGTATTTTTTTTCTAGCCAATACCGTGCCCACGCGGTATCTTCACCACCATTTCCATAGCGTTCATCAAAAGGGTGTTTCTCCCAGAGATCTCGTCGAATAATGGCATTGGTACATCCTAAAACACCCATACCTGCTTTTCGGATAATTTTTTGAGCTCGTAGTTTTCGTGAGAGTTTTCCAAGAAGAGGATTAAAGAAAAGCCATTCCCAAAAAGAAGCATCGGGAAGCGCTTCTACTCCTCCATAAATCCCTGCTACAGTATTTTCTTTGAAATGCTTAAGGCCATTTTCAAGCCAGGTATGGGAAATAGGAAGGGAATGAGCACTGAGAAATACAAAAAATTTTTCTCCTAAGGCTTTTTGACAACCATAGTTTGAAGCATAGGGATAAGTAAATTTCTTTGGAAGAGAAAATATTTTTGTTTGGTGTGATTGAGCGATGGCGAGTGTTTTGTCGCTTGATCCTGAATCAATAATAAGAATTTCGAAATCTTGATACGTTTGGGATTGAAGTCGGGAGAGACATTCTCCGAGCCATTTTTCTTCATTCTTTGTGCGAATGATGATAGAAGTTTCCATAAAGATGTGTATTATTACTCGAGGTGAATTTTTTTATCAAAGGACGTGAGCGTTTTTTGGATAAAGAGGATACTTTTTTGAACTTTCTTGAGAGTTGTTTGAGAGATTGCTTTCCCCAGACGTAGTCGTTCCAGATTCGACGTTGATTTCTTTGTGGTTGTTTCTTCTTTTGAAAACTTTTTTTACATATCTGGCAGAAATATCTTTGTCTCCCATTTCTTTTTCCGTTCTTTTTTATTGAGGGGTTTTTGCAGGCAGGACAGTTTTTTTCAGCAGAATACTCATAGTATTTGAGTTTAAGAGTTAATTATCCGCTTCATTAAAACAAAAAATGGGGATTTTAGCAACCATTTTTTTGTATTAAGTCTAAAATTTCTAAAGAAGAGGGAGTTTTTTGTAAGGACCTCCATCTCCAATAAATCCGGTGGCTATTTTTTTGAGAGGGAGAAGCTTTCCTGTTTCGGAGTTAATGCCAAAGAAGTACGCTTTCTCTTTGCCTAAAAGCATACGAACGCCTTGATCGAGGGGGACTCGGGAAACTTCCGCTAGGTCGTTTGTCGTCCATCCAATATACCAAGAGGAATTTGGTGTTTGTGGTTCTATAACAACATACTCTTTCCATCCGCCAAAAAGAGGAACATGAAAGAGGGGAATAAACCAAAGATATCGTTGACTTGCTTGAGGATTTCCTGGGATTATAAGAAGATTTTCAGAAGATATTTTTTCTCTTTGTTTCTGAGAGAGGCTCTGCGTATTCCACTTGTGAGTTCTTTGGGGTGTTTCTTTGAGAGTTCCCGAAATAAGATACATGAGAGGCTTCATAAGAGCATCCCCTAGACGTTCTTTGTAGGAAAGGGGTTTGATAGAGATCATATATTATTCAAGATGAATTTTTTTATCAAAGGACGTGAGTGTTTTTTGGAGGAGGGGATGCTGAGAAAGAGAAGGATCTTCTGTGAGAAGGGTGCGAGCTTCTTTTCGAGCGAAGGTGATGAGTCGTAAATTGGTGAGGTTTTCCATTCCAATATCAGGAAGGCCACTTTGTTGTGTCCCAAAAAATTGTCCTGGTCCACGAAGTTTGAGATCTTCTTCGGCAATAACGAAACCATTATTACTTTTCTCGAGTATTTTCATGCGCCTGCTTGGACCATCAGCGTCATCACCTGCAAAGAGGAAACAATAGGACTGGTGCTCTCCTCGTCCAATCCTTCCTCGGAACTGGTGAAGTTGAGAAAGGCCAAATCGATGCGCTTCTTCTATGATCATAATAGTAGAATTGGGAACATCAACTCCCACCTCGACAACGGAAGTTGCCACAAGAATATCGAGTTCTTTTTCTTTGAATGCTTTCATGACCTGTTCTTTTTCTTTTGCTTTCATTTTTCCATGGAGAAGTCCTATGCGAAGTTCGGGAAAAATAGAATTTTGAAGGCGTTCGTGCTCGGCGGTGGCTGCTTTGGTTCCGACAAAGGCATCTGATTCTTCTACGAGAGGAAGGATGACATAGCATTGCCGACCTTCTTGTATTTTCTCTTTCAGGAAGGCGTAGACTTTCTCTCGTGAAGAGGGAGAAATAATTTTGGTTTCTATAGGCTTTCTTCCTCGAGGCATTGTTTCCAAAAGAGAGATTTCAAGGTTTCCAAAAAAAGCCAAAGAAAGTGTTCGTGGTATAGGAGTGGCTGTCATCGTGAGAAGATGGGGCGTGGTTTGAGAAAGACCATCTTCTGATTCATAGAGTTTTTTCTGAAGGTGCGCACGTTGCTTGACGCCGAATCGATGCTGTTCGTCTATGATAGCCAGAGCGAGTTTGGAAAAAACAACATCCTTTTGGAGGAGCGCATGCGTTCCTATAATGACGTGAGCGGTATTATTGCGAATGGCACGAAGAAGAGCCTCTCGTTTGATCTCTTGGACTTCACCACCTGCTCCTGTGTGAATAAGAAGGCGATAATTATGGGTGAGTAAGAGAAAAGAAAGACCACTTTCACAAAGGAGTGTATGCGCTGTTTGGAAATGTTGGAGAGCCAGTACCTCTGTGGGGGCGAGAAGAGCGCACTGATAGCCAGACTGAGCTGTGTGAAGGGCGCTAAGAAGCGCAACGGCTGTTTTCCCCGATCCCACATCACCATTGAGAAGGCGGTTCATGGGATGGTTTTGAGAAAGGTCGTCAAAAATAATTTGCGTTGCTTTTTTCTGATCAGGAGTAAGTTCAAAGGGGAGAAGGGAGAGAAGAGTCTCCTCATTAGAGGGTTTATTGAGAGAGATAGCTTGGATAGTTTTCCAATGATTTTCTGTTTGGAGAACGCGGAGCTGGAGAAAAAACATATCTTCGAAAGCAAAGCGTTTTTTGGCGATGAGGGCATGATCGGCGCTTGGAGGAAAATGAATATCTCGAAATGCTTGTAAGAGAGAAGGGAGGTGATAGGTTTGAAGAAGAGAAGGGGGAAGAGGATCTTCGAGATCAATGAAGCTTTGGAGTATTGTTTGGATTTGCCACCGAAGCCATTTGGAAGTAATGCCATAGGTTTCAGGGTACACCCCAATGATACGACCCGTGTGCGTTGGTTCTCGAGAAGCCAGTTCAAATGTTGGGGATGCCATGGAGTATTCGCCGTCTTTGACTTCCATAGTGCCACTGAGGCGAACACGTTTTCCTTCCTGAAAGGTTTGATCAAGAAATTTCTGTCCAAAAAAAACAATGCGTGCATAGCCAGTTGCATCTTCTACAATAGCTTCGCTTATAAGAAGCTTTCGTTTCCACGAGCGTTTCGAAATAAATGAACGCACTTGACCTGTTATGGTTACTTGCTCTCCATCAGTGGTTTCGGTGATAGATCGAATGTTTCCGAGATCTTCGTATCGAGCGGGAAAGTGGCGAAGAAGATCTTCTAGAGTGAAGATGCCGAGCTTTTCTATTCGCTTGGCTATTTGAGGTTTTACGTGAGGGAGTTTTGTGATGGGAGTATTGAGATTCATATCGATATTTAAGCATAAAATACCAAAAGGAGAAAGGAAGGAGAAAGGAATAGAGGAGAGAAAAAATAAAAAAAACCGCCAGAGCCTCGGGGAAGAGGATAGCGGTGAAAACGTGATACCACAGAGGGGGGCTGTGATTTCACGTTGGGGAACCGTGTGGGACGGTTCAGTGGGATGGGTGAGGGATCAAGAAGCCCCACCCACCCATCGGAAAAAACTCTTGATCGTAGCGTGTTATTTTACACGTTTACGCGCTTTCCGATAGGGATTTGGATGGGCGTTATGGGGACGTCATATTTCTTCCCCAAGTGTTCCATGACTTTATCGGGGTTAATACCCGAGTTCTTTGGAAACACGAGAACTTTTTGTTCGGGATAGGACCGTATTCCTCGTTGCGTCATGGAAGACGCCTCTCTTTCGATATCGGGAAAGTACCTATTACTCCCCACATGGAATCGTGCTGTCACGATTTTCTCCTACAGTTGGTTTTCAAAAGCGGACAGTGTCCCCATGGTATTGACATACTCCTTTTGGAGGATGGTCAACAAGAAGAAATGTAAAAGGAAAGAATATTTCTGTCAAGGGGGATATAAAAAAATCTCATATTAAGAATGAGAAAGATGAGAAGGCTATGGAATGAGTTTATATAAAAGAAAACAAACAAGAAAGGTGTAAGCAGATCGAGAGAAAGAATGAACGTTTTCATTCTTTCTCTCGATCACTTTTCAGGGGTCTCTAATCAGCCCCAGAATCTTCCATGAGGCGAACTTTCCACTCGGGATCTAAGGGGGTATCCTGTTTGGAAAAATGCCCCTGGTGTTGCTGTTGGGGCTGATACTGGCGAGGCCGTTCCTGTTGAGGATGGTCGCGGTTCTTTCGCCACTGACTGTGAGGGTCACAGTATTTTTGGCGATATTCGGGCGATCCTATCGCGGGGATGTGACACCTACCCCAATCATCGTTTTCTGACATGGAAACCTCCTCTTTGTCAGAAAAAGTTGAGCCGACATTGGCTCTCTGAACGTACGCTTTTTGGGTAAATCTGTCAAGTTTGCTTTTTCTTCTTCTTTTGTGGTACGATTTTTCTGTAGTTATTTGTGGAGAAAAGTACGTTTATATTTTTTGGAGAGGTGCCAGAGTGGTCGAATGGGGCATCCCGCTCAGCGGGATTGACGGGTAATACCTTACACTTCATAGTGAATGTATACAATAGAATACGGAGAGGTGCCAGAGTGGTCGAATGGGGCATCCCGCTCAGCGGGATTGACGGGTAACACCTTACACTTCATAGTGAATGGATACAATAGAATACGGAGAGGTGCCAGAGTGGTCGAATGGGGCACACTGCTAATGTGTTGACCGGGTAAAACCGGTCCGAGGGTTCGAATCCCTCCCTCTCCGCAGTGATCCCGCACTTTTTTTGAAGAAAAAGTGCGGGAGTGCGAGGAGAGAAGGACGCCAAGAGTTTGGCGTCCGTGAGGGATGAGAAGGTCGGAGCGATGTGTGAGTTTGAGCTGAGTCCTCGAGGCGAAAGGCGAACACCGCGAGACCCGGACTGGAGGCGCGAGCCGTCAGGCGAGTGACCGTAAGTCGAATCCTCTCCACAAAAGCATTTGTCGCTACCCAGGGCAACGAACCCGAGTCTTCGAAGGAAGGCGTAAATCCCTCT
>Ga0207419_1001935_pt1 | contig 14407 bp, 11 predicted proteins | sample ElkSloMetagenome_4_FD_184723 | JGI IMG/M metagenome (GOLD analysis project Ga0207419, IMG submission 184723) | Hot spring microbial communities from Elkhorn Slough, Monterey Bay, USA - MD2A (version 2) | ecosystem: Environmental > Aquatic > Marine > Intertidal zone > Estuary: Microbial mat ...
GGTGACGGCACGATCGGCGCCGGCGCACAAACGCGTGATCCTGACGCTTCGGGCATGGGGCATCCGGATCGACGAGTCGATGTTCCTGGGCGGTCGGGACAAGGCGGCCTTTCTGCGAGCCTTCGGTGCCGACATCTTTTTCGACGATCAGGAGCTGCACTGCAACAGCGCAAGCCAGGTCATCGCCACGGGTCACGTCCCGCACGGCGTTGCAAACGAAGTCGAGGACTCGGGCAGCGGTTCGGAATCGGATTGAGTCTTCTCGAGTTGCGTGCGGGGTCGCCGCCTCATGCCCGTGACCTGCCCGAATTGCAACCGGCGGCTCGATATCCCGATCTGCGTGCTCATCCGGCGCATGACCTCATCAAGCGGTTTCAGGCCGCAGTCGGACGCACCCGGGCCGGACTCGGGTAACATTTCGGTGGCAGGCACTTCCAATCGGATCATGCATGAACTGGATCGTTCACAAGTTCGGCGGTAGCAGTCTTTCCGACGCCGCGGCATTCGAGCACGTCGGTTCGCTGCTCGAGCGGCTCGGGGAAACGCGTCAGTGCGTGGTCGTTTCGGCCATGTCGGGAACAACCGATGCGCTGGTGGAAGCCGCCCGCAACGCTTCGGCCGGATGTGCCGGCGCCGGGCCTGAGTGGAGCGGGCGCGTCGAGGCGCTCAAACAGCGGCATCTCACCTGTGCCGAGAGCCTGGAAGTCGACGACGCGACGGTCTCGGCGCTGAACCGATCATTCAGCGAACTCGAACACCTGCTCGAAGGCCTGGAACTGCTCGGCAGCCTGCCTGACGAAGTGCTGGACCTGGTCTCGGCGCTCGGCGAACAGTGGTCGGCCCGTCTGCTGTGCGGCTGGTTTCGCGCGCGGGGCTACGCAGGTGAATTCGTCGATGCTCGTGAAGTCATCCGCGTTCGTCGCGGCGAGCTCGGCCCGGTTCTGATGCGCACCGAAAGCGCGACCGCGTTGTCCGGCCACCGCAAGGCGATCGATTCGCAGCGCATGGTGGTGACCGGATTCTGCTGCCGGGACGACCGCGGCAGGATTTCGACGCTGGGCCGCAACGGAAGCGATTTCTCGGCGACCATCATGGCCGCCCTGCTGGACGCCGAAGCCGTCCATATCTGGACCGACGTCGAGGGCGTGTTGTCGGCCGACCCGAATCGAGTGCCTCAGGCCGAAGTCGTCGAGCGGCTGTCGTATGCCGAAGCTTTCGAGCTGGCCTATTTTGGCGCGCGCGTGCTGCATCCACAGACCCTGGCTCCACTGCTTCGAGGCAATATTCCGGTTCGGATCCGCTCGACCCGGAACCCGGACGCTCCCGGGACGCTGATCGACCGGGAAGGCATTGATCAACCGCCGGTCAAGGGCGTTTCCTGCGTCGATGAACTGGCGCTGATCAATATCGAGGGCGCGGGCATGCTGGGCGTGCCCGGCACCGCCGAACGCGTATTCGAGACGCTGAACCGCGCCGGGATTTCGGTGACGATGATTTCCCAGGGTTCCTCCGAGCATTCCATCTGCTGCGTGCTGCCGCGTTCGGACGCCGAGCGCGCGCGCGAATTGCTCAACCAGCAGTTCCAGCGAGAAATGCAGTCGGGCCACTTGCAGCGGATTTCCAATCTCGATGACATCGACGTGCTGGCGATCGTCGGCGACGGAATGGCCGGCGCGCCGGGTGTGTCGGGGCGCTTGTTCTCGGCGCTGGGTCGCGCCGGGGTCAACGTCCGGGCGATCGCGCAGGGCAGCTCGGAGCGCAATATTTCGGTTGCCGTCGATGCGGCGGTTTCGACCCGAGCGCTGCGCGCGGTTCACTCGGCGTTCTACCTGTCCGATCAGACGCTGTCGATCGGCGTCATCGGCCCCGGGCAGGTCGGTAGGGCACTTCTCGGCCAGCTTCAGCGTACGCGCGAATCGCTCCTGACTCGATCGCACATCGACCTTCGGGTCCGAGCCTTGGCCAACTCCCGGTCGATGGAGCTGGCCGAGCGTTCGCTGTCCGATGCCGGATTCGCCGGTCGGCTCGACGAAGCCGAGTCCGTTGACCTGGATCGGTTCACGGCCCACGTCGACGCAGAGCATCTGCCGCACGCGGTCATCATCGACTGTTCTGCCAGCAACGAGATCGCCGATCGCTACGCGGACTGGCTGGCGCGCGGCATCCACGTGATCACGCCGAACAAGCACGGCGGCAGCGGCGACGCCGAGCGCTACCGGAAGCTGATCGAGCTGACCGGTTCGGGGTCCGTGCACTGGCGCTACGAGGCCAGCGTCGGCGCCGGGTTGCCGGTGATACAGACCCTGCGCGACCTCATCGACTCCGGCGACACGGTCCGGCGGATCGACGGCATCTTCTCCGGAACGCTGGCCTGGTTGTTCAACCGCTTCGAGCCCGGTCAGTCGTTCTCGTCGCTGGTTCGCGAAGCGCGTGAATCGGGCTACACCGAACCGGACCCGCGCGACGACCTGTCGGGAACAGATGTGGCGCGCAAGCTGGTCATCCTCGGACGAGAGATCGGACTGGAGCTGAGCCTCGGGGACGTGGAAGTCGAAAACCTGGTGCCCGACGGCCTGGAATCGGCGAGCGTCGAGGAGTTTCTGGATTCGCTGGATCAACTCGACGCCTCGATGGCGGGACGGCTGGAGCGCGCGACCGGGCAGGGCCAGGTGCTTCGCTACGTCGCCGCGCTGGACGAACAGGGAAAAGCGCGCGTCGGGCTCGAGGCGCTTCCGGACTCGCACGCATTCGCCCACCTGGCGTTGACCGACAACGTGGTCGCGTTCACCACCGAGCGCTATTGCGACAACCCGCTGATCGTTCAGGGCCCGGGCGCCGGGCCCGAAGTGACCGCTGCCGGGGTGTTTTCGGACCTGCTGCGCATCGGGCAGAGTCTGGGATAGGGCTTTTCCGGTCGCAGGCCGGCCGGTCAGTCGGAGGTCATTCCGGAATAGTTGAGTTCGATCCAGCGCTCGGGACCGATGAATCCCTGGCCCCACTTTTCATCGAACTCTTCAGTCAGTCCTTCATCCAGCACCTGCTCGAGCGTTGCGCCGTCGACGATTCGAGCGATCAGCCGACGATGCACGGTCGCAAGCATGTCGCGATATTCAGTGAGCTGCTCGTGATCGATCACCGGACCACCGTGGCCGGTGATGATCGCGGTGTCTTTGCCGACCCGCTCGAGGATCGCGTCGACACCCTGGACCATTCCGCCCAGGCTGCCGCCCGAGCCGTAGTCGATGAACGGATACATCCCGTAGAAGACGATGTCGCCGGCATGGATGACGTCGACCTCGGTCAGGTGGACGATGGAATCGCCATCGGTGTGGGCGCCCGAGACGTGCACGGCGTGGACCGTGTGGGGCCCGACGTGGAACGTGATCGAGTCGTTGAAGGTCACTTCGGGCAGAGCCTGTTCGGGCGCCGGCGGCACTTCGCTGTTGAAGAATTCCATCATCTGGCCGGCCGCCATGCGTTTGCGGACGTTGTCGTGTGCGACCACGATCGTGCCGGCCTCGGCGAGGTTTTCGTTGCCGCCGGTATGGTCGCCGTGCCAGTGGGTGTTGAGCACGAAACGGATCGGAAGCTCGGTTACCTCGGCCACCGCAGCCTGGATCTTTTCGGTCAACGGCGCGTACTGGTCGTCGATCAGGAAGGCTCCCTCGTCACCGACCACGAGGCCGACGTTGCCGCCGGCTCCCTGCATTACGTGAACGCCTTCAGCAACCGGCGTGGTCCGGATCTCGACGTCCGAGAAATCCTGCGCCGCGACGGCGCCGGAAATTGCCACGACCGACAGCGACAGCGCACCGGACAAGCAAGAGGCAAGCACTCGTTTCATGTTTCGATTTCCTTTTCGGCGGGTTGTCTCAGCGAGCCACGGTAAACGCTCGACGCCCTCGAGGCAAGCGGCCTGCCGCGCGAGCGTCAAGATGTGATCAGGTCGGTGGGTTCGACCCCGACCCACGGCGCCAGCTGAAGAAACGTTGAGCCAGCCTCAGCAAGCGCTCGGGCTTGCGCGCCTTTTTCCATTCGCCGGCGGCAAACTTGTTCGCCTCGCTCATGGTCGGGTAAATATGGATCGTGCCGAGGATCTTGTTCAGACCCAGTCCGTGTTTCATCGCCAGCACGAACTCCGAGATGAGTTCCCCGGCGTGATGACCCACGATGGTCGCTCCCAGAATCCGGTCCTTGCCCGGTTCGGTCAGCACCTTGACGAATCCTGCGTCCTGACCGTCGGCGATCGCGCGGTCGAGGTCCTCCAGGCTGTAGCGGGTGACTTCAAAGTCGATATCCTGTTCGTGCGCATCCGTTTCGTTCAGCCCGACGCGGGCGACTTCGGGCTCGGTGAACGTCGCCCAGGGGATGACGCGGTAATCGACGCGGAATGACCAGAACGGTGCCAGCAGCGCGTTGACCGAGGCGAACCAGGCCTGGTGCGCGGCAACATGGGTGAACTGGTACGGCCCCGCGGCGTCCCCGCATACGTAGATGTTTGGAAAATTGGTCCGTAGCCACGGATCGACGTCGATCGTCCCGTTGCCTGCCACCTCGACGCCGAGCGCCTCGAGACCGAATCCCCGCGTGCGAGCGCGACGGCCCAGCGCGACCAGCACCCGATCGAATTGGACGGAGACTTCCTCGCCGTCGCGCTCACAGACCAGCGTCCCACCACCATCGGCGCTAGCTTCGAATTTCGCGGCCTTGTGGCCGGTGGCAATCGTTACGCCCTCGTCGCGGAGTCGCCGCATCAGCGCTTCGCTCGCATCCGGGTCCTCACGCGGCACCAGCCGGTCGGCCATCTCGACGATCGTCACCTTCGATCCGAGGCGAGCGAATGCCTGCGCCAGCTCACAGCCGATAGGCCCGCCGCCGAGTACGACGAAGCGCTCGGGCAGGGCGTCCAGCGCCCAGATCGTGTCGCTGGTCAGGTAATCCACACGGTCGAGTCCTTCGATCGGCGGTACCAGCGGTTCGGCGCCGGTCGCCAGGATGATCGAACGAGCGCTCAGCGTTCGGCCGTCGACTTCGACCGACCAGGGCGAGACCACGGTGCCGGCGCCTTCGATGACGTCGACGCCCATGCTGCGGTAGCGCTCCGGAGAATCGTTCGGTTCGATTCGTGCAACCACCGTGCGCACCCGATCGAGAATCTCGGATAGCGAGAACTTCGCGTCCATGCTGCGGATGCCATAGCGCTGCGATTCACGCGCTTCCTGAACCAGCCGCGCGCTCCGGAGCAGCGTCTTGGAGGGCACGCAGCCGGTGTTCAGGCAGTCGCCGCCCATCTTGTGTTTTTCGATCAGCGCCACGCGGGCCTTGACCGTCGAACCGATGTAGGCGGAAACCAGTCCGGCCGACCCGGCGCCGAGTACGATGACGTTGTAGTCGAACGAGCCGGGCTTGCTGTGGCCGGCGTAGATCTTCCGATGCTTGAGAATCCGCAGGATCCAGCGCAGAATCAGCGGCAGCAGGCCCAGCAGCGCGAACGCACCGATCAGCTCCAGCGAGAGCACGTCGCCGGTCGATTCGATCTCGCTCAGCTGGGTGCCCGCGTTGACGTAGACCAGCGTGGCGGGCAGCATGCCGAGCTGGCTGACCCAGTAGTAGGTCCAGGTGCGGATCGGCGTCAGCGCCATGACCAGGTTGATCACCCAGAACGGGAATACCGGGACCAGGCGCAGCGCCAGCAGATAGAACGCGCCGTCCTTCTCGACCCCTTCGTTGATCGCCTTCAGGCGCTTGGAAAACCTTTTCTGGATCGTCTCGCGAAACAGGAAGCGCGCGGCCAGGAACACCAGCGTGGCGCCGACTGCCGAGGCGAACGACACCGCGATCGTACCGGCAGCCAATCCGAACAGCGCGCCGCCTGCCAGCGTCATGATCGCGGCGCCGGGCAACGACAGTGCCGCCATCGCGATGTAGACCAGCATGTAGACGCCCAGCGTTCCCCAGAAGTTGGCTTCAACGAAAGCCAGCAGTTGATCGCGGCGCGCGCGCAGTTCGGGAAGGCTGAAGTACTGGCCAAGGTCGAACCAGAAGAACGCAGCGATCAGCAGCGCAATGGTCGCCAGCAAGGCAAGCCGGGTCGTGGTCTTGGTCATCCGGGCATCTCTCGTGATCTGGAATGGACTTCACCGGCCGTGGCGACAGGCGCTCCCAGCGGACCGGCGGGCCGCAGAAGGTATTGCATCGAACGATCGCAATCGTTCCGTATGCGCCGCGATCGCCCGCTCTGCTTCCGGTTACTGCCGGATTGGGCCAATTCCGGAGCGGGCGGCGCGGAGCGAGCCGGCGTCACTGCGCCTCGAGCGTAAGTTCTCGCCCGGTACCCGGCAGGCCGACGTCCTGGCGCAGCACGCGGTGATCGGACGCCGACAGCTTCTGGTATTCCCCGGTCCTGAGCTTGGCCGGCAGAAACACCGGCCCGAATCGAACCCGCTTGAGCCGGGCGACGGTCGCACCGACTGCCTCCCAGAGACGCCGGACTTCGCGGTTGCGACCTTCCATCAGCGCGACCGTGTACCAGGTGTGTCCGGCGGTGTGTTCGCCGATCACCAGGTCGCTGAAGCGGGCAGGGCCGTCGTCGAGTTCCACACCCTGCAGCAGTCGCTGAAGGTCGGCATCGGCAACCTGCCCCCGGATTCGACACAGGTATTCCCGGTCGATCTTGCCCGAAGGATGCATCATCCGATTCGCCAGCTCGCCGTCCGTGGTCAGCAGCAACAGCCCGGAGGTATTGATGTCCAGCCGCCCGATGGCGACCCAGCGACCGCTGTCGGGCCTGGGCAGCCGCTGGAAAACGGTCTTTCGACCTTCCGGATCGCTGCGGGTGGTCAACTCGCCTTCGGGCTTGTTGTAGATCAGCGTTCGATGGGAGGGACGCTCGGCGCGAACGTCGTAGTGTCGTCCTGCGAAGTCGATTCGATCCCCGGGACCGACCTGCCGGCCGAGCTCGGCACGCTGCCCGTTGACCCTGACGTCGCCGGCGCTGATTCGCTGCTCGAGCTCGCGGCGCGAACCCAATCCAGCTCGAGCCATCAACTTCTGGAGGCGTTCCGGCGCGCTCGCGGGGCCGGATTCGGCTCGCTCAGTGCCTCGGGTCGTCTTCCTGCTCGTCTTCCGGTTCGTCTTCCGGGGGGTCTTGCTGCCCGTCTGCCGACGCCGCGGATCGGTGCTCGTCTTCTTGCGCCCCGATTGCTTGGTCCCCGGCGGTCTCGACTTCTTCTTCGCCGTCGGGCCCGGTTTGCTCCGGCGGGCCGGCTTGGTCGTCGTCTTCGACGAACTCGCCTGCTTCCGGCTCGTCGTTTCGGCGCTCCGGCTCCGGGTCGATTTGGTGCGTCTTGTCTTCTTGCCTGGCTCGGTCATCGTTGGCCGCCTGCGGTTGATCGGGGTCTTTCAGGTCCAGTTCCGGCTCGATGTTGTCGAGATCCCGGATCTCGGCCAGCGTCGGCAGGTCGTCGAGTCCCTTGAGACCGAAATAGTCCAGAAACGCCTTGGTCGTACCCAGCAGCTCCGGCTTGCCCGGCATGTCTCGATGGCCCACGACCTTGATCCACTCCCGCTCCTGTAGCGTCTTCAGGATGTTTGCGCTCAACGATACGCCGCGGATCTGCTCGATCTCACCTCGCGTGATGGGCTGCCGATAGGCGATGATCGCCAGCGTCTCGAGCAGCGCGCGCGAATATTTCGGCGGCTTTTCGGCCCAGAGATTGGAGACCACCGGCATCAGCCGGCTTCTGATCTGCAGCCGATAGCCACCGGCCACTTCGACCAGCTCGACCGCACGGTCGCCAAGCTCGGCATCGAGCAGCGCGAGCGCCTCGCGCAGCGGCCCGTGGCCCGGCTGCTCGGCCTCCGGAAACAGTGCGTTGAGCTGGTTCAGCGTCAGCGGTTGACCGGCCGCCAGCAGCGCGGCTTCGAGCCAGTGCTTCAGCGAGGCAGGGTCGGAGCCTGCGGGCAGGGCATCCGCCCCAGTCTCGATGTCGTCCGCGGCGCGACCTTCGGGTTCGCTTGCAAGATCGGGTTCGTTCATGATTCGACTTCTGCGGTTTCGGGGGCGGGCGCGCGCAGGTAGATGGTGCCGAACAGTTCCTGCTGCACCAGGTCGACCAGGTGCTCGCGCAACAGTTCGAGCAGAGCGAGGAACGTCACCACCGCGCCCAGTCGACCCTCGGAGAGATCGAATAGCTGTTCGAACTGCACGAATTCTCGCTCGCTGAGAGACTGGACGATGCGACTCATGCGCTCGCGCACGCTCAGCGGTTCGCTCTGGATATGGTGCTGCGCGAACAGCTCGGCGCGCGTCATCACGTCCTTCAGCGCCAGCAGCACATCGCGCAGATCGACCTCCGGCGGCACCGCGACGCGCTTGTGCTCGCCGGGTTCGGCCGAGGCGATCGACACGTCGCGCTCCAGGCGCGGCAGCGCATCGAGGTCCTCGGCGGCCTGCTTGAAGCGCTCGTATTCCTGCAGCCTGCGGATCAGCTCGGCGCGCGGATCGCCTTCGTCTTCGTGTTCGGGCTCCGGGCGGGGCAGCAACATCCGTGACTTGATCTCGGCCAGGATCGCGGCCATGACCAGATACTCGGCGGCAAGCTCCAGCCGCAGCCCGTGCATCATCTCGATGTAGCCGATGTACTGGCGCGTGATTTCGGCTATCGGAATATCGAGAATCTCTAGATTCTGGCGCCGGATCAGATAGAGCAGCAGGTCCAGCGGACCCTCGAAGGCATCGAGGAACACCTCCAGCGCATCGGGCGGTATGTACAGATCGTCGGGCAACTGCAGCAGCGGTTCACCTCGAACCGTGGCCAACGGAATTTCCGGCTGTGTGCGGGCGCTGTCGAGCGTTTCGTTCATCGCCGGCAGTGTAGCAGTCCGCAAACGGATCATCGCGCTGCATCAGACCGACTCGGCTGTCTATACTGACCCCCTTCTGCATTTCCATCGATTCTCATGCCCCACCCACCGCATCGAGCCAAACCCGCCCGCCTGTATCCTGGGGCATGGAGGCTCCGTCATGACCGCTGAGCGAGTCGCGGCCATTCGCGAGCGCATCGAGACGGCGCTGAGCCCGGAGCGGCTCGAAATCATCGACGAATCGCATTTGCACGCCGGTCACGCCGGAGCGCAGGACGGGCGTGGCCATTTCCGGATCCGGATCGCGGCGGCTTCGCTGGAAGGACTCGGCCGCCTGCAGCGCCACCGCAGGATCTACGCGGCGGTGGGCGAGCTGATGGAAACCGATATCCACGCACTTTCAATTGAGGATGATTCTCTGAATGATTCGTAATGTTCTGATTTTGTTTTTCTTCGCTGTATTCGTTTCCGGTTGCGGCGACTCTTCGCCAGACCATCCGCTGGTCTACGAAGACGACGTCGTGCTGGTCGATGTCGACGGCCAGCCGGTCACGCTGTCGATGTTGGAGCACCTGATGGAGGTCCGCGGCGTTTCAGAAGAGGACGAAGAGGGCATGCGCCAGCTTCTCGACGAGCTGATTCGGATCCAGGCGGTTGCCAACCGCGCGCGCACCGAGGGCGTCTCGGACGATCCCGACGTCCGCGCCCAGCGCATGATTCGCGATATCGAGACGCAGTACGTGCACTACTTGCAAGAATTCCAGCTCGACAATCCAGTCACCGACGACGAGATCCGTTCGGTTTACCGCAGCCAGGTTCAGCGAACCGCCGACCGGCGATTCAAGCTGGAGACCATCGAGTTCGAAACCCAGGCGCCGGCGCTCGAGGAGATGCGGGCGCTGGGAGCCGGTGAGCTGACTTTCGAGGAGGCGATCGACCGGGCGACCGAGGACGGACGACTGGCCCGGCGCACCGAGTGGATCGACTCGACCCAGGTGCCGGCGGATTTCGCCCCCTCGCTGATCGCCAGCGAGGCCGGCGACGTGGTCGATTCGCTGCTGCCGTACGAAGGCCGCTGGCAGGTCGTACGGGTGATCGAGACCGAAGCGTTCGATCCGCCGCCGCTGTCGGAGGTTCGCGAGGGCATCCGGCGCACGCTGACGCGCGAGAAAATCGAAGCGATGGTGGAGCGCACCTATGAAAACGCCCGGATCACGCCGATGCTGCCGCTGGACGATGCTGAAGCGGATGCTGCCCCGGCCGATGCGGGCGGCGATACGCCATCTTCCTGAGTCGCGTTAGGGCAACTCGACCGCCACCGGCGGCGTCCAGTGCTCGGCACGGTGCTCGGCAACGACCGTGGTGTAGATGCCGCCTCGAACGTTGAATTCGGCCGTCAGGCGCATGAAACGCGGAGCAGTGGCCGCAACCAGGTCTCCGAGAATCTCGTTGGTTACCGCTTCGTGGAATGCGCCCTGATCGCGGAAGGACCAGGCGTACAGTTTCAGCGACTTGAGCTCGACGCACAGCTTGTCGGGCACATAGGCAATGCGAAGTTCACCAAAATCCGGCTGTCCGGTCTTCGGACACAGGCAGGTAAACTCCGGGACCTGGATGTGGATGGTAAAGTCGCGGTCCGGCTGAGGGTTGGGGAAGACTTCCAGATCACGACTGGGCTGGCTGGACATTTCGTAATTCCTGTGGATGGCTGCAGTTCTGAAGTGCGGGTCGCGGTGCGATCGACCGAACCGGGAGCGCACCGCCGGCGGAGCGCATGGAGGCCGATGCAAACGCCCAATGCCCAATACAATACCCGGATGTCCGTGATGGCGGACGGCGACATCCACGATGCGGAGCCAAGACTCGTTCCATGCGATTGACTGCAATCAAGCTTGCGGGATTCAAGTCCTTTGTCGAGCCGACCACGATCAAGCTCCCCTCGAACCTGATGGGCGTGGTCGGTCCCAACGGATGCGGCAAATCGAACATCATCGATGCGGTGCGGTGGGTCATGGGCGAGACCTCGGCGCGCCAGCTGCGCGGCGAATCGATGAGCGATGTGATCTTTTCCGGCTCGTCGGTGCGCAAGCCGGTCACGACGGCGACCGTCGAGTTGACCTTCGACAACAGCGACGGGCGCGCCGGAGGCGAATACGCCAGCTACAGCGAGATTTCGGTTCGCCGCCAGGTCAGCAGGGAGGGCCAGTCCAGTTACTTCCTCAACGGCAGTCGCTGCCGTCGCAAGGACATCACCGACCTGTTCCTCGGCACCGGTCTCGGCCCGCGCAGTTACGCGATCATCGAGCAGGGCATGATCTCGCAGATCGTCGAAGCGCGCCCGGAAGAACTGCGCGGATTTCTCGAAGAAGCGGCCGGCGTTTCGCTCTACAAGGAGCGACGCAGGGAAACCGAAAACCGCATTCGGCACACACGAGAAAACCTCGAGCGGCTGGCCGACCTCCGGGAAGAGGTCACCAAACAGCTCGCCAAGCTCAAGCGTCAGGCCAGCGCAGCAGAACGCTACCGCAAGCTGAAAAGCCAGTACCGCGAGGAAGAAGCACGCCTCAACGCGCTTCGCTGGCGCCAGACCCGGGTGCTGCTGGAACAACAGCGCGCCGATCTCAAGCAGACCGAAACCGCCATCGAGCAGGCCGTGGCCCGCCAACGCGAATCCGAGCGTTCGCTGGAGTCGCTGCGCGAGCAGCAGCACAAGGCCTCCGAACAGACCTCTTCGATACAGGCCGAGCTCTATGAAGTGGCCGGTGAGATCGCACGGCTCGAACAGTCGATCGAGCACCACAAGGACCTGATCAAGCGCCAGCGCGATGAGTTTTCAGAGGTCGAGAGCCAGATCAACGAGCTGCAGCAGCATCTGGTTCTGGACCGCGCACAGGTCGACGAGGTCACCGGGCGCATCGGGGAGCTGGAGCCCGCGTTGAAACAGGCACGCGACGACGAGCAACAGGCGCAGGCGCATCTCGAAAAGGCCGAATCCGAGCTGTCCGAACACCAGGATCGGCTTCAGTCGATGCAGTCGAGCGGCGCCGAGACTCGCCAGCGCGTCGAGCTGCTCAAGGTTCGCATCGAGCATCTGGACGAGCGCATGCACCAGGGCGCCCAGCGCCTGGAGCAGCTCCAGCAGGACGACAGCGGTGCGCGCCAGCGCCTGGACCAGGAGCAAAAGGACACCGCGCTGGAAATCGAGAAGCTCGAGGCCGAACTATCCGGAGAGCGCGAAAAGTTCGCGGACAACCGACGCCAACTGGACGATGCTCGCGAGCAGATCGAAAAGCTCAAGGGAGAGCTCGACGAGCGGCGCAACCGGCGCCGTGAGCTGGCGGGTCGGCTGGAATCGCTCCACGTGCTCAACGCGCCGGCCGGCGACGAAACCGAGGTCGATGCCTGGCTGAACGAACACGGAATCGCCGATCGACCGACGCTGCTGGAGTCCCTGCAGGTGGATGCCGACTGGCGCGACGCCGTCGAAACCGTTCTCGATCAATGGCTGAGTGCGCGCGTGGTCGGCAGCGCGTTACCCGAGACGATGCCCAAAGGCGGCGGCGTCGGCCTGATCGACGGCAAGGAACCTCCCGCTGAACCGGGGACCCTGGGCGAGCGCGTCGGCGGAGCGGGATCGGCGCGCGCTTTCCTGAATTCCGTGCTGTGCTGCAGCAGTGCAGACGAAGCCAGGGTAACCGTGGACCGGCTCGAGGCGCATCAGTCGGCAATTACCGCCGATGGGCTGTGGCTCGGTCGCGGCTGGCTGTGGCGGCGCGCCGCGGGCACCGATGAATCCGCCGGAAAGCTGTCCCGTCAGCAGGAGATTCGAGAGATCGAGTCCGGAATCGAACGCCTCGACGCCGAGATCGCCGAGCACGAAAGTGCGCTCTCGCAGGTCGACGAAACCCGCGTGGAGCGCGACGACGCGCTGGAATCGATCCGGCGTCGGATCGACACCACCCGCGCACGGCTTGCCGAGCTTTCCGGAATTCGGTCCGGACAGCAAAGCCGGCTGGAGGCGCTGGAGCGTCGCCGGAAGGCGGCCGGAGATGAACGCGAGGCGCTGGAAGCACGCCAAGAGCAGGACCAGCAAGCCCTGGCCGAGGCGCGGCGGAACATGCAGGCAGCGCTGACCGAGCTCGAGCGCAACGACACCGAGGAGCGCGAGCTGCTGAGCGAGCGAACGCGGCTGCAGCAGCAGCGCGAGAGTCGTCGCGGAAGCTATCGCTCGAGCCGGGACTCCCGCGAGGGACTGGCGCTGAAGATGGAGTCGTCGAGAGCCAGCCTCAATTCACTGAAGCAGGCAATCGAGCGCATGGACACCCAGATCGGTCAGCTGCAGGGCCGCTACGTCGAGCTGTCCGAAGCGCTGGCCCAAGGCGATCAACCGGTCCAGGCCCAGCAGGCAGAGCGCGACAAGCTGCTGACTCACCGACTGGAGATCGAACAGCGGCTCAAGCAATCCCGCGGCGTGCTCGAGGAGCTCGAGGGCCAATGGCGCGAAACCGACCGCCGGCGCCAGGAGGCGGCCGCCGAGGCCGAGAACGTCAGGAATCGCCAGTCCGAGAGCCGCATCAAGGTTCGCGAATTCGAGATCGAAATGGAGCGCTATGCGGCCCGCGTGAGCGAACTCGAAGGGGATCTGGAAGCGCTGGCGCGAGAGCTGCCGGACGATGCCGAAGCCCAGGCGCGAGTCGATGAACTGACCCAGCTGGAAGAAAAGATCCGCCGACTCGAGCCGGTCAACCTGGCCGCGGTGCAGGAATTCGAGCAGGAATCCGAGCGCAAGGAATACCTCGATCGACAGCACGCCGACCTCGTCGAGGCGCTGGACACGCTGGAAAAGGCGATCGATCGGATCGACCGAACCACCCGTACGCGCTTTCGAGACACTTTCGAGCGCGTCAACCAGAACCTGGAAACGCTGTTCCCGCGCCTGTTCGGCGGTGGCCATGCGCACCTGGAAATGGTCGGCGACGACTGGCTTACGGCCGGCGCTGCGATCCTGGCGCGGCCTCCGGGCAAGCGCATCAGCCGAATCCACCTGCTGTCCGGGGGAGAAAAGGCGCTGACTGCGGTGGCCTTCGTGTTTTCGATCTTCAACCTCAATCCGGCGCCGTTCTGCCTGCTCGACGAGGTCGACGCGCCTTTGGACGACGCCAACGTCGGGCGTTTTTCCGAACTGGTGCGAGAGATGTCGGACAAGGTCCAGTTCCTGTTCGTGACCCACAACAAGGTGACGATGGAGGTCGCCCACCAGATGCTCGGCGTGACCATGCGCGAACCGGGCATATCGAGGCTGGTTTCCGTTGATCTCGACAAGGCCGTTGCGATGGCCGCTTCATGATGGCATCGTTTACGGGGAACACTGACATTCAAGCACTGGCTGCGACATGGACGATCTTCGACTGATCCTGATCCTGATCGGCATGGTGATACTGGGCCTGATCTGGCTGCTGCACCGGCCCGAGGGCTCGTCTCGAGGTCCGGGCGCCTCGCGTCGCGATGAGCGGCGTCGACGCGAGCCGACCCTCGGCCCGGG
>Ga0207419_1001937_pt1 | contig 14384 bp, 9 predicted proteins | sample ElkSloMetagenome_4_FD_184723 | JGI IMG/M metagenome (GOLD analysis project Ga0207419, IMG submission 184723) | Hot spring microbial communities from Elkhorn Slough, Monterey Bay, USA - MD2A (version 2) | ecosystem: Environmental > Aquatic > Marine > Intertidal zone > Estuary: Microbial mat ...
ACCGCGAAGAAAGACCTGATGTGGATCAAATCTACATGGATGCCGTTCAAAATATGGGTATGCAGGGCGGTTGGCCGCTCAATGTTTTCTTAATGCCCAACGCCAAACCCTTTTATGGAGGCACCTATTTTAGAAAACATCAATGGCAAAATCTACTTTTACAAATTGGTAAAGCGTTTAGAGAGCAAAGAGAAGAGTTGGACAAATCTGCCAATGGTTTTGCAGATGCCCTAAATCGCAATTTATTAGAAAAGTACGGGCTGCAGCAAGAAGTACCTAGAGCTTTAGATCCCAATAATGTTATTCAAGCAACAAATGGTTTGCTTGGCAAAATAGACCCTGAGTTTGGCGGTGAAAAGGGCGCTCCAAAATTTCCTATGCCTGTTTTGTATGAGTTTTTGCTCTCTTTCGCTGAGCAGTTCAACCATCCTATGGCCAAGAACCATGTGCACAATACCTTAACCAAAATGGCCTATGGCGGCATTTATGATCAAGTAGGCGGTGGTTTTGCCCGCTACTCTGTAGATGGAGAGTGGTTTGCCCCACACTTTGAAAAAATGCTCTACGACAATGCACAATTGATCAGCCTTTACAGCAGGGCCTACAGGTATAATCCTCAAAGCTTATACAAAGAGGTGGTAGAAGAAAGCATTGAGTTCGTATTTAGAGAGTTGACCAATGAGGAAAAAGGATTTTATTCTGCTTTAGATGCCGATAGCGAAGGTGAAGAAGGGAAATTTTATACTTGGAAATTTACAGAAATAGTAAAACTCTTTGCCGATGACCTCGAACTTTTCGAGGATTTTTATAATGTAAAAATGTACGGTAATTGGGAAAACGACCAAAATATTTTATTCAGAAAGCAGTCTAAAGAAGCTTTTGCCAAAAAGCACAATATAGAGGTTAAAGAGTTGGAGCAAAAAGTAGCAGGCTGGAAAAAAACTTTATTTGAAGAAAGAAGTCAAAAAGTACGGCCAGGCCTAGATGACAAAACGCTTACTTCTTGGAATGGTCTCATGATTACCGCACTTGCTGATGCTTACATCACTTTCAACAATCCTACTTATTTGGAGCATGTACAACAAAGCATGAAATTTATTATGAACAAGCTGAAAAAGGGAAAGGCCCTAATGCACAATTATAAGAAAGGCACAGCGTCTATAAAGGCCTATCTAGAAGATTACGCCGCCATTATTCAAGCTTGTTTGAGTCTTTACAATGCCTGTTTTGATGAGCAATATTTAAAAGAAGCCAAATTGCTCAGCGATTACTGCTTGGAGAATTTTTACGATGAAGAAGAAAACCTTTTCTTTTTTACCGATAAAGACGGCGAACAATTGATTGCCCGAAAAAAAGAAATTTTCGACAGTGTCATTCCTTCTTCTAACGCTTTAATGGCACATAGTCTCTATGAATTGGGCAGCATTCTTGGTTCTGAAACTTACACAGAAACTTCTAAAAAAATGCTTTTTACTCTATTGCCCCTAGTAGAAAAAGAGCCTAGGTTTCTATCTCATTGGACATCGCTGTACCTTAAAATGCTACATCCACAAATAGAAATTGCTATTGTAGGCAAAGATCATTTATCATATAGTAAAGAAATACAGCAGCATTTTTTGCCCAACATTATCATTAATGCATGTGAAGAAAAATCAGATTTGCCTTTGCTACAGCAAAGAGAAGCAATTGATGGCAAAACCACCATTTATGTATGTCAGAACAGGGCCTGTAAATTGCCTGTACATTCTGTTAAAGAGGCCTTAGAATTGGTTTAAATGCGAAAAAGTTTGATTTGTAATAGTATTTCTAAACCCATATATCAAACCCAATAGCTATTGCCACTTAGAATTGGAAATAAATGGCTTACCTAAAAGCAGATAAAAAAAGCCCGAGATCAAATTCTCGAGCTTTTTGCTTTATATCTCAATCTCATCAATCATCATCTTTTGAAGAACCTGCTGCTTGTTGGCTTTCGTCAGTGCCTGCAATAGATTCTCTCATGTCTGTATCTGCTTGAATGTTCTCTAATTTATAGTAGTCCATTATACCTAGTTTCCCCTGCCTAAAGGCTTCTGCTATGGCCATAGGTATACCAGATTCGGCCTCAATTACTTTAGCTCTAGCAGCTTGCGACTTGGCTTTCATTTCTTGTTCTACAGCAACGGCCATAGCGCGTCTTTCCTCGGCTTTGGCTTCAGCCACTTTAAGGTCGGCATTGGCTTGATCGATCTGCAATTTTGCACCAATGTTCTCGCCTACATCAATATCCGCAATATCGATAGATAATATTTCAAAGGCTGTTCCCGAGTCAAGGCCTTTTTCCAAAACCAATTTAGAAATGGTATCGGGGTTTTCTAATACATCTTTGTGAGAACGTGCAGAACCGATGGAAGTAACGATACCTTCACCTACCCTAGCCAAGATGGTTTCTTCGCCAGCACCACCAACCAATTGGGAAATGTTTGCACGAACCGTTACCCTAGCCTGAGCTTTTAGCTGAATACCATCTTGCGCCACAGCTGCCACAACCGGTGTATTGATTACTTGTGGATTTACTGAAGTTTGAACCGCTTCAAAAACATCGCGACCAGCCAAATCTATGGCTGCGGCTTGCTTAAACGAGAGCTCTATATTGGCTTTGTCAGCAGAAATCAATGCTTTTATTACAGAAGGAACATGCCCGCCCGCCAAGTAGTGTGTCTCTAGATCAGCTGTAGTTAAATGCAAGCCCGCTTTGGTAGAGTTGATCAAAGATTCTACGATTATTCTGGGTGGCACGCGCCTAACCCGCATAAAAACCAACTGAAATAGACCTACATTTACACCAGAAAAAATGGCTGTAATCCAAAGGTTGACTGGTACAAAGTAGAGAAAAACAAAAAATAGGACAATTCCTAATCCTAAATAAATTAATATTTCCATGTAGTAATCAATTAAAGTTTATTCTTCTTCGAACTGCTACCAAAGTAATAAAAAGTACTATGATTGCCAATATTCAAACAACTATCTTCTATGGTTCATCTATTTTTTTGTAAACTGCCTTATCTGATTTTCAAATGCCACATAATAAATGCCTGTTTCTAGATTTTTGCAATCTACTACATCTGAAAACCCTGACTTGAGCACCTTGCCGCTAATATCCATAATGCGGTACTGGATTTTTCTCGAGAAAGTAAGCTCCTTTTTAACTTTTCCTGGCGAAAATGTAACTGGCGGTTTTGAAATACTATATGTTACCGTATCAGAATAGTAGGATTTGCCTGAGCTATCTAAGTATTTGATTTGATACTTATTTTCACCAGAAAAATGCCTTATGGGGTGATCATACTCCACGGTCCCATTGTCATTTTTACAATTTATGGCGTGCATCGTATTCCAATGATTTTTGTTGAACCTCCGCACAAAATATTTACCGTATTTCCTCTCGCCTTTAGAGGACCACTTTATGTCGCTGTCAGTTACTTTGATGAACACAAACCTAAAAGGATTTCGCTTTTTGATCACATCGCCATTCAAAACTCTAGGCGTGCATTCACGATGGTATTGTATACGCACTTCTACAGGGGCCCCAATTTCTACAAAAGACATTTCTATATCAAAAGATGAATTTTGCTTTAGAGGAGATGCTCTCCTGCCATTTACAACAATATTGGTGATGCAGTATTGATCCTCACCTATTTTAGGATTCTGAACAAAAAGGTTTATCCCATTGTAATATCCACTTAGAACAATTTCTTGGGCATAAGAAAAAGTTTGGATAAATAAAAAAATTAGAATAATGAAATATCGCATAGTTAGTATCATTTTATCTTCTTTTTAAAAGTGTTGTAATTAACATTACTCAAAAATTGAACAGATGTTAAATTAAATACAGCGGTATTTAATTTAATGAAGTTTATTACATGAATAAAAGACGTTTTTCGATTAATTTTGAATAGTACAGCGTCTGTATGTTATAATTGCAATTAATTTTTTAATATTTTTTAATTAAGCACCCTTATTAAGTGAAAGTTACTGAATGGATTGAAAAGTCTGATAAGACATTGTTCTCGTTCGAGATTCTACCGCCTTTAAAGGGACAAAGCATAAGTGATTTTTTTGAGGCCATAGAACCCTTAATGGAGTTTAATCCCGCCTTTATTGATGTCACCTATCACAGAGAAGAGTTTGTATACAAATCTAGAGGCAATGGTTTATTAGAAAAAATAACGACTAAAAAAAGACCGGGAACAGTTGGTATTTGTGCGGCATTGATGCACCGCTTTCATGTAGATACAGTACCGCATTTAATTTGCGGAGGTTTTAACAAGAAAGACACCGAAAATGCACTTTTCGACCTCAATTTCTTAGACATCCAAAATGTACTGTTATTAAGAGGAGATTCCATAAAGACCGAAGGCCGTTTTATTCCTGACCCCGATGGGCACGAGTATGCCGACGGGCTGATAGAACAAGTGGTGAACATGAACAAGGGCAAATATCTCGGAGAGGATATCTTGAACTCTAACACTACCGATTTTTGCATTGGTGTTGCCGGTTATCCCGAAAAGCATTTTGAAGCGCCAAATTTGGATATGGACCTACAGCATCTCAAGCGAAAAGTAGACTTGGGCGCACACTATATTGTTACCCAAATGTTTTTTGATAATAATAAATACTTTGAGTTTGTAAAGAAATGCAGAGATGTTGGTATTGATGTGCCCATTATACCGGGGCTTAAACCCATTACTACTAAAAAGCAGCTTACTGTACTCCCTAGTATTTTCCATATTGATATGCCTCAAGAATTGGTGGCAGCGGTTGAAAAGTGCACGAATAATAAAGAAGTAAAACAAGTAGGCATAGAATGGTGTACGCAACAATCAAAAGAACTAATGAAGTTCGGCGTGCCGTGTTTGCACTATTATTCTATGGGAAAATCACATTCTGTTAAACAAATTGCATCATCAATCTTTTAATATAAAGACGATGCACTTGAAACTTTTTCAAATTTTTTGGTAATTTAAGTTCAAATCCAACTTTTTAATATTTTTATTATGAACCGATTGGTTTTCTTCTTAGCACTGATTTTTATGAGTGCTTGCCAAGGGCAAAAAGCCGATAATAAAACTACTATTGGCGAAAATGTACCTACGGAAAATGCAGTTAGCATTGCTACGCTTCCAGATATGTTACAAGACATGAACAGTAAGGATGATGTAGTTCTTACCGGTGAAGTTACAGAAGTTTGTAAAGCAAAAGGTTGCTGGATGAAACTAAAAATGTCTGATAATCAAGACGTAAGGGTTACATTCAAAGACTACGCGCTTTTTATGCCAAAAGATATTGTTGGCAAAGAAGTGGTTATACATGGAGTAGCTTCAAAAAAGGAAATTAGTGTTGATGAGTTGCAGCACTATGCCAAAGATGCCGGCAAAAGTGAAGAAGAGATTGCCATGATTGCACAGCCTGAAGTCCGTCTGACATTTGAGGCAGATGGAGTAGTAATCAACTAATAAAGGTACTAGAGTGCATGGTCGATGCCTGTTATTTATTGAATTTTATTAAAGAGGTTTTTAATTAGTATTTGTAATTGATTTTCCTTACCTAACATTATTTTTTTTAAAGGAATTTATATTACATGACGGTTGTAAATCGCTCACAATAAATGTCAACACTTTTTATTTATCAGGTAGTCTTAAGTGAAAATCACCATTTAATTATATTTCAACCATGCCTATTGATTACATTTTTGTATTTCTTTTATCTTTCATGACTGTGGTTTTTGTGATTTTGCGCGCCCTACAAGAAGACAATAAAAAACGTGGTGGTGGCAATGACGGAGGCGACTTTGACCAGAGTGATTTACCTCCAGAAATTGATTTACCTCCCGGTGTATGTTGGCCAGATGAGGTAAAAAAGAAAGACAGTGTTTTGATTTAAGAAATTAAGCAGATTTTAAGCTTACCAATAATATTATTTAGCATGGCTCAGGTAATTATTTGCCTGAGCTTATTGTGTTAGACTTTTTTATTATATCTACCATAGCTACACTTATGTTGTTCATTTCTACGGTACTTATGTTTCCTGTGTTACTCAACAAAGCGACCACGTAACCATCGTTTTTAAAAGTGATTAAGTAAGAGCTAAAGCCAGATATATGGCCTGAGTGAAAGTAGGTGTTCCAAATATTTTCATTGTTTGTATCTGCTGTACTATTGAACATGCCAAGCCCAAAACCATAGCCGTTTTTATAAGGAGCAATCCATTTTTTATCTGACGAATATGCCTTGAGCATTAACTGATAGCTTTTTTTACTTAAAGCTTTTCCCTTATTTTTATGCAATATCAAAGACCATTTTATTAAATCATCTGTGCTAGAATACATACTGCCTGCACCATTTAAATTGCTCATATACGTGTAGTTTGCCTGCTGCTTTTTACCGCCACTATGCACGTATCCGTAAGCTTTTTTTGGAATGATTTCCTCCCTACTACTCAAACCAGTATTATTTAGTTGTAAGGGCTTAAGTATTTTTTCTTGCATTACTTCATTAAAACTTTTGCTACTCACGCTTTCTATAATGGCTGCTAAAATTGCATAACCTGAGTTGTTGTATTTGTATTGAGTACCAGGGTTAAACTCTAAATTTCCACTGCAGAATTTGGAAATCAATTCATTAAAAGAATAATGGTTTCTTAAGGAATCTGTCCAAACGCCTGGTAAACTTGTGTAATTAGGAATACCTGATTGATGGGTGAGCAAATCGATTACCTTTACTTTTTCACCTGTATCATTTCTATAGTCTGTAAGATATGCCGTAATTGGCGCCTGCAAATCAATTTTGCCTTCTTCATAAAACTTTAAGATTAAAGCGGCTGTAAATTGTTTGCTTACTGAAGCTATGTCAAAACGGGTCTCTCTGTTATTGGGCACCTCAAACCTTTCGTCTGCAAAACCAATGCTCTTTTCATAAATGGTATTGCCTTCAAAATCAGTAATCAATACATTGCCACTGTATTTTTCATTTTCTGCAAAAGTTTCAAAAAGTTGGTCTAGTTTTTCATTTAATTGTGCTTTAGCACTTAATGAGAGTAGAAAACAAAAAAGAAATGTAGAAAGAAGCCTTGTCAACATCATAACTTTAATTTGAAAAACAAAGCGAAAAATTATGTATAAATTTCCACAAGGCAAAGAATAAAGCCAAAGTGCTTTAAGAATTTACAGTCATTTTTTCCAATTTAAACTCGACCATAAAGCAAGCGCCTTTGCCATACTCACTTTCGCACCAAACTTTACCTTGCATAGCTTCTACATATTTTTTTACTATGGAAAGCCCCAAACCTGTAGAGGTCTCTCCGTTGGTTGGTTTGGCCGAAAGTCTTTGATACTTGCCAAAAAGTCTTTCAAAATCCTTAGGATTTATGCCAGGACCTTGATCTGCCACACCCATTCTCAAGCAACCATTTTTTTCTCTTATGTTAATGTATATTTTCTTGCCCTTGGGAGAAAACTTGATGGCATTAGACAAAAGGTTTTCAAAAACCTGAATGGTGTAATTGTGGTCTAAATGGCAGATTGTTTGAAAAGCAGGAACATCCAATTCCAACTCTAGGTGTTTTTCATGAAGTTTTTCTTCAAAATTCCTCACCACATGCTCCCAAACCTTAAATGCATCTACAGGTTCTAGCAACAAATTGATTTTTTTAGCCTCTACAGCTTTTACATCTAGGATCCGCTCAATCATTTCATTCATCCTTATTAATGAGCGATGGGTAATGTTCAAACCTTCTTTTTGCTCTTTACTTAAATTGTTTTTGTTCTGATTGATAAAGTCTGTAAGGCTTAAGGCAATAGCGAGCGGATTTCTCAAATCGTGTGCAACAATACCGATTAGGTGGTTTTTTTCATGGTTGAGCGCTATCAATTCCTTATTTTTTTCTTCTATAAGTTCTTTTTGCTGCCTAATACTGTTGTTGGCTTCGCGCAGTATTTTAGATTTGTCGGCAATCTCTCTGTAAGCACCGGCATTTTCAAGGGCGATCTGTACATAAATCGCCATGTTGCGCAAAATATTGATGTGGTAAGAAGAATAGGCAAACGGCTCAAAGCTTTGTACAGTTAGTACGCCTATGTTTTTGTCTTTAATATTAAGTGGTATGTAAATAACAGAATTGGCATTGCGCTCTCCTGCTTTTGCAGGCGGTACTGCACCATTAATGTATTTTCCATAATCTTTCTCAAGGTCATCTATAATGATTTCCCTATTCTCCTTAAAAGAAAGATTGGCCAAACTTATCTCATCATCTGTAAAGAATATGTTTTCTATGGACTTACCGTTCTCAATCACTGAAGGAAACTCCATCCTTTTACTTTCTTCATTAAATATACCAATACCAAATACAGAGGCATCCATTAGTTTATTTACATTAGAATAGGCAATCTCGGTAATTTTATTTACAGATAGAGATGCCGTGATGTCTTGGCCTATTTTACTGAGCAATTCCAAGTTTTTGTAAGCCTTTTCTAGATTTAAGGCTTGCAACTGTATATGATCTTTTTGCTTGGCCAATGTCTTGTTTACTTTGCGCGTTTGCAAATAATTAAAGAGGATAAGACATAAAATAATGGTCACCAAGCAAATACCGGCAATTGAATATTTATTTATGGTCTCTTGCTTGCTTATTTGCAGTTCTTTTAACGCCTTTTCTTTTTCCAACATTTCAAAAGCTTGCTTTCTTTCTACTTCCTCTAACTCCTTTTGCTTAAGTTGGTAAGCTTGTATTTCCCTGTCTTTCTTAAGCAAATTGATCTCTTTGGCTTTACGCTCATCTTCTAGTTCATTTTGTAAAAGTAGTAGTGCCTGTAATGCCTTTTCTCTTTTTAATTGCTCATTCTTAAGCTCGGTTTCTTTCAGCTCCTTATCGATCAGCAATAGTGCTAGATCCTTTTCTCTTTTTTCAGCTTCTAGTTGTAGTTTTCTCACATTGAGTGTGTCCAACTCCTCTCCTACAATCATTTGCTCTGTTTTGTTGATGATGAATTGCTTTCTGTTATCAGCAGCTTCTTCTTCCAACAGTTCTTGTTGCCGTTCAATTTTTTCTTGCAGTAAGCGTGCTTTTACATCTGAGTATAGTTTGTAATAATGCAAAGTTTGATTGCTTTTATTCTTAGCCTCAAAAGCTTTGTACAAATGATGGTAACTATCCATCAAAATTTCCTTATCATCTAATTTAAGTGCAATTGCTAAAGCCAACTCACCATACTTTACTGATGCATTGTACTCTTTTAACTTTCTGTAAATAAGCGACATCTGATTATAGGTTTTGGCAATGCCCACCTTGTCTTTTGCCTTAAGGCTCACTTGCAGTTTTTTATCATAAGAGTTTAGGGCGTGGTTATAGTTGCTTAGCTCGCCTTTGTCGCCTAGACTATGGTATATCTCTCCAATGGTAAGCAATGCTTCTGAATAGCTTTTAAAATGATAGTTGTCTTTATTGAGCTCCTTGCACAAAATCAAAAATTTAAGAAAATAGCTCAAAGACTTCTTATAATCTTCTAGATTTTTGTAGATATAACCAATCTCGTTTAGTGCGTATGCTTCTTGCAATTTGTCCTTTTTTACACTGCTAAGGGCTAATATACTTAGGTGGTTTTGCAATGCTTTTTTATAAAGATTTAGCTTGTTAAATGCTCTTGAATTTCTTTTGAGTGTTGCAATCCTTAGCGCGTAATTGTCATGCTTGGCATAAATTTTTTCTAGTAATTTTCCATTTTCTATAAGCTTCTTGTAACTGCCATCATTTTCGTAAATATCCGAAATCTCTTCTAAAATAGCTGCCCTTTCTTCAGTAAGACCCAAGGCCTCTTTTAGCTTATCCGCACTCATGAGGTACTCCAAAGCTTTTGCTGCAGCATCCCAATCTTTGTAGAGAAAGCCTATTTCAACCAGTACATCGGCCAGTTGCTTTTGCTTTTTGGTATGCTCAATTTCTTTTACTGATCGCAGATAGTACTTAAGGCTTGAACCTCTCTGCGTTTTTAAATTATAAGCCCTCGCTATTACAAGTAAATTCTTGATTCTTAAATCTATATTGGGCGATTTTGCCTCTTCTTCAATAGCTAAGTTAGAGTAAAACAAAGCTGAATCGACCCTGCTATTTTTGAGATGTTCTTCTGCTAAAAATGTTAATTTGGCTAGTCTTGTTTGGTCTGAATGAGCAAAGGTACTTTTGCCGTTTCCAATTGCTTCTACTTGTGCTTGTAAAAAATGGAAGGAAAATAAGCCTAGGCTAAATACAAAAAAAGAGTAAAAAAGTCGCATAAATAATTGATTTGACACCACCCTAAAGTTTTTACAAATAGGGTATTTCTTACATAAAGATATCTCTGTTTTGGTTTAGTACTCTCAGTAAATGATCAGGTGTTTATAAAAAGTGTATGTTATTTTATGCAAATAAGGGCTTTTTGATGTTAATACCTTCATATCTTAGCAAAAAAAAGCACTTAAACATTTATAAATATAACATCCATTACCCTCAAAAAAAAGTGAAAAAATTACTCTGGATTATTTTACCGCTGATTGTACTCATTGTTTATGCGCTCAACATTTATCCATTTCTCAGCGATTCTCATCCTGTGGAGAACGCCAACGTATTGGTGGCAGAGGGTTGGCTTCCACCCGATTTACTAGATAAAGCAGTTGAGGAATTTGAAAGCAAAGATTACGAATTTATAGCTACTACCGGAGTTCCTTTTTTGCCTGAGTTTAGAATGGCCTACGGCGGATATTTGATCTACGATTTTAGCGATCAGGAAAAGTGGCAAATACCCCAAACTTACACTTTAGAGGTTGAGGCTTACAGTACTCCAGTAAATAACGAATACGCCGAAATGGCCTTATTCATAAATGACAGTTTGGTATTTGAAGGTTTTACTAATGAAAGTGCGCAAATCTATAAAACAAAGGTAGAAACCAATCGGATAGATAGTCTAGCAATTTTGTTCAAGAATGATGCTTATGCAGATGATGAAGACCGCGATTTGATCATTGTAAATGTAAGAGTAAACGGAAAAGATTTGCCTCCGAGAAGCCCAAACGTGATTTACGACAGAGGCAGAAAGGGAGGCAATGATATTTATTCTGCAAATTTTAATTCTGTTGCCGAAGAAGCTGCTTTAGAGCTGCAAAGAAGAGGTATACCCAAAGATAAAATCATAGCCGTACCAACAGAAGAAAGGGAAATTAACCGAACTTACAATAGTGCATTGGCTTTTGGCAATTGGCTGGATAAGCATGCCAAACAAAAAAATATAAAAGGCATCAATGTAATTTCTATGGGCACCCATTCTAGAAGAAGTTGGATTTTATTTAAGAAACACATCAATGAGGAAATACCCGTGGGCATTATCTCATTAAAAACCCAATACACCCCAGATAATGATTGGTGGAAGACCAGTTACGGAATACAAAGAGTCTTGGTAGAGTCTGTTAAATATGTGTATACTTTGTTTTTATAAAAAAACATAAAAGACATCGGCTACTTTTATAAGAAATTGATATTAGTGTATCATTAAAAAATAGACTATTTATCTACCTCTATTCTTCAATCTCCTTTGACTTGCAATCATATCACACGGCTTCTGTGATTGATATTTGATAAATACTAAAATTTTAGATGATATGTATAGTGCCAAATTTCAGGAATAGATAAAATACACCGATAAATGCCAAAACAGCGACTAAAATAAAAGTACCATAGAGGATGTGTAAAAGATTTTTTCTTTTTAGTTGTGGAAACACATATAAATTAACTGCTTGGAACATGACCTGAGCGAGTAGTATAGCTGCGCCGTATGCGTATCCTCTTAAAAAGTAAGCGAAAGATCCAAAAATAAGCCCTAGCATAAGGCCTTTGATCAAGAAAATCTTGAAGGTTAATTCATTTTGCATTTTAAAAAGTAGTGTGCTGGTTAAAAAATATGCGGCAAAGTTTCCTTTGCCCTTTATTTTTCAAACGGCTTTTTAACTTAATTGATACTCCAAAAATCAATATTCACTCAATATCACAAAAAGCCCTTTATATATTTATATGTAAGCGCTTATACATCTTTAATCTACACAAAATATTTACAGAAGTTAAGTTTAAAAGACGTACGCACCCTTTTTTTACAGATTGTTGAATCTATACCGTAGACACAAATCGAGTGTCATATTCTAAAATAACCGCCAAGCAAAGCACTTACTAAATACAACTTTAAGATAAAGCATAACGCTTTATATATAATGCATACCAAAAACCGGAATAAAAAGGTATACCGAGCCAATTTCATTTATAATTGCTGATTTGTATTATTGCGCATCTTTCGATAACCCCTATTAGAACATGTCTATACAGTATATTTTTTCCAGCTTCATTGCAAGGGCTTATATTAATTCATCACTAGCTATAGTAGCCCTTGTTTTTTTTAATCAAAATCTTTTTGCACAATCTATAGGTGATTTAAGTAAAGAAGCCTATTTAAAAAAAAGAGAAGCATTGAAAGTGCAAGACAGCCTTTTGGCTTTTGATGCACAAATACAACTAAGTAAAGAAGAAAAAAAGGCCTCAGAAATGCTTAAGGCACTCCAAATAGAAATGATTGATGCTTACAAGGCAAACAATTACTTTCCTCCTGAGCACAATTTTTATGAGTGGCGAGACCACATGTACCAAACCAAACTATTCGAGATACTTAGAAAAATGCCCAAAGGTGGTATACATCACATACATCCTGTTACGATGCAGAATTACCAATGGATAGTAGAAGAGGCAGTAAATGAAGAAAATTGCTATGTTTATTGGGGTGAGGACAATGAGAAGTACGTAAAAGGGCAATTGCACTTCTATAAAGAAGAGGACGCACCTGAAGGTTTTAAAAAGGCCAAAACACTGCATGAGCGTATCCCTAGATTTAAAGAAATCCTTTTAGATATTCTAACTTTTGATGCTTCTTCTTACCAAGAAGACTTTAAAACATGGCAAGAATTTGAGAAGACCTTTCAGTGTGTAGCAGGCTTTTATCGGTATAAACCCATGTTCAAAAAGTTTTATCTAAAGGCCATACAAAACATGATAGACGATGGTGTTTTCCATATTGAATTGAGGGCCATTCCTAGGGCGGGACTTTATGATCTAGATCAAAATATTGCTGAAAATACCGAAGAAGAAACCATACTGCTTTGGAAAGATCTTGAAAAATCCATTCAAGAAAAAGAACCGAACTTTTCACTGAAAATCATATATACTTTTTTAAGGTTCTTTGATCAAGAAACAGTTTTTGAAGAGATAGAAAAAGCCTTTGCTTTGAGAAGCAACTACCCCGAAACTATAAAGGGATTTGACTTGGTTGCTGAAGAGGATGCCGGTAATTCCACTTTGTTTTTTCTAGATAACTGGCTAAAAATGAACGATTTAGAAAAAAAATATAGTACAGATCTCCCTCTCTACCTTCATGACGGGGAGAGCGTTTGGCCAGGTAGTGATAACCTTTACGATGCCCTTATCCTAAAATCTAAAAGAATTGGCCATGGGTTTAATTTGTTTAGGTTTCCCTCACTTCAACAAAAAATAAAGGAAAACCAAGTTTGCATAGAGGTAAATCCCTTAAGCAATCAGATTTTAGACTACATAGACGATTTAAGGATACACCCGGCAGTTTACTATATGAACCAAGGTATACAAATCAGCATCAGTCCTGATGACCCCGGTGTATTTGATTACGAAGGCGTTACCCCCGATTATTGGACGGCTTTCCTTGCTTGGGGACTCGACCTACAAGCCTTAAAAAAATTGGTCTATAACTCTATAGAGTACGGTTCTTTAGATAAACAAGAAAAACGCAAAGCCTTAAAACACCTTGATAACACCTGGGCAGAATGGATTGCCTGGCTCAATAAACAATAAACCAACTCTCTGTAACACGCTTTACCACAACTTAATGAGATACGCTAAATTATGAGACTTTACAAAGCTTTTTTATTATCGCTCACCCTAATGTTTGTCTTTACCAATTGCCAAAATAATCAAGAAAAAAAGCAAAATCCAACGCCCATACCGATCAAGGTGGTCGTAATAAGCATGTTTGAATTAGGCGAAACCACAGGAGATAGACCCGGAGAATTTCAATACTGGGTGGAAAGGATTCCACTAAGTGAAACCATTTCTTTTCCTCAAGGCTACCAAGCCCTAAGGTATAATGCTGAAAAAGGGATTTTGGGAATATGTACCGGCATGGGCATCGCAAGGGCTACTGCATCTATTATGGCATTGGGCATGGATCCCCGTTTCGATTTGAGCAAAGCCTATTTTATGGTGGCAGGTATTGCAGGAGTTGATCCTGAAGATGCTTCTACTGGCTCCGC
>Ga0207419_1001938_pt1 | contig 14373 bp, 14 predicted proteins | sample ElkSloMetagenome_4_FD_184723 | JGI IMG/M metagenome (GOLD analysis project Ga0207419, IMG submission 184723) | Hot spring microbial communities from Elkhorn Slough, Monterey Bay, USA - MD2A (version 2) | ecosystem: Environmental > Aquatic > Marine > Intertidal zone > Estuary: Microbial mat ...
GGTATACTCATAGAGAATTTTTTAAAAAAGCACAGCATAGAAAATACCATTGTTGGTATTGGTATTAATGTAAACCAAAATGACTTTAATGGTCTCCCTGCCACTTCCATATCAAACGAAATGGAAAAATCTTACCAAATCCACATTTTAATTGAACATTTGCTAGAATGTGTAGAATCAAGTTTTTTATCGCTTAAAAATGGAGTTTTTGCTAAGTTAAAGCAGACTTATATCAGTAATCTTTACGGTTACCAAGAGTTACACGATTTTATTGACATGAAATTTAGCATTGGAGAAAAATTTAAAGGTGAGATACTTGGAGTAGATGCCAATGGGAAACTAGCTATATTTAACCATAAAAAACAGATGGTACATTATTTCGACTTTAAAGAGGTCCAGTTTGTAAATAATCTGCCCTAAGTTTTTAAATTGGTGATATTTACTTATTTTTGCACTTCAAATTTTAAATAAGGTAATTGTTTACAAAATGGCAAATTATAAATCTGCGCTCAAAAGAATAAGATCAAGCGAATCAAGAAGATTGCGCAACAGGTACCAAATGAAAACCACGCGCACATTCATAAGAAAACTTAGAGAGACTACTGATAAGGAAGAGGCGGTACAATTGTATAAAAAAGTTTCTTCTATGATGGATAAGTTGGCCAAAAACAATGTAATCCATAAAAACAATGCAGCAAATAAGAAAGCCAAGCTCGCAAAGCACGTAGCTTCACTTTCTTGATTTTTCCAGATTTATATTTCCGCAAATAGGAAAATCCATCGTATTTTACTTCACTTGTTAAATATGGTGGATTTTTTATTCTTGAATATATTTTTCAAGGCTTGGAGATATATAATTTTTCAAATTTCCCTCCTCTTCATATATCAATATCGCCTCTAGGCCCGGTTCTGAATCTATTATTTTACGAGCAGCCTCTTCTCCAATTACCATAAATGCAGTGGCATACGCATCGGCAATCATGCAATCTTTCGCAAAAACAGATGTACTCAACAAATTATGCTGTACTGGCATACCAGTTTTTGGACTAATTGTATGCGCATAGCGCTTTCCATCTTTTATATAATAATTTCTATAATTGCCTGAGGTGGCCAAAGCACGGTTTTCTATTTTTATTTTTGCACTCAAAACCTCGCCACCCTCTTCTAAATACCGCGGATTATCAATGCCAATTAACCAAAAATCACCTTTTACATTTTTACCACTACATGCCATTTCGCCACCGATTTCTACTAAATAATTATTGATATCGCGTTCTTCTAATAGGTCACAAACCAAATCTACAGCATAACCTTTGGCTATAGCGCTAAAATCTAGTTGTACTCCTGCTGCCTCTTTTATAACTTTTCCAGAAGTAAATGTAATTTTTTCGAAGCCCACATAATCAAGTAATGAATCTATGGAATTTTCATCATCTTCATTTAAAATGGGTTCTCCATTAGGTCCGAAACCCCAAGCATTTACCAAGGGCATTACCGTGGGGTCGAAAGCTCCATTGGTTTTTTCGTATACCTGCTTGCTGGCTTCTAAAACCGGATAAAAAAACTCAGAAGTAAACCCTATGCTATCTACGTCTTGCTGGTTAAAAGTAGATATCTCAGAACTCGGAATATAAGTAGACAGTGATTGATTAAAATCGGCTAGTAAAGAATCTATAGGCGCTTGCAAATCGGTACCTTCTTCTGCCAAGAACTTAATATTATACTGTACCACACCCATGGTAGTGCCTTGGTGATATATTTCGGTGAGACCGTCTCGCGTGGCATCCTGCTCAACGTCTATGTAGTTTCTGTATACATAGATCAAACCAACGACAAATAATAATAAAATGGAATAGGTGATATTTTTTCGTCTCAGCACCTGTTTATCTTGTGGCATATAAAAAAGTAGTTAATAGAAATTACGGTACGAACTGTACCTGTACAAAGCTAAAAATCAGTGCTAATATAATTGCAATTTAACGCCTGGGAATCGGTAACTTTTTTAAAAAACGCGGAGAGAAGTAAGTATCTAAACCAGCTACAGCTATTGCATCTGATGCTACCAAATCAATGGCGCCACTTTCTTGTATAAACTTTTCGTCTTCTATAATTATGTGCTTGATTTCTCCTACAATCAAAAAAGTACCATTGGTTTTTATCGGGAGTTGTTCTTTAAACTCCATACCCAATTTTACATGGCTCTCTTCTACAAAAGGCGCTGTAAAATCGTTATAAAACTGAGGCATGAAACTACATTCTGCAAACTCAGACTCTTTTTCTTCGTACTTTGCACCTGTTTGGTGTGCCCTATCTACCGTTTGGGAATTCACGAAATTGATGGTATAAAAGCCGGTCTCTTTTATGTTTTGATAAGTGTGCCTAGGCACTGTAATGGGTCTTAGTATAAACCCAAGCAGAGGAGGGTTTGCACCAATGTGCATAACCGAATTAAATATGGCTAAATTGTGCTCACCATTTTTATTGCTTGTACCAATTAAATTTGCACTTTTAAAACCTGAAATAGAATTGATAAGTGAGATACGGTATTTTTTTTCTAACCCATCAATTGCTGTTCTATCAAATATAACTTGTTTTCCCATATTATTTTCCGAAAGGACCTAACCTAGATTGAACTTCTTTTATCTGCTTATCCAAAGCATTTTTACCGGGCATAAGCGCTTGCATAAGACAAAGTGTGTCCATCACTCCTCTATCATAGCACAGTTCTCTATAAATTGTTGCCCTACCAGACAGGGCACCAAAGTGCCTTGGCTCAATAGTCAGCGTTTTGCTTATGTCTTCTAGAGACTTCTTATATTCTCCCTTTAAATAATAAACAGTTGCACGCTTGTTCCATGCTTCTGAATAGGTCTCCCAGCGTTCTGTCATTTCTGTAAAAGTGGCTATTGCCTCGCAATATTCCTGCTGGGCCATATAATCTGTGCCTTCAAGCATTTTATGATTCATGATATCTGATTGGGCGTCCATCCACACTTGCCAAATAGAGGACTCTATTTGCTCAAATTCACTTTGCAGTTTTGCTAATTTTAATTTCTCGAAGAGGCTGTTTAATCGTCCTAAGTCGTAGTATCGATTCATCTATAAGTTTGCATAAAAAAAAAGTTGAGATGCCCGAAAGTAACGTTATGTTAAACCTTATGGTTTATATAGGGTGTGTTTAAGGCTAAAACTTAAACAAAATACAGCAAAAATCTATTCTAGATAGGCCAACCAAAAATAAGAGTTATGGCTTTTCCATAACTGTTCCGCACTTATCACATGTCCTCAGTTCTTCAGAATCATAAAATTCTTGCATAACTACGGGTAATTGCTTCACAATATCAGTAAGCTCAAAATAAACCTCGTGCAATTTGTGGTTGCAGTTTTCACAAAACCACATAAAACCATCTTTTTCTTCTGCTTTTCTGTAGCGTTCTATTACCAGACCCACTGAGTTAGCCTCTCTTTGAGGCGAATGTGGCACTTTAGGAGGGAGCAGATAGATTTCTCCAGCATTAATGGGCAAATCTACAGGTTTACCATCTTCTATGATTTTTAGGGTCATTTTCCCTTCTAACTGATAGAAAAATTCTTCTCCTTCATTGTAATGGTAGTCTTTTCGCGCATTTGGCCCGCCTACCACCATAACAATATAATCATCGTTTCCTGTAAAAACTTGTTGGTTGCCTACAGGTGGCTTTAATAGATGACGGTGTTCATCGATCCAAGCTTTAAAATTGAAAGGTCTTCTATGTGCACTCATTTGTAATACTTTCTTTAAAATTTTGTAAATGCTAACAAAACAGTAGGTCTAGTAGAAACTACAGAATAAAAAGTCTAAAAACAAACCTTACTTTATGGCAGCTTTTCATCAGGCCATTCTTTGCTAAATATTTCCCAATAATCTTTTACAGTTTGTTTCATCTCTTTGTGCAGAAAAAGTATACCTACCAAGTTGGGCAACGTCATGAGGGCGATGGTGATGCCCGATAGCGTCCAAATAATGGTGGTATCTACAAATGAAGCAAGGAAAAAGCCTAGTACATATACGATCCTAAACCAAAGAATACCCTTAACCCCAAATAAAAATGTAACGGCCCTATCGCCATAGTAAGACCAAGAAATGGCTGTAGAAAACGCGAAGAGCAATAGGCCTATTGAAATAATGTATTGTCCATATTTGCCGAAATAACTCCTGGTAAATGCCTCAGCCGTTAAGGGCGCACTGTGTACCAAAGATTTACCTGAAAGTGTCACTTCCTCACTTTCATCTAACTTACCATCAGCTACTGAAATGGTACCACTATAAGTTTTCCCGTCTATAGTGCTCACTTTAACATCCTCGGCAATGGAACGGGCATGTAAAACAGATAAGTTATTCACTATCTCACCTTCCAAAACTTCTAATTCGCCATTGAACAGGTCAATAGATTCATCAGAAATTAAAAAGCCGCGCAGAGCTTCTTTATCTTCTTGCCTATTTTCATCATAAAGCCTGCTTAAAATATAAGTGTCGGCTGTTTGAAATTGATTTTCAAATTTCTCCTGCCAAACACCGGAAGAGAGTAAAACCAAACCAGTAAGCGTACAAATTACTATGGTATCTATAAAAGGCTCTAAAATAGCGACCATACCCTCTGAAACTGGCTCATGTGCTCTGGCAGAGGCGTGTGCAATTGGTGCAGAACCTTGACCAGCCTCATTAGAAAAAAGTCCTCGGTTAACACCTCGGTTAATAGCAAAGGCAATGGAAGCACCTAGAAAGCCTCCTGTAGCAGCAGTACCAGTAAATATGTCTGCAAAAATCGAGATAAAAGAGGGAACAATGTTTTCTATGTTATAAAAAATAACTGCTAAAGCACCAACTAGGTAGACCAGCGCCATACCGGGCACAAGTTTTTCAGTAACTTTAGCAATACGGGAAATACCACCGATAATAACCAAGCCTAATATAATGGCCAATACTCCACCTGTTACCATTTGATCAATGCCAAAAGTGGCAAATACCGAACTAGCTATGCTATTGATTTGTGGTAGGTTACCTGTACCGAAAGAAGAAAGTATAGTGGCTACAGCAAAAATGACAGCCATCCATTTAAAATTAACTGGGTTACCAAAAAACTTAAAATCGGCGTTTTTCATGTAATACATAGGGCCGCCTGCCATCTTACCAGCTTCATCCTTCTCTCTGTATTTATGCGACAAAGTCACCTCCACAAACTTGGTAGTCATACCTAAAAAGGCGGTAACCAGCATCCAAAACAGGGCGGCAGGGCCGCCTAGGTGGATAGCCAATGCCACGCCTGCAATATTTCCTGTGCCGACTGTACCAGATAATGCAGTGGCCAATGCTTGAAAGTGCGAAGTATCTCCCTCGTCATCTTCCTTATCAAATTTACCTCTTACAGCTTTTATGGCATGTCCAAAATAGCGCAATTGGGGAAAACCAAGATATACTGTAAAGAAAAAACCAGTTCCCAGTAATGCCAAGATAAACCAAGTACTACCACCAATGTAGCCATCTATAAGACTTAAAATATCGTTCAGTTCCTGCATAGCAAATAGTTTCAGTCAAAATTAGAATTGTAAAAATAGTACAATTATTTGCTTTTAAAATTCAATTAGAGAAAAAATGGGAGTGGAACTGCCCAATCTTTTACTGCACTATTGTTGAGCCGATGAGTTGTAAAATTAGATTTTAAAGTATCACCATACTGATTCAAAAACAGCAAAAATATTTGCTAGACCATCAATTATTTTCAGCGAATAGATTCTGAAGATTACCGCTTATCAAAAACATGCAATCATTCTGCTTTAAAAGCAGTTATACTAGTTTGAATAAAACCAACAGCAATTTTTTTTCATGCAGCGACTCATATTCCTCTCTTTCTTTGCCTTAATATTTATCGCAATAGATTACTATGTTTTTCAAGGGGTTAAGCTTTTGACCAATGGTCTAAACTCAAACACCCGTAAAGTCATACATTATGCATATTGGAGCATTACCATACTTTCTTTTGCTGGCTATTTTACTTACCACTTAGTAAACCCCGATTTGGTAGGAAGTAAGACACGTACCTTTATTATGGTGGGCATTTTCATGAACTATTTCTCTAAGATATTTGCCGTATTCTTTTTATTTGTTGATGATATTATAAGGTTGGGGCAATGGATTTATGAACAATTCGCTCCCAAATCGAAAGAGTTGGCCACAGAAACCAGCCAACAAGGCATTACCCGCTCTCAATTTTTGGCCAAAACAGGTTTGATTGTTTCAGCAGTACCTTTTACCGGTATGGCCTATGGAATAATCTCAGGGGCTCACGATTACAGAATTAGACGCAAAACCGTTTATCTACCTAATTTGCCAAAAGCTTTTGACGGAATAAAAGTAGCGCAACTTTCTGACATACATTCAGGTAGTTTTTTTAATAAAACTGCTGTAAAAGGAGGTATAGACATGTTGATTAAAGAAAAACCGGATGTAGTACTTTTTACTGGCGATTTGGTGAATAACCGGGCCGACGAAGTAAAAGACTACGTGCCCATTTTCGAAAAAGTAAAGGCTCCTATGGGCGTGTATTCTGTTTTAGGCAACCACGACTATGGCGATTATGTGAGTTGGTCAAGCCCACAGGCTAAAACTCAAAACCTAGAGAACCTAAAAAAGGCACATGGTACCATGGGATGGCAGTTGTTGATGAACGAACATGTAAAACTTAAAACCAACAATGAGGAAATTGCTCTAATCGGCATAGAAAATTGGGGTGGAAAGGGTAGGTTCCCCAAATACGGAAAATTGGACAAAGCTTATGCTGGTACCGAAGATATGCCTGTTAAACTACTTCTTTCTCATGATCCGAGCCATTGGGACGCACAAGTAAGAAGAGAATATACAGATATCGATATTATGTTTGCAGGTCATACGCACGGCATGCAATTCGGGGTGGAAATTGGCGGTTTAAAATGGAGCCCTGTGCAGTATATGTACAAACAATGGGCAGGCTTATACAAAGAAGGCAATCAGCACCTGTACGTAAATAGAGGCTTTGGCTATTTGGGCTTTCCCGGAAGAGTAGGCATGCCACCCGAAATCACCATTCTAGAACTTAAGAGCGGAACTGCTTAAAATATTCAGCCCTATGAAAAATTTACGTGATTTTCTATAGAGCTGAATTTTATATTTTTCGGAAATCAGTTTAAGGAAGCAAAATTCAGTTTATTTTCTAGCTCAATTGCTTGTGGAATGAGCACTTCTTCTTCTAACCTTTCATGCACGCGCAAATCTCTTTTAAAAGTCTCAAACTGTGTTAGCAAAACCTTAAAAGAAAGGTGATTTTCTAAGCCATCTTTCTTTTTGGAGAGAAAGTCAACTATTTCTTCTAACCTGTCTTCGTGCTCATGATCGTGCTCTGTTAGCATATCATTCAAATATGGCTTTTGTACTGCTTGAGCAGTAAATCTTTTCTCAGTAAAGCTAAAACTCATGTGTAAAATATAAGGGAAAAGTACTTTTTCTTCCATTTCAATATGCTCGGTAAGTGCTTTTTTATAATCTGAAAAGAAATGCTTTAATACCTTTAATGAGGCATTATTACCTTGAACTTTGCTATCAAGATGGTAAATGCTTTGTTCTATTTGAGGGAGTTTACTAGAAATGTAAAATTGATGCGTCTTCTTTAAATAATTGATAATCAACTGAATCGGATAATTTCTTAGCTTTTGAGGAGAGAACTCATTAGCATCTTCAAAGGCGATTAACAAGTCAGTAAGGAAATTCATATCGAGATTTTCTTTTGCTGCCAACCGACTTATTTTTTCTTTCATATCCGCTTCTTCTACATCAAATCTTTTCATTATCAATCCGAAGAGCTCATCTGTAGAGACTAAGTCTTGTAAGGTTTGTACTTTGCTGATCATTACGGAATACTTTGAGTTATAAAAAAGAATATTCCACAAAATTATATATACATAGAGGCTTGTAATATGACAAACGTCAGTATCAATAAAAAAAGCCAGCATGTAAACACATACCGGCTAAATTTTTTGAACTGCTATCTCATTATTGTACTCTTACAAAATCGCCTTTATTAAAGCCACTACCGCTAACGATACTACATTGCGAAGCTTTTCCATTTCCAATACCAGGGTTGGTCACTTTAATTTCGCCAATTTTTTTATCTACACTTCCCAAAGAAATACCGGTATCTGGATCGATCAATTCTTCACCTTTTTGGTAAATCATAAAAACATCGCCAGAAGAAACGCCATGCTCACTTCCAACATTGATGTATACCACACCATTTTTCTCGGTTACTACTTTTGCTTGCCATGTTACGTTGGGCATATTGTTGTTAACCATTCCTACTATGTCTTCAACAGCTTCTCTTGCCGCCTTACCCACTAAAGACTCGTCAAAAGAATTTTGATCATTAAAGCTTACCCCATGTGCCCTTAACTTTAACCCTTTGGTACTTTTCTCTTTCAGTACATTATCGGCTGCTATAATTTCTGCTGTTGTCGTATTGATTAACCTACAGTCAATACCAACCGTTGCCGATTGTGACTTCACTCCTATGCCCAAGCCCTTAATACTGCCCCCAGTTGAGTTTTTCTTATAACCAAACTCCGTAACAGAACCAACTACGGCCAATTCTACACCCAGTACCTTGCCTATTTCAGCCGCACTTTGTGGGGTTACTATACCTGAAGCACCTAATTTTTGTTCCGCCAAAATTCGATCCAATTCCTGCCTTTCAATCACGATATATTCTCCTGATTTAACAAGTTCGGTAGTTAGCATGTCTGCCATACCTTCCCCTACACCTTTCCGGTTCCACCAGCGCCAGCTTTTATCGGTTTTATCTTCAAATACAAAAACAGCAATTCTTTTCTTGAGCTTCATATCTTGAGCCGATACTAAGAAAATATTGCTAAAAAAAAGTAGTGAGAATGCAAGGTAGAAGCTTTTTCTGAGATTGAGTATTCTTCTAAAATCCATAATTATTAAATATTTGATACAATTTCAGTTTACTTAATTAAATATACTAAACTTTATATCAATCAGAGGGCTTAGGTAAACTCAATAACTAAAATTAACTTTTTGTGTATACGCTCTCTTTTTCCATTTCCTTGGCAATGTTCCTTTTCAATTCAAGGCATTGTTTTTTGTCCAACCTACTTCGTTTTAACTCTTTAAGCACAACTTCAAGCGCCCTTTCCATACCCATCTTAAATACATCTTTTAAATTATCATTAAAAGCTTGGTACAGTTCGCTCTGTTTGCCGATCTTAACAATAGTTTTCTCATCTGTAATTGAAATTTGATGCTCCTCAGAAAATTCCAATTTTAAAAAGCTTTTATCAAAATTGATTTGCTGTACCCAATGCTCGTCTTTGGTTTTCACCATGGTTAGTTGTACACTCATAATAATTGACCTTTTTATTGTTAAGAATGGCTTAAGCAAAAACTACCCAAATCGCTATACTAATTACCAATACAAATAGGTAAGGAAAGATGCGCTCCCAGTATTCTGCTATCGATCTTATAGTACTCTTTTTCATAATTTATATGCTTTCTTAGAAATACTACTAAGCAAGTGCCACCCAATATAAAACACATGATAATGAATACTTTACAATTGGAATCTAGAAAAACTGAAATAAAAAAAGTGTACGTTTATGTACACCTTTATTTTAATAATGAACGGTTTTAATAGAATTAGTAAAGCGTGGCAGAAACTTTAAAAACTTCTTAAAACAACTTAATGTAAGGCAGGTCTTAAGGGTAAAGCGCTTACGATTTCCGCTTCTTTTTGGATCAATTCATCCAGCCGATCGTATACCTCTTTGTTCTCAAAATATTTTAAGGCCATCTTTACAAAGATATTTCCGTGCTTGGCTTCTGAGGCCCACAAAACTTTGTAAAAGCGGCTCAACTCTTCGTCTTCAATATGTTCGCTTACTAGCTTAAATCGCTCGCAACCTCTGCATTCCACGATAGAAGCCATCAACAAACGATCCCTAAAACGAGTATCGGGCGTACCGCCGTGGGTCAATGCCATCAATTGTTGCATATAAACATCTTTCTGCATTTCACTAGGCAGTGCGATTCCTTTTCGCTCCATCAGGTTATACACTTGCTGAAAGTGCTCTAGTTCCTCAATGGCCGTTTCTATCAGTTCGGGTATAATTTCTTTTCGGTTGGGATACTTGGCCACAAAGCTCATGGCCATGGCAGAGGCCTTTCTTTCACAATCTGCATGATCTTGCAGAAAACTATCGAAGTCATCCATTACCGTATCTAACCAAGCTTTGCTTGAGTCGCAAGCCAACTCTACTGAATATTTCATTTCTAATTTAGTTTTATGTCTATCTATTTAATAAGGGCTAATTTAGTTATCTAATACAATTTTACAATCTATGCCAGGCAGCAACAAACAATTGGCAAATGTTAATCAAAGTAATTTAACACCGGTTTCTAATATTTGCTGTTGAGGTTTTTCTGACATTTTTGCCGGTAGTGATCCCTTAATGGTTTTTATCAGTTTTTCTAGCAAATGCGCTTTAACCACAGTTTTGTTCGTAATCAAACTCACCTCCCTAACAGCATTTAGTTTTTCAATGCCTTTGATCATTTCTTCTTTTTCGGCAGGTATGTTGAGCGTAGCCAATTCGGGAATAATGGTGGCCCCCTTTGTAAACTCTACAATTCTTTTTAAAGATTCTATAGAAGTGCTCTCAAAATTAAATCCTTGATTAAAAGCCGATTTTCTCGCTAAGCTACAAATATGGAGCACTTGGTTCCTAAAACAATTGCCTTGATTTAATAACCACAAATCTGTTTCGTCGAGTTCGCCCAAATCTATACTTTCTCGATCAAAAAAAGGATGTAATTCAGAAACATACAGAAAGTATTTTTCATAAAAAAGTGGTTGATGCTTTGTAGCTTTTGCCTGTATTGGCGTAGCTACTAGCCCTGCATCCAATTCGTTATTCTTAAGAGCGGTTAAGATATCTTCAGTAATCATTTCCTTAATGGCCAACCTCACCTCAGGAAAAGCCTCATAAAATTCATTGAGAAAAAGGGGCAACAAATACGGAGCAACAGTAGGAATGATACCGATTCTTAAAAGTCCTTTCTCTTTCTGCCTAAAATCATCGATCACATTTTTGGCTTTATCTACTTCGAACATAATTACCCTCGCTTGTTCGGCAAAAACCTGCCCTGCTTCTGTAAGTACGACGGGCTTTAAGGTTCGATCAAAAAGTATGGCATCGAGCTCTTCCTCTAAATTTTTTATTTGCACTGTTAGTGCGGGTTGAGTTACGTGCAATGACTTTGCGGCATCTACGAAACTCCCGAAACGCTCTAATGCTAAAAAGCACTTTATCTGTGTAAATGTCATATACTATAAATTAAATTTATTAGTATGCAAATTTAATTAATTTAGTTTATGCTTTATTTGCAGTGTTACTAAAATTTAAAACTTATGGAAAACAATCGATTAAACACTGCATTAAATACACTTTTGGCCAATTATCAGATATATTATCAAAATTTGCGCGGCTTTCATTGGAATGTAACCGGTATAAATTTTTTCGGTTTGCACGAAAAATTTGAAGAACTATACCTAGAAGCAGCAGAAACCATAGATGAAATAGCCGAAAGGATTTTAGCCGTAGGCGGCCAACCCTTGCATACTTTTGAGGATTATTTAGAAACTGCCTCCATAACAAGTGCACCCAATGTAATTAAAGGTGAAAAAACAGTGGAGATGACCCTAGAGAATAGTAAAGTACTTTTAAAGCAATTAAATGAATTATTAAAGCTGGCCTCAGACGAAAACAATGAAGGCACCGTGGCCATGGTAAGTGAACTTATTTCAGTTACAGAAAAACGCATTTGGATGCTTGCTGCATTTTTAAGGTAAGCGCATCCTCATGAACGACCGCTTAAATAGACACTATACTACCCGACAATCGTCGGGTTTTTTTATTGCTGAAAAAAAGTAAATTTGACTGTTTATCAAGCATAAATTTTTTTTAAGAAAATTTTCGAAAACTTTTTTATGGAAAAACAAAGCAAAGAATTCTTATACAAATACCTAAATAATGCATCTCCAACAGGGTTCGAGTCCTCAGGGCAACAGATTTGGCTCGATTACATCAAACCGTACATCGACGATTACATAAGCGATACCTACGGCACCATTGTAGGTGTAGTCAACCCTGATGCTAAATACAAAGTGGTTATAGAAGCGCATGCCGACGAAATCTCTTGGTTTGTCAATTACATCTCTTCAGATGGGTACCTATACGTAATTAGAAACGGCGGCTCTGACCATCAGATAGCACCATCGAAAAGGGTGAACATCCATACGAAAAGCGGGGTAGTAAAAGGAATTTTTGGCTGGCCTGCCATACATGTAAGAGATCGGAGTAAGGAAGAGACTCCTAGCCTTAAAAATTTATTTATTGATGTAGGCTGTTCTAGTAAAGAAGAAGTAGAGAAAAAGGGAATACATGTGGGTTCAGTAGTTACTTTTGAGGACGAATTGATGGAACTCAACGATAACTATTATGTAGGCCGTGCTTTAGATAACAGAATCGGAGGATTTATCATCGCCGAAGTACTCAAGCGTATCATGGAATATAAAATAAAACTACCGATCGGTTTATATGTGGTCAACGCAGTGCAAGAAGAAGTAGGCCTGCATGGCGCAGAAATGATCGCTCGCAGAATAAAACCAGATGTCGCCATCATTACAGATGTTTGCCATGATACTTTCTCGCCCATGTACAACAAAAAAACACAAGGCGAACAAAAAGCAGGCGATGGTCCAGTACTCACATACGGTCCTGCTGTACAAAACAACCTACTAAATATGATCATAGATGTAGCCGAAAAAAATAAGATACCTTTCCAACGCTCGGCAGCTTCTAGAATGACAGGTACAGATACCGATGCCTTTGCCTATTCTGATATTGGTGTTGCTTCGGCTTTGGTTTCTACGCCACTTAAGTACATGCACACCACTGTTGAAACCGCACACAAAGACGATATAGAAAATGTAATCAATCTTATTTATGAATTTGTAGTGCAACTAAAGGCGGGGCATGACTTCAGATACATACAATAGAATAGTTCGATAATGCAATATTGGGTTTTACCACTTTAAAATACTTTCACAGTACACTTGAAGTGGTGCATTAGCCAAGTATTTATTAAATTGAAAACTAAAAAAATGGAGATGGATAAGAAAAACAAAACCAGTAGAAGACATTTCTTGGCCACTAGTGCAGCCAGTGCTGCAGGCTTTATGATAGTGCCTAGGTCCGTTTTAGGTGGCAAGGGCTATATCGCTCCTAGCGACAAATTAAATATTGCAGGAGTAGGCGTAGGTGGCAGAGGCTATGGTATTCTCAGCAAAGCAAGCGGCCTAGACGAAAAGAAAAAAACTACCCTAGAAAACGTAGTGGCCCTTTGCGATGTGGATGATGTGAGAGCAACAAAAGCTTATGAGCATTATCCTAAAGCAAAAAAGTTTAAGGACTTTAGGGTAATGCTAGAAGAGATGAAAGGTGATATTGATGCTGTTATGGTCGGAACTCCCGATCATACACATGCTGTAATAGCCATGGCCGCCATGCAAGAGGGCAAGCACGTTTATGTAGAAAAACCCCTTACCCACAGTGTTTACGAAGCCCGAATGCTTACTGAGACTGCTAAAAAATACAAGGTAGCCACACAAATGGGCAACCAAGGCAACTCAAGCAATGATATCAGAAGGATATGTGAGTGGATTTGGGCTGGGGAAATAGGAAACGTAAAAGAAGTACAGTGTTGGACGAACCGACCTATTTGGCCACAAGGCAATCAGCCACCTACCGAAAAAGTAGCCGTACCTGATACCTTAGCTTGGGATTTATGGCTTGGCCCTGCAGCCTACAGGGACTATCATCCCGATTACCTGCCATTTAAATGGAGAGGTTGGTGGGATTTTGGTACAGGCGCCTTAGGCGATATGGCTTGCCACATCATAGATCCTGCATTTAAGGCACTTAAGCTAGGATACCCCACAAGCGTAGAGGCCAGTGCCAGTGCAATGTATGTAGATGACTTTAAAGCCGGTGATATGTCGGCCAGTTTCCCTTCTTCGTCCATTATTAATTTCGAGTTTCCTGAGAGGGAAGGAATGCCCCCGGTAAAACTTACTTGGATGGACGGCGGCCTCAGACCACAAAGACCCGAAGAATTGAAAGACGATGAACAAATGGGCGATTGGAGTGGAGGTGTCATTTTTGTTGGCGATAAAGGTAAAATAATGTGCGGATGCTATGCCTCAAACCCAAGATTACTGCCTACCTCTA
>Ga0207419_1001939_pt1 | contig 14373 bp, 11 predicted proteins | sample ElkSloMetagenome_4_FD_184723 | JGI IMG/M metagenome (GOLD analysis project Ga0207419, IMG submission 184723) | Hot spring microbial communities from Elkhorn Slough, Monterey Bay, USA - MD2A (version 2) | ecosystem: Environmental > Aquatic > Marine > Intertidal zone > Estuary: Microbial mat ...
AAAGTGGTATGAAATAAATTAAGCAACGAGCGACTTATGGCTGCTAATGCACCAATGGCTTCCATAGCACCACCAAAAACCATTGCGCAGATAATTAACCATATTGTACCTAACATGCCACTCATTCCGGAGGCACTAAAAAGGTCTTTTAAATAGATATTTTCTGTCGGTATTGAAATATCTACAGTAATAGCGTTCATTATACCTTTATATGCTGAATTAAAATTAAATACCGTCTCGTTTGCCACTAGAACGACCAAGTCAGGCTGAAAAATTAAAGCTGCTAATGCTCCCAGTAATGTCCCAAAAAAAAGAGCGATTAATGGTGGCGTCTTTTTGACTATCATGACAATGACAATAATTGGTACTAAAAACAAAAACGGCGATACATTAAACGAGGCTTTGATGGCATCTAAGATTTCATTTTGATCTCCGATTTGTGTCGTCTCCAAATTGAATCCTATGATTAGAAACACCAGCAGAGTTACCAATATGGATGGCACAGTTGTAAATGTCATATATCTGATGTGGGTAAACAAATCTGTCCCAGCCATTGCAGGTGCTAGATTAGTAGTATCACTCATAGGTGATAATTTATCTCCAAAATAAGCGCCAGAAAGAATCGCTCCGGCCGTCATTCCTTTTGAAATCCCAAGTACTTCAGCGATACCAATTAATGCGATACCGACCGTTGCAGATGTTGTCCAACTACTACCTGTGGAAACTGAAATTAAAGAACAAATTATTACGCAAGCCACTAAAAAAATAGTAGGATGAAGAATCTGAAGGCCATAATAAACCATTGCTGGAATAATACCACTCAATAGCCAAGTACCTGCCAAAGAACCAACCATAAACAATATCAAAAGCGCACCGGCAGTTGATTTTATATTTTTTGCAATGTCTTCAAGAATTGTTGCAAACTTTATCTTGTTTGCAAACCCAACCAGGCATGCTATCGCAGCTGCAATAAGAAGAATAAATTGATTAGACCCACTTAGTGCATCATCGCCAAAGGCATATTGCACATTATAAAAAAGTAAGAGAATTAAAATAAAAACTGGAATTAAAGCTTTCCAAATGCTTATATAGGGTTTATCTTGTTTTTGTGTCAAATCAATAGTTTTATTTAATCTGTCGTAATTTTACGACTTTCCAGTTTAAAAGACAAGGAATTCTCAGGCATAAAAAAAGCTACCTTGTTTAAGGTAGCTTTAAGTAGGTTATGAAAGTATAATAGCTATTATCGATTAAACAAAAGCTCTCTGTATTTTGTGAGAGGCCACATTTCATCGTCGATTAATAATTCAAGCTTGTCGCAATGATATCTAATTGTGTCAAAAAATGGCTTGATGTCATTACAATAAGCAAACGCTTTTTCAACCTCATCTTCTATATGGTTTGCTTTTTTACGAGCCTCTATCATTTCATCAACTCCCTTGTTGATATTTTCAATATGTTCAGAAATTGATTCTATGATATTCATTTGTTCTTTAGCTATAGTTCTAAAGCTGTCACCATAAATATCTTTTAGACCTTTTACATTATCTATCAAAATATTTTGATATGAAATTGCAGTTGGGATCACATGATTTCTTGCAATATCACCTAGTAATCGTGCTTCAATTTGAATATGCTTAGAGTAATCTTCTATTTGAATATCATATCTGGCTTTAACCTCAATTTCATTCATAATTTCTAGCTCCTGATAGAGATCGATTGCTTTTTCAGAAATTTTCGGACCCAAAGCTTCAGGAGTAGCTTTGTTATTGCTCAATCCTCTTTTGGCTGCTTCTTTTTCCCAAGCCTCACCGTATCCATCGCCTTCGAAACGAATATCTTTCGATTCTTTGATGTATTCTCTTAAAACATTAAAAATCGCATCGTCTTTTTTCATTTTTTTACCTTTTATCAAGGCATCAACCTCTTCTTTAAAGTCTTTTAATTGCTTAGCGACTACAGCATTTAACATAGTCATTGGCTCAGCACAGTTTGCTGTTGAACCAACTGCACGCAATTCAAATTTGTTACCGGTAAAGGCGAAAGGGGAAGTACGGTTTCTATCTGTATTGTCTAGTAATATTTCTGGAATTTTACCAACAACGTTTAATTTAAGGTCTGTTTTTTCTTCTGGAGACAATTTACCGTTTGTTACTTTTTCAAGTTCATCAAGAACTTTGGTCAATTGAGAACCTATAAACACTGAAATTATGGCAGGTGGCGCTTCATTTGCTCCTAATCTATGGTCATTTGATGCAGAAGCGATAGATGCACGAACTAATTCTTCGTATCTATGGACAGCTTTGATGGTATTCACAAAAAATGTCAGAAATTGTAAGTTTTTCATGGGCTTAGAACTTGGGCTTAATAGATTCACCCCAGTGTTTGTGCTCATAGACCAGTTATTGTGCTTACCACTACCGTTTACATTTTTAAATGGTTTCTCGTGAAAAAGAACTTTAAAGTTATGACGCTCACCGACCTTTTCCATGATATCCATGATTAATGAATTGTGGTCTACAGCCAGATTTGCTTCTTCAAAAATTGGAGCAAGCTCAAATTGGTTTGGCGCAACTTCATTATGTCGAGTTTTTACCGGAATACCCAACTTCATACATTCTGTTTCCAGTTCTCTCATAAAATCAAGAGCTCTTGTAGGAATAGAACCGAAATAGTGATCATCCATTTGTTGCCCTTTTGCAGGCGCATGACCAAGTAGAGTTCTTCCAGACAAAATTAAATCTGGTCTTGATTCTGCCAGCGCTCTGTCTACTAGAAAGTACTCTTGTTCCCAGCCTAAGGTCGCATTTACCTTTGTCACTTTTTTATCAAAATACTTACAAACCTCTGTTGCTGCTTTATCTAAAGACTGAAGAGATCTTAAGAGTGGAGTTTTATAATCTAAAGCTTCTCCTGTGTAAGACACAAAAATGGTTGGAATACAAAGTGTAGTTCCCCAGACAAAAGCAGGAGAAGTCGGATCCCATGCAGTATATCCACGTGCTTCAAAAGTATTTCTAATTCCACCACTTGGCAAACTAGAGGCATCTGGCTCTTGTTGCACCAATTGCCCGCCAGTAAATTTCTCTATAGCTGTACCGTCGTCTCCTAGAGTTTCAAAAAAGGCATCGTGCTTTTCAGCAGTAAATCCTGTTAATGGTTGAAACCAGTGCGTGTAATGAGTTGCGCCTTTAGAAATTGCCCACTCTTTCATACCTGTTGAAATATGATCCGCTAAATTTCTGTCAATCTTAGTTCCATTTTCTACAGCATCAATCACACTTTCGTAGGAGCTTTTTGTGAGATGCTGACGCATTGCCTGACGATTAAAAACATTCTGTCCAAATAGTTCTGAACGTCTTGCTGGTTCCTGAACATGAACTTTCTCTCGTTTTAAAGATTCTTTTAATGCATTAAACCTTAAAGTTGCCATTATGTTATTTTTTGATTAATGCCTGTAAAAATAATATTTTTTATAGATTTACCCTTAGTATTATAGGGGTAAGTCATTAAAAATATCATCTATTTATCAACACCCTTCAAAATATTAACCTCTTAAATAAGTTTAAGCTTTATTCGTGCTTTACAAATTCTCCAGAGAGAGTTTAATAAGATTTCTCTATAAATTATTATCAACGAAAAGATTTAAAATATCTTTGATTTAAAATTTTGTGAAATGGAATTAATAAATAAATATTTTGATAAGCTTACTGATAAACAGGTAGAACAATTTAATCACTTGGCTACGCTTTACAAAGACTGGAATCAAAAAATAAATGTTGTATCACGAAAAGATATTGACGAAATTTATCTGCGCCATGTTCTGCACAGTTTAGCCATTGCTAAATTTATTGATTTCAATCAGGGGTCAAAGATAATAGATGTTGGTACTGGCGGTGGTTTTCCAGGGATACCTTTAGCAATTCTATTTCCTGAGGCGCAATTTACGCTAGTGGACAGCATTGGAAAAAAAATAAAAGTCGTTGACGAAGTAGTTTCTGGCCTTAAACTAGAGAATGTAATCTCAATAAACGATCGGGTTGAAAATGTAAAGGGACATTATGATTTTATTATCAGCCGAGCTGTGGCTGCTATGCCTACTTTTGTACATTGGGTAAAAGGTAAAATCGCAAAAAAAACTACGCATGACATCAAAAATGGAATAATTTATCTGAAAGGTGGTGATCTATCAGAAGAATTAAAACTTTATCGAAATGTCAACATCGTTCCGATTACAGAATATTTTGAAGAAGACTTTTTTAATACAAAAAAAATTGTCTATCTCCCAATGAAATACAAATAGCGTGACTAAATTAATTCCACTTACAAGCTAATTAAAACATCAAAACATTAAATTTGTTTAAAAAAACAGGTATGCCGTTAAATCTTCATAAACCCCTTTGCTTTTTTGATCTTGAGACAACAGGAACAGACATTGCCAAAGACAGAATCGTTGAAATATCAATTTTAAAATTATTTCCAAATCACAATAAGGAAAGTCATACCTGGAGAGTAAATCCTGGTGTACCTATTCCTGCAGAAGTGACTGCGATTCATGGGATTTCTGATGAAGATGTCGATGATGAACCTACATTTGATGAACTTGCACCGATTATTTTCAATTTTATAAAAGACTCTGATTTAGCAGGTTATAATTCTAACAGATTTGATATTCCATTGCTAGCAGAAGAAATGCTTAGAGCTGGAGTTGATTTTGATCTGAAAAACACACAAAAAATTGATGTTCAAAATATTTTTCATAAAAAAGAAAAACGTACTCTAGAAGCAGCTTATAAGTTTTACTGCAATAAAAATTTAGATGATGCGCACTCTGCGGCTGCAGACACTAATGCGACCTACGAGGTTTTATTATCTCAACTTGAACACTACGACGATTTAGAAAATAACACCAAATGGCTAGCTGAGTTTTCTGCACATAGAAAGACCGTTGATTTTGCAGGAATGGTAGTTTTTAACAAAAATGGAGAAGAGGTTTTTGGTTTTGGCAAACACAAGGGAAAAAAAGTAGAGGATATTTTAGAAAAAGAACCGGGTTATTACAATTGGATACAAAATGCTAATTTTCCGCTTTATACCAAGAAAGTATTAACGGCTATCAAACTTAGAAAACTATCAACAAAGTAAGATGAACGTTTTTGTGCTTTGTACAGGCAGAAGTGGGTCTTCAAGTTTTATTGAAGCCTGTAAGCATATAAAGAACTATACTGCTGCCCATGAATCTCTTTCAGACAAACTTGGAGCAGAACGCTTGAATTTTCCAACACATCACATCGAAGCCGATAATCGATTAAGCTGGCAATTAGGGCAATTAGAAAAAAAATATGGGAAAGAGGCATTTTACGTGCATTTAAAGAGAGATAAAGAAGCAACAGCTAAAAGCTTTCTGAATCGATTTCTAATGCCAAAAAGTATGATTTATGCTTATGCCAATGGCATAAAGAAACAGCCGCCGGAAGCTATTCCAAAAGAAGACAGGTATCGTATTTGTTTGGATTACGTTGAAACCGTGAACTCCAATATTGAGGTTTTTCTGCAAGACAAGCCTCATCAAACTCAAATTAATTTAAGTCAAATCGCTTCAGATTTTAAAATATTCTGGCAAAACATTAAAGCCGAAGGAAATTTAGAAAAAGCTTTGCAAGAGTTTACCAAAAAACACAATGCCAATCCTCAGAAAAATATAGATCTAAAGTATAGCATTAAACACGCGATACTCAAATCAAAATTATTTTTAGATCAACTTTTTAGATTTTGACGGATCCCAAAGAACATCTCAAAAAATTAGCCAATACTAAGATGCCTTTTGGCAAATATAAAGGCACTTACCTCATAGATATTCCTGAGTCTTACTATGTTTGGTTTCGTCAAAAGGGCTTTCCGAAAGGAAAATTAGGCTTACAAATGCAGGAGATTTATGAGATAAAAGTCAATGGCCTTGATCTCTTGATAAAGAATTTGAAAGTTAAAAAAAGAAAGAAAAATGAATAGCTTTCATAATAATATAGTTTATACGGCATAAAAAAATCACTTCCAATACCTTTAATAGATTTTGCTAAAGCATCAAAAAAATTAAAATTTCAAATCTATATCAAACTTCTTTTATATTCTCTACTTTTGCATCCCGTAAGACAAAAATCCAACAGTCATGGCCGAAACAAAATACATCTTTGTCACAGGCGGTGTTTCTTCGTCTCTCGGGAAAGGCATCATCGCAGCATCTCTTGCTAAATTATTGCAAGCCAGAGGTTTTACAACCACTATCCAGAAACTAGATCCTTACATCAATGTAGATCCTGGAACCTTAAATCCTTATGAGCATGGTGAATGTTATGTTACAGAAGACGGCGCAGAAACAGATTTGGATTTAGGTCATTACGAAAGATTTCTCAACGTCAATACCTCTCAAGCTAATAACGTCACGACTGGTAGAATTTATCAAAGTGTGATTGAGAAAGAAAGACGTGGTGATTTTCTTGGCAAGACTGTTCAAGTTGTTCCTCATATAACAAATGAAATTAAAGACAGAATACAGATTTTAGGTAGAACTGGCGAATATGATATTGTAATAACTGAAATTGGTGGTACTGTTGGTGATATTGAATCTTTACCTTACGTAGAAGCGGTAAGGCAATTACGCTGGGAGCTTGGTGATAATAATTCTTTAGTGATTCATCTAACACTTATCCCCTATCTTTCTGCAGCTGGTGAGTTAAAAACCAAACCTACTCAACATTCTGTTAAAACATTAATGGAAAGTGGAGTATCTGCAGATATATTAGTTTGTAGAACAGAACATGAATTATCTGACGATATTCGAAGAAAAGTTGCTTTGTTTTGTAATGTAAAACAGAATGCCGTTATACAATCCATAGATGCAGAGACAATCTATGACGTTCCTCTACTCATGCAGGATGAAAAACTGGATGAAATTACCCTCGAGAAATTAAACTTAAATAAATCTACAAAACCAGATTTAAGCCAATGGACTGCTTTTGTAGAACGATATAAAAATGCAAATCGAGTTATCAATATCGGTTTGGTTGGTAAATATGTAGAATTACAAGATTCTTATAAATCCATTTTAGAATCTTTTATCCATGCTGGCACCATGAATGATGTGAGTGTAAATGTTATCAGCATTCATTCAGAATTCTTAGAAAAAGACTCCAAAGGAGTAGACTTAGATGGAATACTTGTCGCACCGGGCTTTGGAGAACGTGGTATTGAAGGGAAAATAGCCGCTGTAAAACATGCACGAGAAAACAAAATTCCATTTTTTGGTATTTGCCTAGGCATGCAAATGGCCGTGATTGAATTTTCCAGAAACGTTTTAGGTCTCTCTGATGCTAATTCTACAGAAATGGACGAGAATACGTCAAATCCCGTTATTGATTTAATGCAGGATCAAATTGAAATTGTAAATAAAGGCGGAACAATGAGGCTTGGCGCATGGGATTGCCATTTGGCTGAAAACAGTTTAAGTGCTCAAATTTATGGGAATACTAAAATTTCAGAACGCCACAGACACCGTTACGAATTCAATGATAAGTACAAATCTGATATCAAAAAAAATGGATTAAAATGTGTAGGCATAAATCCTGAAACAAATTTAGTAGAAGTTGTAGAATTGGCTGATCATCCCTGGTTTATTGGAGTTCAATACCATCCTGAATATAAAAGTACTGTTGCCGAGCCGCATCCATTATTTGTCTCATTTATCAGAGCTGCAAAAGATTATGCAGATCAAAAAGCTTAAACAGAAATACCTTTCTCTGCAAAAGCTTTAAAATCTTTCATAACAGTTTCTGACCGACGCTTAAATAATCCAGGCAGTACATTTCCAACAATTTTCATAAACCCGCTAAATCGAAATTCGCTGGTGGTTTTCCAATACGTTTGGCTGTTGTTTTTAGCTTCAAAATAATTGTATTGAAAGCTTACCAGACCATTTGAAGAATATTTTGCATGCCAATGGTGAGGCAAATCACATTTCGTGATGGTTTCAATCATGGTGATGTTTCTTCCTTCAAGATTAATTTTTAACTTTCGCTTTGCGCCTTCTTTGCCATTTTCGCCTTTTAATAATTTTGTACTCCTTAGACCACGTTGCCATGATTTTAAATTGTCTGGATTTTTAAATAAGTCCATGACATCATCTAAAGGTTTGTCGACAATTATTTCAGTTATATACTTCATAATGCAAATAAAACCAGTTGTAAATCATTATGGAGTTAGTAATTTCATAATTAGCCTTTTGTTATAAGAATTCTATACTTCGTTTTACATGTTCCAAAATAAATATTTGATAAATAAAATACACTGAACACTAATTTTTTGCCTCTAAAATTTAGTTTTTGCTAAATTTGCGATTCAAATTTTGAAATGTATGATAAAGTCAATAGTTAAGAGGTTCAATCCTTTATATATACTAATAGTATTTGTCTTATACAGCTCCAGTGTTGCTCATGCTCAAATTCAAAACAAAGATAGTTTAGTTTTCAGCATTGATGGAGATCCCGTTTACACTTCAGAATTTTTAAAACAATACAAAAAAAATAATGTTCCTAATAGCCAGGCAGAATTCGTCGATTTGCAGGACTATGCAGAATTGTATTTACGTTACAAACTTAAAGTACAAGCAGCCAAAGATCAAGGACTAGATACCGATACTGGTTTTCTTCAGGAATACAGACGCTACAGAAAACAACTCGCCGATAAGTACATTTCAAATGGAGAAGTCACTCAGGAAATGGTGGAAGAAATCTATCACCGAATGAAAACTGAAGTTAACGCCAGTCATATTTTGTTAGCCTTGCCAAAAAATGCCACGCCAAGTGATACTTTAGAAGTTTACAATAAAGCCATTGATATTTTAAAACAAATTAAAAACGGAACATCGTTTAAAAAGCTAGCTATTGAATATTCTGAAGATCCATCCGTGAAAACAAACAATGGAAATCTAGGATGGTTTAAGGCATATAAAATGGTATATCCTTTTGAAGAAGCCGCTTATGAGATTGACGTCAATGAAGTTTCTGAACCCGTGAGAACAGACTTCGGATACCACCTTATTAAAAAGAATGAAGAAAGGCCATCAAAAGGAAAAGTAAAAGTTTCTCATATCATGAAAAGACTTTTGCCTAATGACAGTACAGAATCTGTGAAGAGTGAAATTTTTAAAATTTACGAAAAAGTAAAAGAAGGAGAAGATTTCGCAGATCTTGCCAAGCAATTTTCAGACCATCAGGCAACGGCATCTAATGGTGGTGAACTTGCCCCGTTTGGTATTGGTGACATGAATTCTACACGTTTTGAAGATGTAGCTTTTTCTTTAGACGAAAACAATTCAATTTCAAAACCTTTCAAAACTAAATTTGGTTGGCATATTGTAAAATATAACGGTAATATTCCTGTAGAACCTCTGGATAAAATCAAAGATGAGGTTATAAGGAAAATTAAAACATCAGATCGATCAAAACGCTTGATTTCTAATATCAAAAAAGATCTGATGAATCAATATGATGTAAAAATAAACTATGAATTATTATCGTCTTTAGAAGAAAGGATAGATGAAAGCATTTTAAATTACAAATGGATTTACAGCAGAGCTGATGGAGACAACTCTAATTGGATTTTAAAAATAGACGATCAATATTTTTGGTTGGATGAGTTTTTAAATGACATTCAAAAACAACAAAGAAGCTTAAAAGGCGATTCCGTTGTTGATAAAATCAATATCGCCATTGATAGATTTACCTATGCGAAATTGATAAGTGTTCATAATAAAAATCTGGAAGATGTATCTCCAGATTTTGCCTCTGAAATTAAAACCTATTACGAAGGTCTTTTACTCTTTGAGATTATGGAAATAAAGATTTGGAAATCAGTGCAGAAAGACAGCGCCGCCTTAAAGAAATACTACGATGAGAATAGAGATAACTTTATAAGTCCAACTAGTATTGATGGCTATTTAGTATCAGATTCTGATAAAAAAATTATTAACGAAATTAAGGAAGTAATTGGCAAAGACACCTTGCAAACTATCAAAAAAAGTTTTCCTAAAAGTATTTTTAAAACTTTAAAAAAGGCAGATATAAAGTCGAGTTTTTTGCCTTACGAACTTAGGCTAGAGCTAAATAATGCTAGAGTCTACAAACACAACGGGCAATTTATTTGTGTATATATCACCAAAATTCATCCTTCTGAAATTTTAGAGTTTAAAGAAGTACGAGGAAGAGTAATTGATCAACTTCAAAAAAATAGAGAAGAAGAATGGATTACCGAACTCAAATCTGAATATGAAATTTATATGAATAGAGACTTAATTGACAGCCTAAGACAATCTCTTGATAAGTAGAATTTTATACATATTTTCAGTATTAATCATTCTCACTAGCTGTGACTATTTCACGAAGGAAAATCCAAGAAAGGTCATAGCCAGGGTTAATGAGCATTTGCTTTATAAAGATGAAATATCAAAAATACTGCCACAAAATCTTTCTGCAGAGGACAGTGTTAACTTTACGCGATCATATATAGAAAATTGGGCAAAAGATAAAATTGTTTTAGATAGATCTAAGTTCAATTTGCCTATAGAAGAACAACAGCGTTATAATGAAATGGTAAATAAGTATAAAAATGAATTATACAAAAAAGCCTATATGAATGCTTTGGTTTCTAAAAAAGTTGGAAACTCCATAGACTCTTTCCAAATAAATAATTACTACGAGAATAATAAAGAGATCTTCAAAATCAATGAACATTTAATCAAATTGAGATATTTGTACCTGAGAAATGAAATGAATGAATTTGACAAAATAAAGGAAAGCTTTAAACGTTTTGACCTCGAAGATCAGATTTACCTGGATAATCAAAAGCTAAAATTTGATAAAGTAAACTTAAATGATTCAATGTGGCAAAAATCAGTTGATCTTTTCAGGAATATAAAACTTTCAGACAAACAAAAAGAGAAGAGCATTTTGGAAAAAAAGAAATCTTATCTTGAAGTAGAAGACACCATTGGCAGATTTCTTATCTATGTTAAAGATGTACTAAAACCAAATTCTATCGCTCCAGAAAGCTATATTCGGCCAACTATTGAACAAATATTGAAAAATAAAGAAGAATTAAAATTAAAAGCAGAACTAGAAAAGCAAATTTTAGAAGATGCGATTAAAAATAATGAATATGAAAAGTTTGAATAATCTATTAACCCTCGTCTTTGTGCTTTTAGCTCTCAGCTCGTGGTCTCAGATTACCATAGATGAAAAGGACAACCTTATTAAAGATGAAGGCCAGAAATCTAATCTAGTTGCAGATAACATAGGGAACCAAAGGATAAAAGTTGATGGAATTGCAGCTGTTGTTGGCGAATACCTCATTTTGGAAAGCGATATTGCCAAGGCGCAGGAAGACCAGAAAGCCCAGGGCTATTCTGGTAATGAAATCAGCAAATGTTTTATTTTAAAACAAATCATGGAAAACAAATTATTTGCTCATCACGCCGTACAGGATAGCTTGGAAATCCAGGAAGACATGGTTCAAAGCAAAACTGATCAGCAAATTCAATATATGATTAATCAGGCTGGTGGCATAAAAAGAATTCTTGAATTTTACGGTAAGAACACAGAAGCTGAATTAAGAAAAGAATTATTTGATATAAATTTTGAAACTGTTTTAGCTCAGGAAATGCAGGGAAGCATTGTTGACGAAGTTGAAGTAACGCCAGCTGAAGTAAGACAATTTTACGATAAGATAGAAAAAGACGAGAAGCCATTTTTTGGAACGCAGGTTGAAGTAGCGCAAATAGTTATAAAACCGGAAGTTTCTGAAGAACAAACTCAAAAAACCGTTGATTTTTTAAATAAAATTAGAGAAGAAGTACTCAATGGTTCTCGATTTTCTTCAAGAGCAGTTTTATATTCAGATGACAGGGGTTCTCGAAGCCAAGGTGGACTTATCCCAAACATAGAACGCAATTCACCAATGGCAAAAGAATTTAAAGATATGGCCTTTAGTTTGGAGGAAGGAGAAATTAGTAAACCATTTAAAACAGAATTTGGATGGCACATCTTGACCGTTGAAAAAATTAGAGGTCAATATGTCGATGTAAGACACATTTTAAGATTTCCGGAAATTACCGATGAAGCAATCGAAAAAGCAAGAGATGAAATAGACTTGCTTAGAAAAAGAATTATTGAAGGGGAGCTTACTTTTGATGAAGCAGCAAGAGAATTTTCAGACGAAGATGAGACCAAAGAAAGTGGCGGACAACTCATTAACGACATGACGTTAGATAAAAGATTTGATCTTAGCAAAATGGATCCCGATCTTTACAACAAAATTATTAATCTTGATGAAATGGAAGTCTCTCCAGTCTACACCGAGACCAATAGAAGACAACAGCCATTCTTTAAAGTACTTACAGTTACAAAACGCCTGGAAGAACATGAAGCAGACTTTAATGAAGACTATGCCAGAATAAGTGAGTTAGCATTAAGACAAAAAAAGGTAAAAGAAGTTCAAAAGTGGCAAAAGATTAAAATGAAAGATACTTACATCAAAATTAGTCAGGAGTATAAATCTTGCGATTTTGCTAAAGATTGGTTGAAATAATATTGAGATAAAAATATGTCGGACGTAAAGGGAATTGAAAGGTTTGTTGAGAAATATGAATCTTTAAAGGGAGAAATCTCAAAAGTAATTATAGGTCAGGAAAGTGTTGTCAACCAGATTTTAATTTCAATATTTTCTGGTGGTCATGCCCTTCTTATCGGGGTACCTGGATTGGCGAAAACCCTAATGGTAAACACCATTTCCAAAGCTTTGGGCTTAGAATTCAAAAGGGTTCAATTTACTCCAGACCTTATGCCAAGTGACATTTTAGGCTCAGAAATATTAGATTCAACCAAAAATTTTAAATTTATAAAGGGACCTATTTTTACAAATATTCTTCTGGCTGATGAGATCAACAGGACGCCTCCTAAAACTCAGTCTGCACTTCTGGAGGCCATGCAAGAAAAATCTGTCACCATCTCTGGTCATAATTATAAACTAAGTAATCCTTATTTTGTTTTAGCCACTCAAAATCCGATAGAACAGGAAGGAACTTATCCACTTCCTGAGGCTCAATTAGATCGATTTATGTTCGCAATCAACCTGGAATATCCGAGCTTCAAAGAAGAAGTTGAAGTGGTAAAAAGCACAACAAATATTCAAGTTCAAGACATAAAGCATTTATTCAATGCAGAAGAAATTATAGATATACAGCAGCTCATCAGACGAATGCCTGTAGCAGACAATGTTGTTGAGTATGCAGTAAAACTTGTGACTAAGACAAGGCCAAAAGACGAGAATGCTTCAGATTTTGTAAAAGAATACGTTGATTGGGGCGCCGGCCCGAGGGCATCACAAAATTTAATTCTCGCTGCAAAAACGCATGCCGCCAGTAATGGTAAGTTTTCACCAGATATTGAAGATGTTAAGGCAATTGCTTATAGTGTCTTAAAACACAGAGTAATTAAAAACTATAAAGCTGAAGCAGAAGGCTTTTCTATTGAGCAAATCATAGATAAACTACTTTAGAAAATTAATAGTTTTTTAATTAATTTTAAATTAATTAACATTAAACTCAGGTGCTATATTTTCACTTTGATAATTTATGAGCACTAAAATTATCAACTTAATGCATTATTTAGCCATATTTCATCAATTATTTAAATAAAATTCAAATAACGCGGCTTTTAATTTAAGATATATCAAATTAGATATAATTTGTTTATTTTTGTTATACTTATAAATTAAATAAACAAAATACAATTATGGCATTTGATATTGATATGATTAAGGCCGTTTATTCAAGAATGGCAGGCAGAGTTGATAAAGCTCGTGAAATTGTTGGAAAGCCTTTAACACTCTCAGAGAAAATTCTTTATTCTCACCTTTCTGATGGCGAACCAACAAAAGCATTTACAAGAGCAAAAGACTATGTAGAATTTGAACCGGATAGAATTGCTTGTCAAGATGCAACGGCTCAAATGGCCTTGTTGCAATTCATGCAAGCCGGCAAAGACAAAGTTGCTGTGCCAACAACTGTACATTGCGATCACTTAATACAAGCTAAGCAGGGAGCCGCGAAAGATTTGGCCAGAGCAAACGAAACAAGTAATGAGGTATTTGACTTTCTTGAATCAGTTTCCAACAAATACGGTATTGGCTTTTGGAAGCCGGGCGCTGGAATTATTCATCAGGTAGTGTTAGAAAATTATGCTTTCCCTGGTGGAATGATGATAGGAACAGATTCTCACACGGTTAACGCTGGTGGACTTGGGATGGTAGCGATTGGTGTTGGTG
>Ga0207419_1001942_pt1 | contig 14349 bp, 12 predicted proteins | sample ElkSloMetagenome_4_FD_184723 | JGI IMG/M metagenome (GOLD analysis project Ga0207419, IMG submission 184723) | Hot spring microbial communities from Elkhorn Slough, Monterey Bay, USA - MD2A (version 2) | ecosystem: Environmental > Aquatic > Marine > Intertidal zone > Estuary: Microbial mat ...
GTTCGTACATATCATGGATAATGAAGGCAACAAAATTGAATTATGGGAACCGAATGATACGGAATATGAAAAGTTGGTAGAAGGGAGAACAAAATAAATCCTTGCTTTTAAACTCTAAGATACAAAAGTAATGAATAAACAAACGAAGCTCATTCTTTTAGCTTTTTGTGTCATCAAATTAGCCCTTCACTTAATTGCTGATAGCAATTCGGGCTTTCAAGGAGATGAGCTACTTCATATTGAAACAGGAAATCATCTTGCATTCGGCTTTATGGAATTTCCCCCTATAATAGGATTTTTAGCATTTCTTCAAAACTTGTTTCAATCGGAATCCGTTTTCGCACACCATATATTCTCACATATTGCTTCCTTACTAATTCTAATTTTTGTTGCAAAAATAACTATCGAATTAGGCGGTGAGACAAAAGCTGTTTTTTTGGTTTTGATGTGTATCATCATTGCTCCTGCATTTGGACGTTCACAACAATTATTTCAACCCGTGGTTTTCAGTCAGCTCTTTTGGGTAGCTAATTTCTACCTGCTTACAAAATATAGTAAGTATCTCGATAAGAAATATTTATGGTATTTGACAATAACTACAGCATTAGCATATTTGACAAAATACGATGCGGTATTTTTTATTTTCGGGGTTTCATCCTTACTATTTTTCAAATCAACACGGCAAGCGATTCTCGAACACAAGTTTTGGCAAAACATCATTGTCTTTGTTCTATTAATTAGCCCCAATATTATTTGGCAAATAGCCAATGATTTTCCTGTCTTAAAAATGTTTGCTCGACTTTATGAAACTCAGTTGGAAAGACAAACACCTCTAGAAGTTTTACAAGGTTTCTTTATGGCTTTGAACCCATTAACACTTCTCGTTTCTATTCCTGCAATTTTTTCGATGTTTCATCATTCAATGAAATCATACAGGCCACTATCGGTTTCAATTTTGTTGTCTATCATATTCTTAGCAATCAGTAAAGGAAAAGGTTACTATTTCTATCCAATAGCCTTAACGCTTTTACCTTTTGGTGCTGTGTATTGGGAACGCTACTTATTGTCAAAACGGAAATGGTTGATTTACCCAATTGGCGTTATCCTTTCTGTGGGTGTTTTCTTAATTCCATTTGGTATGCCAGTATTTCCGTTGGAAAGCTATCTAAAACACGACTATCCATACGAAAATAGAGAAGTTATAGAAGGCGGGCAATTTAATATTAGGTTTGAAGAAAGGTATTCAAAAGATTACTGGCCCGATATTCTTAAAGAATTGAAAACCGTGTATGACAGTATACCAGATGAAGAAAGAAACAAAACCATGATTTGGGGTAAACATTATGCACAGGCAGGAGCAGTCAATTTATTTAAAGATCGATACGATTTACCCGTAGCATTTTCTTTACATGGAAGTTTTTACAATTGGGTGCCAGACGGTAATATGCCTGAAACAACAATTTGTTTAGGCTACAATGTAGGAAAGTTCTTCAAAGAGCATTTTGACGAAGTAAAAAGAGTTCGGACTTTTTATAATCCATATGCGGAAACGGAAGAAGAACAGCATCAACATATCTATATTTGCAAAAAGCCAAAGCAAACATTTGATGAGTTGAAAATATTATTTGAAGAACGGATTTTTGAATAAAACCTGTCGCTAACATTAAGCTGAATAGCTGAAATACAGTACCATGGAGGGTATTTCAGCTATTCGATTTTGACTGGCAAATTTTTGTAGCTGCCATTCTTCACTGGCATCATTTTTTAAAAGGTCGACGCTCTAATCTTTTTTCACATATCGCGTTGGTTTTGATTACAGCTAGCTTTTCCCATTGCCGTCAACCTAATGATATTAAAAAAAAACACTGAAGCTCCAAAGGAGTGTAAGCAATAACAAAGGGTGCAGCTCTGGTAGATAAAGAGAAATTATGAAAGCTCTGAAAGGGCGCGATCGCTAAAGTCCGTCTTTTTATAAATAATGGGCAAATTGATTTCGCCCACGTAGGGCCTTGGTAAGCTTGGGTTGACGATTCTTACGCCTATCCCCACAAAATAATGATGAATTTATATGGCTCATTCTTAAAATAATTTTATTAGACGCTATCGTTTATTAATAGTTTTATGTATCTTTGGCATTATTAAACGAAAGCGTCTAATAATGCCAAAGATATTAGCGACAAAAGAAGATTGGATTGATTTAGGTTTTCAACGCTTTTCTGAAAAAGGAATTTCAGGAATTGTTATTGAAAAAATGGCGGAAAAACTGAAAGTAAACAAATCAAGTTTCTACTGGCATTTCAAAACGAAAGAAGAGTTTATTCAGCAACTTATAGAATTTTGGATAACTAGCGAGACTGAACGGATCATTGAATTAACTAACAACGAAAAATCAGCTTTGCAAAAATTCAAAACTTTAATTAAGCTCTCATATAAGAAAATGCCCAATCAAGATTTTATTTTCTACCTAAAACGATACGCTCAAAAAGAAAAAAAGACTAAAAGTATTATTGAAAAAATTGATTTTGAAAGGATAGAATATGTAAAGAAGCTATTAATGGAAATAGGATATCCAGAACAAGATGCAACTATTAAGTCATCCTTATTTTATAAACATTTGATTGGATATCATGAAATGATTCGATATGAAAAACAAAGCACTGATTTTCTGGAAGAAGTTAAAAAAGAGTTAAATCAATTTATAGACTATTAATTATGAGCATACCCATTCTTACAGCAAACATTTTAACTTTACTGGCATTTTTTATCCATACTTTTGTGGGCGACAAAGAGTTGAAAATAAACGAGCCGATTCATGAAACTGAACATTTTAAAAAAAGAGAAAAGTGGACAATGGCAAGATGTGGATGGCATTGGGTTTCATTTGACTTACTTTTCGCCACAATAGGACTAGGGTTGATTAACTTCACTAACTATTTTGATAACGAACAAACCTTATTACAAATTTTAGCTATATATTTCCTGGGGTATGCAATCGTATGGGCGTTGACTATCAGCATTTCAAAACAGTTTCCTAAAAACTATTTAAAACTAGGACAGTGGGTTTTACTAATACTAATAAGCGGACTTATTAATTTTGGAATGTAAAATCAATAGAAAATCCTCATTCAGAATTTCTTTATGAAAAACTGAATAGGTGACTAATTTTAATAATGAATTTGAAGAAATAATGGTACTTATTAAAAAAAAGTAATTATGAAAAAAACAATTTTCTTTCTACTCATGATAGCTTTGGCTTATAGTTGCGGCATCAAGCAAAGTACGTATAACGATCCAATTCCTGAATACGACAGTCTGATCATAAGTTCAAAATTCATAAACGAAGATCGCGTTATCAATATTTGGACACCACCAAGCTATAATGGGTCAATAGATAGTTTATCAGTACTTTACATGCCCGATGGCGGAATAAAAGAAGATTTTCCTCACATTGCAAATACTTTAGCAAAACTGATTGAAGAAAATAAAATTCCACCCTATATTTTGGTGGGTATCGAAAACACAGAAAGAAGGAGAGATTTGTCTGGACCAACTGAAGTTGAGTATGATTTAAAAATCGTTCCAAATCCAGGCGGTTCTGAGAACTTTAGAAGCTTTATTAAAAATGAGCTTTTTCCAGAAATTAACAAAAGATATAGAACGCTTAATAAAAAAGCAATAATAGGTGAATCAGCTGCTGGAATATTTGTGATAGAAACATTCCTCTTAGATAATGAAATGTTTGATTATTATATTGCAATGGATCCAGCTTTATGGTATAATGACCAATACTTGGTAAAAAACTTTGAAAAATTATCCAAAGAGAATTACCATAGTGAGAAAAAACTTTGGTTTGCAGGTTCGGATGCTGTCGACATCTCGACTCACACCAATGAATTAGCGAAAAAGTTAAATGAGAAAGACAAAGAATTGATATGGAAATATTCTGATGAACCAGATGAAAAACACAATACGATTTTCAGAGCAACAAAAGAAAAAGCACTTATTTGGACATTAAATGAATAGCAAAATGATAAGATAATTCTTCAAAAGTATATTAACAAAAATTATATCCATTGGTGAATTTGAATCCTTGCTTAAAAATAGTCAAGTCATAGATTTAAATAAATATACTGAATCATACATTAAATCGATTATTGCCAGCCGCTAACAAAATGTAAATTAATGGCCTGTATTATGTTACCGTAAACTTTTATTTATTTACCAAAAGAGTATCTATCGGTTGCTTTAAGAATAGGGCTGCCGAATGCCTGAAATACCCCACAAAATAACCCTTGATGAGCCGGGTAATTTTACTCCGGCCGGTAAGTAGAAAAAGACAAATTGATTTCATCTTTTTTAATTTTTAAGATGTTGAAATTTGAAATAAGAGTAGATTATTGGTACAGTAGTTATAATTCCGGTGATGATTAAAAATAAGGTAAGGTTAATTTGATTTTCCAGCACCAAACTGGATATTACAACTATTATTCCTCCCACAAACCACATTACACCTGCTATTTGATGTGTTTTCTTCCAAACTGTTTCATTTTCAAGGGTCCATGGTGTTCTAATTCCTATAAAATAATTGGCTCGGATGGTTTGAAAATAATTTCCCAATATAATGTACAATATTCCAATTAATAATAGCACATAGCTTGGATTGGTGAGTGATCGTACTTCTGCAGAATAAATTATAAATAATGCTAAAGCTGACATGAAAATTGTTAAGACGAACTTAAGATTCTGAAATTTTTTACCCATCTTACTGAGTTTATTTTTGGGGTCAATTTTAGGAACAACTAAAAGGATAATATAAGTGAGTAGTGGTAATAAGATGGGGATCCATAAAAGATCTGCTTTATCGGCATACCTGTCAATCTCTCCCTTTATATTCCAATGTATCGGCACTCTATCGGGTAATTGGTTCCAGATAATTGCTAGATAGGCAAATGGCAACAAGACTATTGCAAAAAGTGGTATTTCTCTCTTCAAGTTCATTTTTTTATCGCTTTAGTTTCAATATCCAATTGAGCAAATCTTCAAGGATGCTCGTATTTAATGAGTACTCCACAAATTGCCCTTTCTTCTCACTGGTAATTAAATCCGCTCTTTTTAAAATATCAAGATGATGCGAAATGCTTGGTTTGGATATCTTAAATCGTTCGGCAATCTCTCCAGCATTCATATCTTTCTCTTTCAAAAGCTCGACTATCTGTCTGCGGGTTTCATCATTGAGGGCTTTTAGTAAAGAGTTCATTTAATTAGGTATTTAGACAAATATCTAATTAAAAATTTAAATTTCCAAAAAAAGTTCGATAATCTACAGTAAAAAAATTAGTGAATCTATTGGCCAGGATGTTCAAAAGCTTCCGATATTCATAAAATCTTGATCACCAGAACATTTATTACACTTGAAGCATTTCGATAGAAGTAATTTTTTTTTACCTGATCTATGTCATTTTTTAATTGTGTAATAATGATAATCTTTAATAGTGCAAACTAACATTTTATCATTATGAAAAGCCCTGCAAAATTTTCACTCAACAATACACATTTTTATCTTTTATCAGCTTTGCGTATAGCCATAGGTTGGCACTTTTTATATGAAGGTTTAATAAAGTTGTTTTCGCCAGGATGGAGTGCTTATGGCTTTCTCAGTAATTCATCCGGTATTTTGTCAGTAACTTTGCATGCTTTGGCCAACAACGCAAGTTTATTAGCTGTAGTCGATTTACTTAATATGTGGGGACTCACACTCATTGGGCTGGGCTTGATGTTAGGCTTATTTACCCGTTATGCTCAATTTGCGGGCATGGCCCTGTTGGCGATGTATTACCTGGCTAATCCACCGTTTCTTTCTCATTCAGGTGCTGGTTTTGAAGGCAGTTATTTATTCATCAGCAAAGATTTACTGGAAATAATAGCTTTGGCAGTTTTATCATTTTTCCCCACCGGTAAATTTTTGGGTTTCGATGGGTTGCTGGATGCATATTTCAAAAAACGCCTGCAACTTGTCAATCAAATTGACAGAACAGAGAAACCGGCAGAAAAAGCAACCATTGACAGAAGGATGGTTTTACGGCACATGCTTACTTTGCCGGTTTTAGGTGCTTTTTCTTTGGGTACAGCCGCCAAAATAAAAATGTATAGCAGTGAAGAAAATCAATTGGCCGATGCAATTTCCGGGGCTTCCGTTAAAAAATTTGAATTTGCCGGCTTAGATAAACTAAGTGGTGAGCTACCTAAAGGCAAAATTAAAGATAAGCTGTTTAGCAAAATGATCATGGGTGGTAACCTTTTGAGTGGTTGGGCACATTCTCGTGATCTTATTTATGTTTCTTCATTGGTGAGGGCATACCACACCAAAGAAAAGATATTTCAATCTTTTAAACTGGCTGAAGAGTGTGGCATCGATACATTGCTCTCCAATACAGTAATTGGGCCGGTAATTAATGAATACTGGAAAAATGGCTATGGCAAAATGCAATTTATAGCCGATTGTGCCGGTCTCAACTACGATGGCACCGGTACCCCAAGCCCAAAACCATATCAGGATTATCTGGATATCGTGAAAAAGGCCATTGATGACGGTGCAACTGCTTGTTACATTCAGGGAGAAACGGCTGATCACTACATTAAAGAAGGACGGATAGACGAAATAGTGGGAGCCATGGATTTGGCTCGTGAAGCAGGTTTGCCGGTAGGTATTGGTGCGCACCGCATCGAAACCATCATGCGTTGCGTGGAATTGGGCCTGGAAACGGACTTTTGGATGAAAACGCTCCACAATCATAACTATTGGTCGGCTCAACATAACGAATGGCATGACAACATGTATTGCTTCAAACCAAGCGAAACTATCGAGTTTATGGAATCGCTGCCCCAACCCTGGATAGCCTTCAAAATATTGGCAGCAGGGGCTTTGAAACCAGAGGAGGCTTTTAGCTATGCCTATCAAAACGGAGCAGATTTTATTTGCGTAGGTATGTACGATTTTCAAATGGTAGACGATACAAACTGGGCATTATCTGCACTCAACGGTGCCAGAGAAAGAAAACGCCCCTGGAGAGCATAAATTTAACACGCTTTTTTGAATACCTTAACCATGTAAATTTAATCTGATGCATTAAGTTTACATGGTTAATTCTCATTTCATTTACTGATACAAAACTATTACCCCCGGCAAGCTGATACTCACTTCTTGCTACAGGAAAACATAAAATATATTGAGCAAGTAAGCTCATGAAATTAATTAAAAATGAATTACCTGATTTCTTAAAATATTATACAGTTGCAACCTATCTTTTATTAATTAATACTATTACATGCCAATAGAAGACTCCAATGCAGATAATAAATAATAGGCACCTTGCGTAACCACTTGTGTATTCTTTGCTAAATCTATTTCAGGTAAAACACCAACAAAACCATTGCTTGAGCCAGAGATATTTACGGCTACGCGTGCAAAAGTAATGGCATTGTTTAATTCCTGCTCCTTTACAAATATGTAAAATTTTTCTCCGGATTTTATCACAGCCTCTTCTGGTAAAGAAGCTATTTTTTGGTTATTAATTATAATTTCTGCCTCCAAAAACATACCGGATACAAATTCAATTGTTTCATTTTTATTAGCCAAGTGTGCATGTACCGTTATGGTTCTATCTCCTTCTCTCAATGACTTACCTACCTGAAAAATAGTGGCCTCCCCTTTTTTATTGCCAAGGCTAGGTATAACAAAATCGACCTGATGGCCCGATGCTATTTTCATAGCATCCTGTTCATGTACTGAAAGTTCCAGGTGCAGGTGAGATTTGTCTATAATCTCTAGCAGTTTGTCTTGTGGTGAAACAAACTCCCCGATGCTGGTATTATTTGCAGAAATGTAACCCTCAATGGGCGACAATACTGGAATGGCACTGTAAAAATTACCTTTCTCAACCCTTTGCGGAGATAAATGTAGAAGGAGCAACTTTTGTTTACCTGCCTGGTAAGTGGCCAGCATGTCTTTGTAAGAAGCTTCTGTTTCAAGTAAGTCTTTTTCTGAACTAATACTGTCAGTAAATAATTTTTGTTGCCTTTCATAAGATGCTTTCAAAGACTTTAATTGATTAGCTGCCTGCATAAATTGCTGTTGCAGATCGATTAATTCCGGATTTTTGATCATACAGAGCACTTCACCTTTTTTTACATATTCACCTATCAGGTGATTGGTACGGGTAATATAGCCACCCATCATGGCACTTACGCTGGCATGGTATTTTGGAGGCACATGAAAATATCCAATTGCCTTCACCACGTTTTTTAATTGGCGTGGTTTTATTAAATCTGTAGTTAAATTAATGGTTTTAATTTGTTCCTGATTCAGCACTACTTTTCCAGGTACTTTTGCTTTTTGAGTGGTTTTTACATTCGATTCATTTTGACAGGCAGTAGCAAAAATGATACTCGCCAAAATATAGTACATCAATTTTTTCATAAGTATATTAATTTATTGGTAGCTGCAGGTATTTCAATTCAAAAGCTACCTGATTATATTCATTCAAGTTTTGTAAATAAGACATTTTAATTCGGAGTGCTTGCTCAAGGCTTTGTAAATACTGCAAATAGCCCGTATCGCCAGCTCTATAAGATTTTTCTGCAATACTTATCAATTGATTGGCCATATCCAATCCCTGGTTTTGATAGTAATCAAGGTACTTATTACTTTTCTGTAGCTGCGCTAGTAATTGGTTTTTTCGTGCATCTATTTGATAGTGCAGATTTTGTACTTTGGCGCCCATGCTTTCAGCTTTGATTTTGGCTGCTTGTATTTTACCTTGAGTAGAAGGAAACCACAATGGAATATTTAATCCCAGTTGATAGCCCATGAACCCACTTTGGCCATTTACATCCTGCAAAAAATACTGAAAGTATAGCCCTGGTAAAAATTGATTTTTTTCTACCTGCCATTGCGCTATCGAATAATTTTGCAAGCTCTTGATATATTGCATGGCAGGCAAAGATGAAGTTACAATTGTATCTATCACTGCTACCTTTTCTAGATTTTCATGGGCTATGGTAAATGCATCATTTATTTGTAAATAGCCTGCCAATTGCCGGGAGCTGTTATTCATTTCCAGTGCTGCCTGAGCAGCCAAAACCGAGATCTCCTGAGCCCGCGCCCGGTTAGTGATACTTTCTAGCTTTCCTGTCTCACCAAAAGCCTGCTTTCTTTCGCTCATAAGGGCAATGTTTTGATAAAGGCTATCTAGTTGGCGGTAAAGGTTAAATCGCTGACGCAAATATTGGTATTGATAGTAAGTTTGCGATACTTGTTTTTGAAGTAAAAATTCTTGCTGACGGTAAGTAGCTTCTTGCACAGCAACATTTTGCCTGTTTCTTTTGCCTCGAGCCAGGTATACAGTAGGAAACTCGAGAGTTTGCTGCACACCATATGAATTAACTCCATCCATTTCGATCTGGGTATTATTTTCTTCGGTGCCTGCGAAGAGCAAAGTTCGCCCGGGATCAAAAGATGTTTTGCGCAATTCCTCTGCCTGCTCAATAAGTAATTGGGAAGAGTGCAAGCCAGCATTATTTTTAAGCGCAATTTGAATACACTGTTGCAGATCGAGTGATGAATTTTCTTTGGTTTGAGCGGTGATAGCGGCAGGCACGATCAATAGTATTAAAGTGGCGAAGATGCCTGCTCCTGATATTTTTATTCTTTTCCTGCTTATCTTCATATCGTCAAAAATGTAATATAAAACGGGAAGCACGATTAAGGTGAGCAATGTAGAAGTAAGTAAGCCGCCAATTACTACCGTGGCCAATGGTCGTTGTACTTCAGCACCTGCGGAAGTCGAAAAAGCCATGGGAACAAAGCCCAGAATATCAGTGGCAGCCGTCAAAATTACCGGGCGCAATCGAAGTTTAGATCCTTTAATTACTCTATCTTTAATGTTGCTCACCCCTTCGTTATGTTTTAATTCATTAAAGAAGCTGATTAAAATAATACCATTGAGTACCGCGATACCGAATAAAGCAATAAAACCTACACCTGCAGAAATACTGAAAGGCAACCCCCTTATCCATAATGAAAACACTCCGCCGATTGCCGCCAAAGGTATGGCAGTGTAGATGAGTAGTGCTTGTTTGAATGAATCAAAGGTAAAATATAACAAGATGAAAATTAGTAAAAGCGCCACAGGTACTGCTACCAGTAATCGCTCCCTGGCTGAACGCAGGTTTTCAAATTGACCTCCATAATCTATGAAATAACCATCGGGAAGGCTTACTTTCTTTTCGATCAAAGCCTGCATGTCTTCTACTACGGATTCCATGTCACGATTACGCACATTTATAGATACCACAATGCGCCTACGGGTATCATCTCGTGAAATTTGTGCCGGACCTGTTTTTATTTGAATATCAGCTACTTCTTTGATTGGGATTTGGCCACCATTGGGTAGTTCAACATATAAATTGGAAATTGAACTTAAGTCCTGTCGGTATTTTTCTTCCATGCGCACCACCAGGTCAAACCGTTTTTCACCTTCGAATACATTGCCAGCAGCTACACCGGCATAAGCCATTTGTACCATATTATTGAGTTCACTAATTTGTAAGCCATATTGAGCTATACGTTTGCGTTGGTATTGAATAGCTACCTGTGGCAAACCGGTTATTTGCTCAACCGATACATCGGAAGCGCCAGGAATCTGCTTTACCAAATTTTTAATTTCATTGCCTTTGTTGTAAAGAATATCCAGATCTTCGCCATAAATTTTAATAGCAACATCGGCTCGAACGCCAGTTATTAATTCGTTGAAGCGCATTTCGATTGGTTGTGTAAATTCATATTCAATACCGGGAATAGCACTCATGGCAATCTTCATCTTATCGGCCAGTTCATCTTTGGTGTCGGCGCTAATCCAATCTTCCTGGTCTTTTAGGATGACAATAATATCCGACATTTCCATTGACATAGGATCGGTGGGTACTTCTGCAGCTCCTATCCGAGACACCACTTGCTCTACTTCCGGAAATTTTTCTAATAGAATTTTTTCAATTTTGGTATTAATAGCGATAGTTTCCGATAAAGAGGTGCCTGGCCTTAATACCGGTTGTACCACGTAGTCTCCTTCATCAAGGGTAGGCACAAATTCACCACCCAACCTAAAGAAGATAAATACAGCAATGGCTAAGATAAATGCCGAACTGCCAATTACTAATTTTCGATGATCGAGAGCATATTGAATACTAGGAGTGTAGATTTTTTGTAATAATAACATAATTCGGTCTGCCAGGGTCTTTTTGTCATTTTTTGGAGGTTTGAGAAACAAAGCCGCGATTGCTGGCACGTAAGTAAGGCATAAAATCATGGCACCAATCAAAATAAAACTAAATGACCATGCCATAGGGCGAAACATTTTTCCTTCTACATCCGATAATGATAGAATTGGAATGAACACGATAAGGATAATTATTTGACCAAATATTGCGCTTCGCATCATACGACTACTGCCCTCTATGGCAATGTGATCTTTTTCTTCCCTTAGTTCCTGACCTTTGAGCAATTTAAGACGGGCTTGTCGTTGATTAATTTGCAAAACAATAAATTCTACAATTATTACCGCACCGTCTACTAAAATTCCAAAATCAATAGCGCCCAAACTCATCAGGTTTACATCCACACCAAATATATACATCATACTCAACCCGAAGAGCATGGCGAGCGGGATGACAGATGCTACTATAATGCCTGCACGAGTATCGCCCATTAATATAACCAGAACAAAGATTACAATCAGTGCACCCAATACCAGGTTTTCAGTTACGGTATTAGTTGTTTTGTTAATTAATTCGGTTCGTTCCAGAAAATCATTAATGTAAACTCCTGCCGGCAAAGATTTTTCGATTTCAGCCATGCGTGTTTTCACTGCTTCTATTACTTCAAATGAGTTGGCATCTTTCAACATCATGATCTGCCCCATTACCTTTTCGCCTTCACCATTGCCGGTAATGGCGCCGAACCTTACGGCATGACCATATTTCACTTCTGCTAAATGGTTGATCAAAACAGGTACCCCATTATTATTGCTTACCACAATGTTTTCAATGTCGTTCATGCTGGTAATCATGCCCTCGCCTCTGATGAAATAACTTTCGGTTGTCTTTTCAATGTAACCGCCTCCCGCATTTTGATTATTATTTTGTAGGGCGGCAAATACTTGTTGAAGTGAAATTTGGTAAGCTTTTAGTTTGTTAGGGTCCACGGCTACCTCATATTGTTTCAAGAAGCCACCCCAGGTATTAACCTCTACTACCCCCTTTACTCCAGCCAGCTGTCTTCTTACCAGCCAATCCTGAATAGTTCGTAAATCCATTACGCTATACTGGCTACGATATTCCGGTTTTACTTCCAGAGTATATTGATATATTTCACCTAGCCCGGTGCTGATGGGTCCCATTTTTGGGTTCCCGTAGTTGTCTGGTATTTTTTCACTAGCCGATTTTATTTTTTCAGCTATTAACTGTCGCGGCAGGTAGGTACCCATATTATCTTCAAAAACAATGGTTACCACTGATAACCCAAATTTTGAGATCGAGCGAATTTCTTTTACTCCCGGCAGGTTGGCCATTTCCAGTTCTACCGGATAGGTGATAAATTGCTCCACGTCGAGAGTGGATAAATTACGGGAGGTGGTAATTACCTGCACTTGGTTATTGGTTATATCGGGCACTGCTCCGATAGGAATATTCATTGCGGAATAAATTCCGAAAACAATCATTGCTGCTGTTGTGAGCAGTATGATGATCTTGTTTTTTACACTAAATTGTATAAGCGAATTGATCATTGCCAGGCAATTATTTTAAAATTGTGATAAGGAAGGAAATAAAGAAAGAAAAGCAATCTACTGCTTTGGAGGGTGCATTAGTTTATAGGTGAATAAGTATTGGTAATTGTTGATAAAAATAGTCTTTAAAAAATTGGATTTTAGCAATGCAGCATTGTTAAAAACAATATTAAAAAACTGAATGGTAAAAACTACTACCGCAACACTATTAAAAAGCGGCAAATCATGTCCGTGTTCTTGTTGATGCGAAGGAGCAAACGGACTATAGTGTAGCCAGAAAAATTGCCAATAAGTTAGATGTTCATTCTGATTAGAATTTTGATGAAGCTTGTAATGCGCGGTTATATTACTTAATAATGATAATTCGGCCATATTTCGATTAGGCAGCAAACTGCTGAAGAAAATAATGCTGCTGAGAAAAATGCCAATCAAGACCTTCATATTAGCAAATATACGATTTCTCCGCTTTTCAGGTGCAATACGGGGTAGAAATATTTCCTATGTACGTGTCGGTTTAAATCCTCCCGCTTTTTATGAATTAGTGCCACCAATCGGTAATTTCATTTCATTTGTAAGCATCCAAGTTGTTCTTTTTCAGTTTGCTCTGTTTGTGAATCATAAATCAGCAAACCTTGATTATTGGTATCAAGCTGTTCAATTAACTCACCTTTCTTGCTCCAAACAGCACTTTGTCCAGCACTCATAAAGTTATCACAATGTCCAACACAATTTGACATTAATATAGTCGTACTGAACTCATTTGCTATTTTAGGAAAGTGTTTATATGCTTTTTCAATTCCGCTCTTTGGTTTGGCAACACTTGCAATGTAAATATCAGCTCCTTGATTTTTTGCATTTAAGAAATGTTCTCGTTGCAATGTCTCATAGCAAATACCAATGGCTATTTTTACTTCATTAATGGATAAAAAAGTTTGGTTTTGGCCACAAACGAAATAGGGTAGCTCGTCCGAATGCAACATTTGTTTGGAATAAACTGTCTTTTCCTTATTTGGCTGAAAAATCATCATACTGATATTTATTCCGTCAGTTGCTTTTGACGGCATTCCAATTCCGATAGATATTCCATTTGTATTGGATATTTCTTGAAATGGACTAAAAATACTGCTTTCAATGTCTGTCGCTAATTTTGTCGCTAATTCAGGTTCGTAGTTTGTAATTGACAGTTCGGGAAATATGATCAATTCAGCATTTAATTTGATAGCATGTTCAATAAATTCCAAGTGATTTTCAATGTTCCTTTGGACATTTCCTTTTTCGGACTTCGTTTGTGCAATGCAAATTCTCATTTCTTGAATGCAGTTCGTTTTAATTGCCTACAAAGGTTAGGCTAAAAAGCGTTGCCATCCTGTAGGGTGGCTATGATTTTTATACATTATGTGTGTGCCCGGCATGGGCAACTGGTATCGAAGATACCACATTATTCCAGAGGGTGCAATACCTGTCCCGATTTTCGGGATCCCTTACAGGCAAGTTGGTGAAGCCTGTTAGC
>Ga0207419_1001943_pt1 | contig 14349 bp, 14 predicted proteins | sample ElkSloMetagenome_4_FD_184723 | JGI IMG/M metagenome (GOLD analysis project Ga0207419, IMG submission 184723) | Hot spring microbial communities from Elkhorn Slough, Monterey Bay, USA - MD2A (version 2) | ecosystem: Environmental > Aquatic > Marine > Intertidal zone > Estuary: Microbial mat ...
TTCAATCATAAAACGATCATAAATAACAACATCTGGATTTAAAGTTGCTATAAACGTATCAAATGATGAGTCATTGAGTTTAATGTCCGCTGTATCAATTCCTAATTGGTTTAAATTAAATGTATTTGAAGTGGTCTTAGCAGCGCAAGCAAAGGTAATTTCATAGCCAAAATCCTTGAAGAGTTTTATAAGTTGTATCATGCGGCTTCCTGCAGCCGAACTATTAGGCTCTGGCCAAACAAAACCGATAATAAGTAGATGTTGCCCCACTTTATTGGGCTTCTCCTTCAAAGGCATAATTAAGTCGTGCAGATTTAGCCCAGCTTATAAGTGTGTTTATTTCCTCGGACGATAAATCACCGTGAGTCAAGGTATAACTCGGCAACGGCATTTCTTGTTCTTCGACTTCTTCAATGAGTTCTTCTAATTTATGATCCTTCTTTTTATTAGAGTAGTCCGACCAATTAGAGACATTAAAATGACGTTTCCCATCCTTAACATGATCGGCTAACCAGTAGTTAACAGGGGTAATATTATTATACCACGGATATGTAGTAGACGAACTATGACAGTCAAAACAGCTGCTTTTTAGAATTGCGGTTGCCTCAGCGTTAGCGTTGGTTTCTTGCAAAAATGCCGTGACACTATCAGCGTCACCATTGTTCTTCTCAGGGCCAAAAAATTGGGCTAACACCAGCACTATTCCTATAGCTAGTAATAAATTTTTCAACAAGGTTTGTACCATAATTTAAGTATCGTTTAGAAAGGCTAAAAATATAAAAAGCTTTTGATAAAAATGATACAATCTGAAAATTTGAAGGCATACAACTTTTTAATATGCCATTACCCTGTGGTACAGTATTGCAAAAAGTTCACCTTTACAATTGAGCGTCTTGAGTTCATAAAGTTTGAAAACAATAAAATGTAATCTTCAAAATTTTTGAAGACTTCCCTATCTTTACGCCTTAATTTTTAAATTCTAGCCATGGCTATTACCTCTCTCAATGCAATTTCGCCAATAGACGGCAGATATAGATCTAAAGTTGACCCTTTAGCTGCTTATTTTTCTGAAGAAGCCTTAATTAAATATCGTGTTTTAGTAGAGATTGAATACTTCATCGCCTTATGCGAAATTCCATTACCAGAATTAAAAGAGGTACCTAAAAGTAGCTTTAACGATTTAAGAAGTATTTATCAAAATTTCACATCAATTGATGCCTCCATAATTAAAGACATTGAACGCACCACTAATCACGATGTTAAAGCGGTAGAATACTTTATAAAAGAGCGCTTTGATGCTTTAGATTTAACCGATTATAAAGAATTTATTCATTTTGGTTTAACCTCTCAAGACATTAATAATACAGCTATACCTTTAAGCATAAAGGAAGCAATGAATAATGTATATATCCCCGAATATACTACGCTGCTTAATACACTTGAAGGTTTAGCTGAAGACTGGAAAGATGTAGCGATGCTTGCAAGAACGCATGGGCAACCGGCCTCACCTACCCGATTAGGAAAAGAAATAGCCGTTTTTAATATGAGACTTAGTGAGCAGTTTAAGCTTTTAAAAGACATCCCTAATGCCGCCAAATTTGGTGGTGCTACAGGCAATTTTAATGCGCATAACGTAGCCTATCCCAAAGTAAATTGGAAAGATTTCGGAGCGAATTTTGTGCAAAATATTTTAGGTTTACATCATTCTTTCCCCACAACACAAATAGAACATTATGACCATTTAGCAGCGCTTTTTGATGGGCTAAAACGCATTAACACCATTGTAATTGACTTGGATCGTGACATGTGGACCTATGTTTCAATGGAGTATTTTAAACAGAAAATCAAGAAGGGTGAAGTAGGAAGTTCTGCCATGCCACACAAAGTAAATCCAATAGATTTTGAAAATAGTGAAGGTAATCTTGGCTTGGCCAATGCTATTTTTGAGCATTTGGCAGCTAAATTGCCAATTTCTAGATTACAGCGTGATTTAACAGACAGTACAGTATTGAGAAATGTTGGTGTGCCTTTTAGTCATACCATCATTGGATTTAAATCTACTCTAAAAGGCTTAAAAAAGCTATTGTTAAACGCATCTAAATTTGACGATGATTTGGAACAAAATTGGGCGGTTGTGGCAGAAGCTATACAGACCATTTTAAGACGAGAATCCTATCCCAATCCTTATGAAGCCTTAAAAGGACTTACACGAACCAACACCCAAATTACGCAGCATACTATAGCAGATTTTATTGAAACCCTTGATGTTTCTAAAACTGTAAAAGATGAACTTAAGGCCATTACACCGCAAAATTATACTGGTATCTAATGAATTTTAATTTTAACACCAATACGAATACTTTATTACTCGTAGCCTTTGCCGGTATCGGCTTTTTTTCTGCTGGTATTTTTGACATTCTAGATTTATTTATGGTAAAGATTTTGCTTTTTTTCGCCTTTATTTATGTGGTGGTTCTAGCCTTTTATCACGGCTATTTCAACAATAAAAAAAATCGTCTTGAGGATGTTAGCACTCAAGACGATATCGATTAGTTTGTAATCGGCTATTAATTCATTTGAAAAAAGTTTAAGATTTGGCCTGCTTTTTCATCAGAAACGTCAGCCTTATCTAGCGTAGTTATAAATTTTACCAGATGATTGGCATTCATATCATCTCCTAAGATTCGTACAATAGCGAACCCCTTATCATCAGCATTACCAAAGAGAATAATTTCATCTAGATCATCTTCTTCACCTTCGAGCAAAATTTTAAATTTTCCTTCCGTTGAGCTACCGCCTCTCATTAATTCTTCGTAGTCTTCTTGTTCTAAGATGTCTTTTACCGTAGCAAGTTCAGTTTGATACTGCTCACGATTGTCGTCATTAATAATAAAACTTAACATATTAAGTTTATCTACAGCATCTATGGCCTCCTGCTCTTCTTTTGTAAGCTCTGCTTCCTCTATATTGAGAAAGCTTAATGGCATGTCTAGCGTACTAAAGCCAGGTTGCAGTTCGTTATCTACATAATACGTTTGTAGACTTGGCTCATTACTACAGGCCAATACTGTAGTAATGAAACCAAATATTAATAAAATGTGTGGTTTAAAAAATCTCATGATATTAATTATTGCTTACCTGCTTTTTCTAATTTATCGCCAGCAGGAATATTCATCTGATTGGTTAATTTAGAAATTTGGGTTAAATCTATATCACCGGTTAACGATAAAAGTACGGTTTCAAACTCACGCTTCTTACCACTAATTTCTATATTTTGATCTTTAGTTAACTCTTTCAGTCCAGATACAAACATCAGTAATTCTTTAACATGATTTTCGTCCTTACCTTCTTTTACGTAAAACTTAACCGTTTGACCTTCGTCTTTAATACGCATTAATTCTTCTAGATCTGATTTAGCTAGATAACGGTTCAAGGTAGTCTTCATATCTGCAGACACCTTTTCATCTCCAGTTGTAAACACCTTTAATCCTGTGATTTTTTTAATCATTTCCATAAATTTCTGGTCTTCTGGATCTTCCATGTTAATGTCTACACTTGCAATCATGCTAAACATTTTTTGATTAACAATGACCGATGCTACTTCTGGGTTGTCCTCATATTTATCAAAGATACTTTGTGCGCTCGCAATAATGGGCGCCACTAATAGGGCTAAAAATAAAATAACTTTTGTGCTCATGATTTTAATTTGTTTGTCGTTTTCAGTTTTTATTATAGTTTTCATTTGTTCTAGATTTTAATTACTTAGGTTAAAAATTTCGTTTTTAGTTTTGGCGAAGTGATGTAATCTATTTACTTCATCTAAGCCTTGATTAAGGTTTTCTCCTACCATTGTTAAAGCATTAAGTTCAGATCTGCCTTGGTTAACACCAATAGAAAGTAAATTTAAAGCCTTAACGGTTTGCTCATAAGCTAGTTGAGCTTCCTCTTGCTGTTTTAATTCTTCTTCTGAAGGTCCAAATAGATTAGGAACGTATAATCCTATCATCACGACTATTACGGCTGCGACTGAAATCCATCCATATGAATTATATCTACGTTTAGTGTTTAATGGAACGTCTTTCGTAAATTCTTCGTGTTGTGCTTCTGAAAAATATTGAAACAAGGCTTTATAATGGGCCAAATGTGGCGCTACATTATTGCTTTTAAAATAAGTGCTTAGCTCTGCCTCTTCCTGAAGGGAGGTTTCTGCATTATTATATTTTTTTAGTAAGTCTTCTATTCTATCTAATTCCATAGCGATGTGTTTGTGTAAGTTGTTCTCTTATTTTTTTTCTGGCTCTAGATAAATTTACCCTTACAGCCGTTTCTTTCATATCGAGCATTTTAGCAATTTCATCGTAATCATATTGCTCTACATCCCTCAATTGCACTATAATTTTTTGTTGCTCTGGCAACTCATCCATAATTTTTGAAACCCAATCTACACTGTCACGTGCTTCTACTTGTTTTTGTAAGGACGAATTGTTATCCGTATAATTACTATGAACAATCTTCAAATTTTGCGCCTGTTTAGATTTTAATCGGTCAAGACAAAAATTCTTAGTCATCGTCATTGAAAAGGCTTCAACATTCTTATAGTTTTTAATCTTTTCTTTATTATTCCAGAGCTTTAAAAGTATTTCTTGTGTTGCATCTTCTGCCTCTTCACGGGATACGAGTAAGCGCTTAGCTAGGCGATACACCTTATCTTTAAATGGCATTATGAGATTAACAAAATCTACTTGCTTCATGTCATGCTTTTGATTGGTTGAGAAGTCGTTTGTTACGCGCCTTCATAATTACGACGATACACATTAAGTTTTGTTACAACAATTTCCAAATTATAAATAATGTAAGTAATTTTAGGCTTAAAAGCTACCTCAGGTAGTCCTCATGAAAAAGAAAACTTACTATGAATAATAAATCATTCAAACGCACCTCCAAAAATCTATACTTTGTATTTATTCTTTTACCTAGCTTGCTTCTGTTAGGATGTTTTGAAGATTTAGATGACAATGTCGTTGCCACAACCAATATTAATGATTTTGTTTGGAAAGGCATGAACGCTGTTTACCTCTATAAGTCTGAAATACCAGATCTGGCCAATGATAGATTTAGCACTGATGAAGAATATACGAGTTACCTCAACGATTTTGAAAATCCAGAACTCCTTTTTGAATCTGTTAAATATTTACCCAATGAAGTGGATAGGTTTAGTAGGATTTTTGATAATTACTTTGATTTTCTCAATCAACAACAAGGTAATACAATTAGTGATGGTTTAGAGTTTTATCTAGACCTTGTCCCTGGCAGTGATACCGAAGTTTACGGCGCCATTACACTAGTGCTTAATAATAGCGTAGCGGATGATTTAGGTTTACAGCGCGGCCAAATTTTTAGAGCTGTCAATGGTGTTAATCTTACCGTAAATAATTTTGCTAACTTACTCAATGATTCTTCATATACATTGAATTTTGCCAATTACGACACCAATGCTACTGTAAGTACAGCAGATGACACGGTAGTTCTAAATGGGGAAAGTGTTACGGTAACAAAAACTACCTATACCGAAAATCCTGTTCATCGCAGTTTGGTCTTAGATATATCCAATACCAAAATTGGCTATCTTATGTACAATAGTTTTAACAGTAATTTTCATAATAGTTTAAATGCTGTTTTTGCCGATTTTGCCAACCAAGGTGTTACAGAACTCGTTTTAGATTTAAGATATAACGGAGGTGGCTCAATACAAACAGCAACTTATCTAGCCAGCATGGTTACAGGACAATTTAACGGCGAGATCTTCTCCAAATTATTTTACAATGAAAACCTACAAGACAATAATAGAGACTTTTTATTTACCAATACTATAGAAGGTTTAGGCGCCATTAATAGTCTAGGCCTTACTAAGGTTTACGTGCTAACCACAAACGCCAGAACGGCATCTGCCAGCGAGCTTATTATTAATAGCTTAAAACCCTATATAGATGTGGTTGTTGTTGGTGAGCCTACAGTTGGCAAAACTCAGGCCTCCCAACTCATTTACGACTCTCCTACACTATTTTCATCGGCAAATGCAGATCCTACGCATTCTTATGCCATGCTACCTTTAATTGCTAATTCTGTAAATGTGAATGACCAATTAGTGTCAGGTACAGGATTACTACCAGACATTTTAGTCTCTGAAGTGGCTTATGATTTAGGCACTCTTGGTGATGCTAACGAACCGCTCTTAAATGCGGCTATAGCAGATATAACTGGAATTGCAGACCGTCCTGCGCAACAAAATGATTGGAGTAAAAACCGCGTAGACATAAGTGAACTGCTTCCGCCGTTAGATCAACTTATGATTATTGAATAGGCTTTTTACAGAGATAGGTTAAATCCTACATTTACATTCCTACCCCGAGTTGTAAAACCAAATAATTCTTGAAAATCTTCATTTAAAATGTTAGTAACATTAGCAAAAAGAGTCATTTTTCGATTTAAAATTTGGTGAGAGACATTAAAATCTAATAAAGAGAAGGCCTTTAGAACCACAGTTTCATTCGTAAAAGAGGTAGTATTGAAAAAGGTATCGTTGCGCTCATCGTTAAATTGATATGTAAGTCCAAAATAGGTGGTTTCATTGAGTTCATAATTTACTCGTGCATTGATTTGGAATTCTGGTATTCGTAAATTCAATGATTCATCTACTCGAGTATATGTTATATTGGTATTTAACTTTATCGCGTCAATAAGATTGACTTGTGCTTCAAATTCTAACCCTGAAGCCGTAAAACGTTCTTCAATATTCTGATATTGAAAAACTGAACCTCCTGTATCTCTAAAATCAATAAAATTATCTTCTGCTCTATTAAAATATACAAAGCTAAAGGTCATACCCTGGTCAAGATACAATTCTGCGCCTACTTCAAATGTTGTATTTTCTTCGGGTTGTAAGTTTCTGTTGCCAAAATTAGGCTCAAATAACTGAAATAAAGACGGTGTAATAAAAGCGGTGCTATAACTAACTAAACCTTTAATATAACCATAATCTAAATCCTGTTTAAATGATGGGTTAATATTATAAACCAGCTGACTACCATAACTATTGTGATTATTAAATCGGGCACCAGCATTGATGTTAAGTCCAAAATCAAATAAATACACCAGATTGAAATAAGGATCGGTAATCGTAAATCTAGCCGTTTCAGGGGCTATGGCTTGTTCAAAATTGGTAGAACCGAAAGGAATTGAAAAACTTTCCATTTGATTATCCTGTATATTTAAACCTAGAAGCACAAAAAAATGCTTATTAAACTCATAGCGATTAAAGGCATCTAACACCAAATTCTCAGCCTTAAATTTTGAAGGAAACCCAGACCGTATTTCTCTGTCTATATTTTGATATGCTGCATTTACTGTAAGGGATCCCTGATGATATTTTAATTTTGGAGATATACCAATTCTGTATTGCTGAGAAAGGGATTCGTTATTGGCATCTACTCGGCCAAAAGCATCATCAAATTCGGTCTTAAAATCGTCGAAACTGGCATAGGCCTCTATATTTAAGGCCTTACTAAAATCGTAACCTATCTTTAGTTGTCCGTTTTGGGAGTTAAATGCGTCAGACTCGGTACCACTTTCAATAGCCGATAAACCATCTGTAAATTGATGTCCAAAACTTGCCAAATAAGTAAAATTGCCTAAGCTTCCGTTTATGGAAACGTTGTTTCTAAAATCCTCAACATTATAATCCTGATTATCAGCAGGCTGATTACTACCAAAAATGCTAGAAATATTTAAATTAATAGGTTCTTTTGAAGCCTGTTTCAGTTTGATATTAATGACGGCAGTAGCAGCACCTGTACCATATAATGTACTTGCCGCCCCTTTCAAAATTTCGATAGACTCCACTTGATTAACATTGAGAAGTCTTAGGTCATAATCGTTAGCAATCTGAGAGGCATCTGTTACTTGAATACCATCTATCATAATCAGGACCTGCCTATTGCGTCCTCCTCGTACAAAATAACTTAGGTTTTGTCCAGCATTACTTCTTACACCATTAATTTCAATTCCAACGGTTCTTCCAATAATCTCTGCTACCGATTGCCCTTGCTGACGCTCTAAATCTTTAGCGGTAATTTTAGTAATAACTTTTCCAGAATTTTCACGTTTTAACGGAAATCGTGAGTCTGATAAAACAACTTCATCTAGCTGTTCAACAGGAATAGAATCTTGTTGTTTTTGTGCATTTGCAACAATTAAAGACCCCATTAAAAAGGCTTTTAAAAACCAATTTACTTGTTTCATTACTCTAATGTTATTCGAGAGTATATACTAGGATATTAAAATTCACCACACGCTAAGAACTCTACTCAAAGAGTTCATGCTTAAATAATTAATTATGATGATATCTCAATTACCGAATAAACTTTTATCCCGAAAGTTTGACTTCTTTGTTTGAAATTGGCAGGTCTCCTGACTCGTTTTTACTATTTCACCTTCCCATCTTAGCCTTAAGCTAACGACAGTGGCAATGAAGAAAATAGTCGCCTCATGAAATGAGACACCGAAAATACCGGTATAAACTTACAGTTGCGGGAACAGCTCTGGATTTTCACCAGATTCCCTTTTCATCGTATTCCTCATGCTCAAGAAATACGAACCTAATTTCAGCAGCAAAAGTAATATTAATTTACTACAGCAAAAATTAAGGGCTACTTTTTTTTGTTCATTTTGTAGATAAGATAGATAAACCCTACTAAAAAATGGGCGAGAATTATACCTGCAACAATATATAGTGTTAAATTTGAATCACCTCTCATAGTGGTCTTTTTGCAAATGTATATGATAGATTCTTGAGGGAGGGTGACAAAAGTTACTTTCAATGTATATAAAACGTCTTATTCTATTTTGTTTAGTATTGTGCAGTGCTTGTAAAGATCGTGTAGAATCGTCACTTTCTACCAGCAACACAGAATCCTTAATCTTAAAATATGCCAAAGGTTTTTCTGTAGATTATTACGATGATTATAAGGTCATTCATATATTACAACCTTGGCAAGGTGCTAGCAAAGAATTTTCATATATTTTAATTTCTGAAGAAGAGCTTGCTAAAACCTCTTTTCCTAAAAATACTTATGACGGTATTATTATAAATCCTTTAGATCGTATTGTAGTGACATCGACGACACACCTACCAGCTTTAGAATTATTAGAAGAAACCAAAGCCCTCGTAGGCTTTCCAGGCACAGATTACATTTCATCAAATACAATAAGACAAGCCATAGCCGCTGGAAATGTTAGAGATCTTGGTCAGAACGAAAGCTTAAATACAGAAGTTCTTATTGAATTAAACCCAGACGTTATAGTAGGATTTGGAGTGGATGAGGTTAACAAAGCTTTTTCTACGGCAGAAAAGGCAGGAATACCTGTAATTTACAATGGTGATTGGGTAGAGTCCAGTCCATTAGCTAAGGCGGAATGGTTAAAACTATTTGGGGTCTTGTTAAATAAAGAAAAACAAGCAGATTCCATTTTCAAAAGGATTGAAAAAAATTATATTGACGCTATGCAACTGGCGCAGCAAACCAAGCATTCACCAACTATTTTAAGCGGTGCGATGCACAATGATGTGTGGTATTTACCCAAAGGTAGTAGTACTGAAGCGCAGCTCTTAAAAGACGCCCATACGTCATATATTTGGGAAAATACGAAGGGTGAAGGAAGTTTAGCTTTAAGCTACGAAACGGTCTTGGATAAGGCAAAATCTGCAGATATTTGGCTCAACCCTTCTATTTTTAGCAGTTATACTAGCTTGAAAGATGCTAATCAACTTTATACCAATTTTGAAGCTTTTGCTTCTAAAAATATCTTTACAATTGCCAATACCAAAGGGGAAACTGGCGGTGTATTATATTACGAGTTGGGGATTAGCAGACCAGATTTGGTTTTAAAGGATATCATTAAAATAGCACACCCCAACCTTTTACCTGATTACAACTTTGTATTTTTTAAACCTTTACAACAGTAATGATAAACGAATAATAATGGCAAGAATAAAAACCTCATTCGCATTTACATTTGCGATGTTAAGTTTCGTTTTATTAATTTGTTTTTTCATTAATATAAGTCTAGGATCAGTACAGATTCCTCTAGATGCTATTTTAGAAATCTTATCGGGTTCTTCAGCACCAAGCACTTGGAAGATTATAGTATTAGATTTTCGTCTTCCAAAAGCCATTACCGCTATATTGGTGGGTTCTAGTTTAGGTGTCTCAGGGCTCTTAATGCAAACCCTATTTAGAAATCCCCTTGCAGGGCCATTCGTTCTGGGCATAAGTTCTGGAGCAAGCTTGGGTGTGGCTTTAGTTATCCTTGGCTCTGGACTATTTGGTGGAACCTTAGCGCTTGCCTTTGTGTCAAAATGGAGCATAGTTATCGCTTCAAGTTTAGGAAGTTTTCTAGTGTTATTGGCAGTTTTGGTCGTATCGCAAAGAGTGCGAGATACTATGGCTATTTTAATCATTGGACTTATGTTTGGCAGCGTCACAGCCGCCATTGTTAGTGTGATGTCTTATTTCAGCTCAGCCGAACAACTTCAACAATATGTCTTCTGGGGATTTGGTAGTCTTAGCAATCTAGCGTGGGATGGTGTAGGTATTTTAAGTGTCATTATTATCATAGGATTAATCTTAGCCATAGCTTCCATAAAATCATTAAACAGCCTTCTATTAGGCGATGCTTACGCTAAGAGCCTAGGACTTAATCTTAAACAGAGTCGACTTATAATTATCATAGCTACAAGCTTATTAGCAGGTGGCGTTACAGCTTTTGCCGGTCCTATTGCATTTATCGGATTGGCCATTCCGCATTTAACACGACAAATTTTTAAAACTACCAATCATAAATTATTATTACCAGCAGTTTGTATTTTTGGTGCAGTGGTAATGTTAATTTGCGATAGTATTGCTCAAGTTCCTACGACAGACTACACACTTCCCATTAATGCCATAACGGCTTTAATTGGTGCACCGGTGGTCATTTGGCTCTTAACACGACAACGAAAAATGATATTTTAAACCTTGATGATTTATATGACGCCATCTCCTAACGAACATACCGTATTACATACCAAAAACCTAAGTATAGGTTATACTCATAAGAATTCTGATTTGGTGGTGGCCTCTCAAATTAATATTGGTTTAAAGAAAGGGGAACTCATTGGACTCGTTGGGGCTAATGGTTCTGGAAAATCAACTTTAATACGGACGTTAATAAAAATTCAACCTGCATTAAAAGGAGATATATTCCTCAATAAAACTCGCTTAAGCCATTTGAGCAACTTAGAACTTGCTAAAAACCTAAGTATAGTTTTAACTGCACCATTAATTTCAAAAAACCTATCTGTAACTGAATTAATTGCACTAGGTAGGCAGCCTTATACCAACTGGATTGGTCGCCTCAATGAAAACGATAAAAAAGCCATTTTAGACGCACTTGATTTGGTTAAAATAACACATTTAAGACATAAAAAATGTTATGAATTAAGCGATGGCCAGTTACAAAAGGTTATGATTGCAAGAGCTCTGGCCCAAGATACGGAAATTATTGTGCTCGATGAGCCTACCACGCATCTAGATATGTACCACAAAGCCTATATTTTAAAACTGCTTCAGCAATTAACTAAAGAGACTCAGAAAACCATTTTATTTTCATCTCATGAAATCGATTTAGCCATACAGCTGTGCAACAGTATGCTGGTCATTAAAGATCAAAACGTCATACACGGGGACCCTTGTGAACTTATTCAAAAAAATATTTTTCAATCCCTGTTTCCAGATGATCTTATTACTTTTGATAATGCTTCTGGAAAGTTTATGATTTCTAAATAGTCATTTTTAGGTAATCACTTAAAGACTTTAAACAGGAAGTTTTATCTTTAAATTCTAATAAAACACATCATGAACGACACCTTGATTCAGATTCTTTCAGTTTTACTTTTTCTTAGTATAGGTGGTATTTTGGGTTACTTTTTTGCCCACCTCAAATTTAAAAGTTTATCCAGTCAGCTAGAGGAACGCCTATTACAATCTTCTAAAACCATTGGGGATTTAGAAAGTGATATTATTAAAACCGAAGAAGCCATGCAACGGCTTCAAGAGGAAAAAGAACAACTCACTATACAGTTTACAAAACAAGAATCAGACTTTAATCATCTTAAAACAAGGAATGATGAATATAAAGCGGAGGTAGAACGTCTTCAGGAACATTTCAAGAAAGAGTTTGAAAATCTAGCCAATAAAATTCTCGATGAAAAATCTAATAAATTCACCAATCAGAATAAAGAAAATCTTGATGCTATTTTAAAGCCGCTACAGGAAAAGATTCATCGTTTTGAAAAACGTGTAGAAGAAACCAACAAAGAAAGTATAGACCGAAGCGCTCAGTTAAGACAACAAATTATAGGATTAAAAGAGCTTAATGAAAAAATCACTAAAGAAGCTAGTAACCTTACAAAGGCTCTTAAGGGAGATACAAAAACCCAAGGTAATTGGGGCGAAATGGTATTAGAACGCGTATTAGAGCGAAGTGGATTAGGAAAGGATAGCGAGTATTTCGTTCAGCAAAGTTTTACGACTGAAGCTGGTAAAAGATTGCAACCCGATGTTGTTATACATCTCCCGGGCGATAAGCGGATGGTCGTAGACTCTAAAGTTTCATTAAATGCTTACGAGCGCTATGTTAATGCTAATGATGCAGATGATAAAAAACAACACCTTAAAAATCATGTTCTTGCTATTAAAACTCATGTAAAGCAACTAGGCGAAAAAAATTATCATACCATGTATGATATGGAAAGCCCTGATTTTGTGTTGTTGTTTATTCCTATAGAATCTGCTTTTGCATTAGCCTCAATTGAATATCCTTCGCTATACAGTGATGCTTTCGAGAAAAATATCATTATTGTCACCCCAACCACATTATTAGCAGTTTTGAAAACTATTGATAGCATGTGGCAAAATGAAAAACAAAAAGCCAATGCTTTAGAAATTGCCACGCAAGCGGGCCGTCTTTATGACTCTTTTGTTAACCTCACTGACGAATTAAAAAAAGTAGGAAAGCAAATAGATACCGTCAAAGGCACCTACACTACGGCCATGGTAAAACTTACTGGGCGCGGTAATCTGGTAACGCGTGTTGAAAACCTAAAAAAATTAGGGGCAAAAGCCAGTAAATCTATAGATGACAAATTATTAAAACGCGCCAACGAATTAAACGAATAACCCAATCCATGCCCTATAAAACTATAGCAGCGTCTAAAATTGAAATAGCGCAACTCATGCTACCTTCTAATACTAATTTTGGAGGTAAAATTCACGGTGGTTACATCTTAGAACTCATGGATCAGATTGCTTTTGCCTGCGCCTCAAAACATTCTGGCAGTTACTGTGTAACGGCATCTGTTGATCAGGTCAACTTTCTAATGCCTATTGAAGTTGGTGAATTAGTAACCATGAAAGCCTCGGTAAATTATGTGGGGCATTCATCTATGGTGGTTGGCATTAGAGTTGAAGCCGAAAACATAAGAACGGGACTCATAAAGCACTGCAATTCATCATACTTTACCATGGTAGCTGTTGATGACTCTGGTAAAACTCAAGAAGTTCCTGGCCTTATAATAAGAAATAAAAAGGAAGCTAAACGTTTCATTAAAGCACTCAAGCGACGTGAGTACGAACAAAAAAAGCAGGCCGACTTAAAATCTATAAATCGAGATATTAACTCTCAAATAGAACTTCTAAAATCGCACCGCGTTCAAGTAGCGTTTCAATAATTTCTATTTACTTAAATACATTTTGCGTCTTGCATATAAGTCGTAGAATTGATCATCCTTTAAGCTATCAATAAAGAGAATACTTTCGCCTGTACTTTTCATTTCAGGACCTAATTTTTTATTCACATTAGGAAATTTATTAAATGAAAATACGGGCTGCTTAATAGCGTAACCCTTCAATTGCGGGTTGAATTTAAAATCGGCTATTTTCTTTTCGCCTAACATGACCTTGGTTGCATAATTGACGTAGGGTTCGCCATAGGCTTTTGCTATGAATGGTACCGTACGTGAGGCTCTAGGATTGGCTTCAATAATATAAACCGTATCGTCTTTTATGGCGAATTGAATATTAATAAGACCTACAGTATTTAAGGCCAATGCAATTTTCTTAGTGTGATCTTTTATTTGTTGCAATACAAACTCACCTAAATTAAATGCTGGTAAGGTGGCATTACTATCACCTGAATGGATACCACAAGGCTCAATATGTTCCATAATTCCAATGATATAAACTTCCTCGCCAT
>Ga0207419_1001945_pt1 | contig 14332 bp, 13 predicted proteins | sample ElkSloMetagenome_4_FD_184723 | JGI IMG/M metagenome (GOLD analysis project Ga0207419, IMG submission 184723) | Hot spring microbial communities from Elkhorn Slough, Monterey Bay, USA - MD2A (version 2) | ecosystem: Environmental > Aquatic > Marine > Intertidal zone > Estuary: Microbial mat ...
GGAGATTGGGGGTAGGGTCGAGATCGGCTGGGTCGATTGCTGCTGTTTTCGGAGGCCTTTGGGCGCTGGTCGGCGTGGACGATTGCGGCTCGGTGGTTCGGAGCCTCGGTTTGCGGTGTCGGAGGTTTTTGCACGTGTTGGATCGAGGTTGATTCCGCTCCATTCTGGCTCACCCCACCACCGGCCCACCCCGTGCCTGGAGATTGGGGGTAGGGTCGAGATCGGCTGGGTCGATTGCTGCTGTTTTCGGAGGGCTTTGGGTGCTATGGATTTTCGTGTTGATCCAGAGCCCACTGCACGTGCTCTCTGACCAGGTCGGACTCGTGCTCTTGTCGCGAGCGGAGTGCGGCCAGGACTCTGGGTGTGGTGGGCGCATTGCCCAGGGCCACTGCGATGTTTCTCAGCCAGCGCTCAAAGCCGATGCGGCGGATCGCCGTTCCCTCGGTGCGCGCCAGGAACGTGGCTTCGTCCCAGGCGAACAGAGTGACTAGATCGCCAGCGTCTAAGTCCTTTCGTGGTCGGAAATCATCCACTCGGCTGTGCTGAGCATAGCGATTCCAGGGGCAGACCATCTGGCAGTCGTCGCAGCCGTAGATTCGGTTGCCCATCGGCTTGCGAAATTCCTCGGGAATCGAGCCCTTGAGCTCGATCGTGAGGTAGGAAATGCAGCGCCGGGCGTCGAGTTGATAGGGGGCGATGATGGCTTGGGTCGGGCAGATATCGATGCAGCGGCGACACGTCCCGCAGTGATCCTGAACCGGCGCATCCGGGGGCAGGTCCAGGTCAACGTAGATCTCGCCGAGAAAGAACCAGGAGCCAGCGTGGCGGTTGAGCAGGTTGGTGTGTTTGCCGATCCAGCCCAGGCCTGATTTCTCGGCCAGCGGTTTTTCCAGCACCGGGGCGGAATCGGTGAATACGCGATGTCCGAAGGGTCCGATAGCTGCTTCAATCTTCTGGCTCAGCTTTTTCAGGCGGCCACGCATGACTTTGTGGTAGTCGCGACCAAGGGCGTAGCGGGAAATCAACGCCTTGTCCGGCTGGTCCAGCAGCGCCTCGGCTGGCGTGGCGTCGGCGGGCAGGTAGTCCATTCGAACGGTAATGATCGAGCGCGTGCCGGGATGGAGCTGCTCGGGTTGCGATCGCTTGCGACCGTGTGCGGCCATCCATTCCATCTCGCCGTGATGGCCGTCGGCCAGCCAGGCACCCAGGCGCGCTTCATAGACACTCAGATCAGGATCGGCGATGCCGACCTGATCGAAGCCCAGCGAGCTTCCCCAGTCGCGAATCTGATCGACCAGCTCTTTATCGCTGATCTCAGCCGGGAGCGAGGGGTGCCTATAATTGGAGTCATGGGACATGCAACCGGATTATATCGGGCCGAACAGGTCCGTGAACTGGATCGGCTGGCGATTGAAGAGCAGGGCATCCCGGGCTATGTGCTGATGTGCCGCGCCGGGGCAGTCGTATTCGAGCGAATCCGCACTCGCTGGCCTGAAAGCCGTGCTGTTACCGTCTTGTGCGGAGGCGGCAACAACGCGGGCGATGGCTACGTGGTCGCGCGCCTGGCGCTGGAGGCGGGGTTCAGGGTTCAGCTGATTGCAGCTCTCGATCCCGAGGCGCTGAAGGGCGACGCACTCCGGGCTGCTCGTGACTGGCGGTCACTGGGTGAATCGGCCGCGCCGGAAGACGCCGAGTTTTCCGGCGAACTGATCGTCGATGCACTCCTTGGCACTGGCCTGGATCGCCCCGCCGAGGGTCGCTTCGCAGCGCTGATCGAGCGCGCCAATGCCAGCGGCCTGCCGATTCTGGCCATCGACGTTCCCTCCGGGCTCAGTGCCGACACCGGCCAGGCGCTGGGTGCCTGCATTCGAGCCAGCCTGACGATCAGTTTTATCGGCCGCAAGCGCGGCATGTACACGGCTGCTGCCGGCGATTGGGTCGGCGAACTTGCCTTCGATGACCTTGGCGTGCCCGACGCGGTTTATCGGATCTTTGATCCCGACGCGACGCTGTTGGACAAGGCAGTCATTGCTGATTGCCTTCCGCCGCGCTCAAACCACACGCACAAGGGCCAGCTCGGGCGTGTCCTGGTCATCGGCGGCGATCACGGAATGTCGGGTGCGCCGATTCTGGCCGGGCAGGCTGCGCTGCGCTCGGGCAGTGGTCTGGTGACCCTGGCCAGCCGCGGAGGAACAGCAGCGGCGGCTGTTGCCTTGCAGCCCGAACTGATGGCCCGCGATGTGTCCGACCCCGAACTCCTGCAGGCCTTGCTTGAGGCGACTGACGTGCTGGCCCTGGGCCCCGGGCTCGGCCGTTCGTCCTGGTCGCTGGCGCTGTGGCAAAGGGCCGTGGTCTCTGACCGCGTCCTGGTGCTCGATGCCGACGGTTTGTACTGGCTGTCGGAAGAACCCGTGCAGCGCAGCAACTGGGTGTTGACGCCCCATCCGGGTGAAGCCGCGCGTCTCCTCGGCCTGAGCGTTAGTGAGGTCCAGGGCGACCGCTTCGCGGCCGCGCGAGCCCTGGCCGATCAATATCAGGCCGTAGTGGTGCTCAAGGGCTGGGGCAGCCTGATCGCAACGCCTGCCGGTGAGGTGCAGGCCTGTCCCTATGGCAATCCGGCCATGGCCACGGCCGGCATGGGCGATGCGCTCACCGGTATCATCGCTAGTCTGATCGGGCAAGGCATCGACATGGATACCGCAGCCGCTGTCGGGGTGGTCGTGCACGCCTTGGCAGGCGATGTCGCAGCCCGCGGTCGTCGCCAGATACTGGCCTCGGATCTGATTGACCACCTCGACAAGGTCCTGCCGGCATGAGTGAGCACTGGGAGGCTGCCAGCGAAGACGCCATGCTCGGGCTGGGTCCCGTGCTCGCGGCGCGCTTCGGGCGGGGCGGACGGGTTTATCTGAGCGGTGACCTGGGCATGGGCAAGACCACGCTTGTTCGAGGCATCCTGCGCGCGATGGGATTTTCCGGTCGCGTCAAAAGCCCGAGTTACGGTTTGGTGGAGAGCTACGAGTTGCCGAACCTGACCGTCCATCATCTCGATCTCTATCGCCTGAGTCACGGCGAGGAGCTGGCCTTTCTGGGGCTGGAAGAGCTGATGAGCGCCGATGCATTGGTCCTGATCGAGTGGCCCGAGAAAGGACGGGGCTTCTTGCCCAGACCGGATTGGACGGTGCACCTGAGTGAGCCGCCCGAAGGCGGTCGCCGGGTCGACCTGCGGTGTCAATCAGGAGAGCACTGATCCGCCGTTCCCGCAGCCAGGCGGCTGAGGTATCTACTGAATACTTGCTGGTGGTTTACTCGTCGCCCAAGCGATCGGTCAGCGCGTCGAGGTAGCGCTTGATGCGTGCGGCATTGGCCCCGATGTCACTGCCACCCACGCGCGATTTGGACCGCACGTCGACCACGCTGCCAGGGCCCTCGGCCCTGATCCGAATCACGACATCATCCTTGAAACCGAACCAGAAAGTGGTTTCAGTGGCTTCGATGCGACCCTCGGATTCGACCGCGGCCACCATCTCCCAACCCATCTCTTCGGCCGCATCGCGGGCCTGCGAAAAAACCAGGGATGGTGCCTGAGGGACGTTGAGCGACTGGATATCCGGATACCCCTCGCGCTGGAGTGTGGCCACTTCTTCGCCGGCATAGCCGACTGGATTTGGCGCATCGGCTCGCAGCGGCGCGACATCGACAAACGCCGGCGGGTTTTCCGTGTCTGTCGTGACGTCGTGGATGAATGGGAGCGAACGTGCCTTCTGAACCTGCATGGCGATCGGCGCGACCGTTATGACGCCGATGACGATGGCGAGCAGAACAGCTCCAAGGTAGTGCTTACGCACTTTAGGGATCAGGACCGCGATAATTCCAAGCGCGATACCTGCTGCACCCAGATAGAGTGCCCATCGCATCAGGCTGAAGCCAGTACGAAATTCCCACAGGTCGAGGCGCGTGCCGGGTCCGGCGATCAGCAGGAGTGAAAGGCCTAGCAGAGCCAGGATGGGAAGCAAACGCGCGATCGCCATGGCGTAAAACCTTTATCTGAACAGCCCGAAAGTGTATCTTGTCGGGGTTGGTCTCGCTGAGACTTTCACGGCAGGTGGCTGGTCATTGCACAGCCGGACCGTTTCCAGAACTGTCGAGCATGAATGCATGAACGAAATTATCCGCCCCTTGGGCGACGGGCAAATCGAGATCAGCGACGGGCTGCGCTCGGCGGGTGAGCAGGTCCTTGCTTACCTACAGCGTCATTTTCCGATGGGAATGTGGACGATTACTCGCGTGATCGGTGAGCGCTGGATCCTGCTCCAGGTCAACGACCGTGACTACAGTGTCAAGAAACACTCTGTAATTCGCTGGAGCGATGCATTCTGCTCGCGGATGGTGCGTGGAGAGGGACCCTGGTTTGCGCCCGATGTGTCCTTGGTCGCCAGCTACATGAGCGCGCCGATTGGGCAGCGACTCGAAATTGGTGCCTATGTCGGCGTGCCGCTCGTTTTGCCGAGCGGGGAATTCTTTGGCACGCTCTGTGGCATCGACCGCGCTTCCCGGGACGAGTTCGACGCGCTGCTGCCGGACACGGCCAAGCTGATCGGCAACCTGTTGTCCCTCGTGATCGCGCATGAGCGCAGCGCTTTGGCGGCAGACCGCCGCCTGTCCGACGTCCTCGAAGAATCCAAAACCGATGCGCTGACCGGTCTGGCAAACCGTCGTGGCTGGGATGAGCGTCTTGCTCTGGAGGAACAAAGTCTCGAGGTTCTGGGCGATACAGCAAGCCTGATCGTTCTCGACCTTGACGACCTTAAGGCGGTGAATGACCGCCAGGGCCATGCGAGCGGTGACAAGATGCTTCAGCGCACGGCCGAGGCCATCCGCTCCTGCGTTCGGAGCAGCGACTATGTCGCTCGAGTGGGTGGGGATGAGTTCATGATTCTGGCCTCGGATTGCGATCGCGAGTGCGTTGATCGTTTTGTTCAGCGCATCGAGGAACAGCTCGATGAAATGAATATACGGGCTTCCATCGGTTCGGCCGTGCGCCTGCCAGATCGATCGCTGAGCGAGGCCCAGGCGCTTGCAGACAAACGAATGTACGCCGAAAAGCGCGAGGGCAAGAACCGGCGGAGAGCCTGAATAGACCCTCAATTCACCCTGGCGCTTTGGGCCGAAATGGCTCGCATCGGACATTGCCTCTCCGGACGGTGACGAAACTTCCTGAGGGCACGCTCACCCAGTTCTCCGGGCAGTCGTCGATGGGCTCGGACAACAGGATCGTTCCCTTGCCCTCGGAATCACTGTTCTCGTAGAGCACGTCACTCAGGCCTTTACCGGCGTGGTTGTGGTAGAGCGTTTTTGGCTTGCCATCTGTGGAATAGCGAATCGCATAGATCGTCTCGCCATCGGAGAATGCGCAGGTCAGGCGGAACGGCTGGCTGATGCCGACATGCGCCTGCGTCTTTTCGACCAGGCCGACCATGCGCTCCATGGCAACTTTGGGATCGGACGCCAGTCCGAGCGTCAGCGCGAGATAGAAGGCGGTCTCGGAATCCGTCGTGCCGCGGATCTGATTGAAGAGTGAGGGGTCCACGGCCAGCTGCAGGGTTCGCTTGACCTGCTCGAACCCGGAGATTTCACCGTTGTGCTGGAAGACCCAGCGGCCATAGCGGAACGGGTGCGAGTTGGTTCGCTGAACCAGTCCGTGATAAGCCGCCCTGAGGTGGGCGAGAAACAGTCCGGACCTGATTTGCTCGGCCAGATTGACCAGATTGCGGTCCGACCAGGCCGGTCGGAGATCGCGATACAGCCCGGGCCGATCTCGCTCACCGTACCAGGCCACGCCGAATCCATCCCCATTGGTCGGAAAGGCGCCATCGGGCAATCCCGGCATGTTTTCAACGAAGTTCTCGCGCGCAAAGCGACTCTGCACCAGCAGCGAGCGCGAGGGTTTGATGATCAGATCCTCGAGGTAGATCTCGGGTCCGGAATAAGCTAGCCAGCGGCACATGGCGGTTTCCTGACGATTCGGTGGAGTGGGCTGATCAGGATACTGGTTCTGGTTCTCTGGTTAAGGGCTCAGGGCTCAGGGCTCAGGGCCCAAAAGCCAGGCGTTGACGATTCCGGGGCCGCCCCTGAGGTAGAGATGGCGGATTCTGAGGCGCTCCAGCAGTCCAGGGCTTTCGCTGTGATTGAAGATCTCCCAGGAACTGGCATGTTTGATCACCTTTAGGCCGGCGGCCTGAAACGCTTCGTTTATCAGCGCACGTGGCAGCGGCCGCTCGTCGGGTTCCTCGGGTTCATTGGTGTAGGTGTTTTTGAGGGCGAGTGAGCGCTGATTCCAGCGCTGGATTATTTCCGGTGCGCTTCGGGCTTCGGGGTCGACCGGGTCGGCGATCACGATCTTGCCGTCACGAGCGAGTCTCGTCGCCATGAGTGCGACGACCTCCCGCACCTGATCATCATCTAGATGATGGAGAAAGCCTATCGCCGTGATCAAATCGAAACGACTCCCCCCCCCTTTTTTAAGCCACTCGATGACGTCAGCCTGCCGGAAGTCCACCCCGTTGACGCCGGCGGGGGCGATATTTCGGCGGGCAGATTCGAGCATGCTGCAACTGTGGTCGATTGCAGTGATCGCTTCGAATCGGGCGGGTGGCGCCGCAAAACGATACACAGCCTGACCAGTTCCGCAACCTATGTCGAGCATACGACCGCGGGTTGGCAAGCATTGGACAATCGAGGCGAAGAGCAGGTCGGACGCAGTTCGGCGGGGATCGAGGATCACCTTGTCGTATTCTGCGCCGATCACATCGTGATAGTGGCGGTCCATTTCGCGGCGTTGTTCGGGGCTTAGGGTCATTGTTCGGCCTCCTTGGCGGCCTGTTGCTGTTGTTTGAGTCGATACAACCAGTCCAGGGCTTCGCGCGGGCTCAGGGTATCGGGATCGAGATCATCGATGAGATCGCGCAATGGGTCGGACTGCGTCGTAGGATCCTTCAGTTCGGGTGGATCGAGTCTGGGCGGGTTGAACAGGCCCAATTGCGGCGATGAAGCGGCGGCCGCGTCGTTCTCGAGTCGGTCGAGGTGTTTGCGGGCCTGGCGGATGACCGGACGCGGCACGCCGGCCAGCTTGGCGACCTGGATGCCGTAGGACTGGCTGGCCGGCCCGTCGCGAACCGTGTGCAGGAAGACGATGGAGTCGCCGTGTTCGCGCGCATCAAGATGGACATTGGCGATGCCGTCGTGGTCTTCAGCCAGGCGCGTGAGCTCGAAGTAGTGCGTGGCAAACAGGGTCAGTGCCCGCAGGTTGACGGCCAATTCCGTGGCGACCGCCCAGGCCAGGGCAAGCCCATCAAAGGTCGAGGTGCCGCGACCGATCTCGTCCATCAACACCAGCGATCGATCGGTCGCGTTGTGAAGAATGTTGGCGGTTTCGACCATTTCCACCATGAAGGTCGACCGACCCCGGGTCAGATCGTCGCCGGCACCGATCCGCGAAAAGATGCGATCGATCGGGCCCAATCGAACCTCGGCGGCGGGCACGAAGCTGCCCGCATGGGCCAGGATGACGATCAGTGCGGTCTGTCGCATGAACGTCGATTTACCGCCCATGTTGGGCCCGGTGATGACCAGCATGCGTCGGTCCGGGTTCAGCTCGCAGTCGTTGGGCACGAAGCTCTGATCCTGGACCGTTTCGACAACCGGGTGACGCCCGTCTGTAATGCGCAGTCCGGGCTGATCAGCGAGACGGGGCGAGTTGAAATTCAGGGCCTCGGCACGCTCGGCGAAGGTCGCCAGGACATCGACCGAGGCTATGGCGCGGGCCAGACCGGCCAGGCGGCCATGTTCTGCAGCCAGGTCGTCGATGAGCTGCTCATACAGCGCTTTTTCGCGCGCCAGCGCCCGTTCGCGCGACGACAGGACCTTGTCTTCGAAGCCCTTGAGCTCTTCGGTGATGTAGCGCTCGACGTTCTTGAGGGTCTGGCGGCGGCTGTATTCGGTCGGTACTTTCTCCGAATGCAGCTTGCTCATCTCGATGTAGTAGCCGTGGACGCGGTTGTAGCCGACCTTGAGCTTCTCGATGCCGGTCCGCTCGCGTTCCTGGGTTTCGTAACGGAGCAGGAAATCGCCGGCGTTCTGGCTCATGGCACGAAGCTCGTCAAGCTCGGCGTCGAAGCCCTCGGCGATAACACCGCCGTCGCGGATCACGACGGGAGGTTGCTCGACCACCGCACGATCGAGCAGGTTGCAAAGGTCCGGGCAGGGCGCCAGTGCCTGTCCAAGTTCATTGAGCAGGGGGTCTGAGGGCGCGTCCAGCGATTCACTGAGCTCGGGCAGGCGGTGCAGCCCTTCGCGCAGGGTCGACAGGTCGCGCGGACGCGCGGATTTCAGTGCAATCCGGGTCAGTACCCGCTCAAGATCGCCCATGCCCGAGAGTTGATCGCGGATCCTGGCGTGCAGTCCCTGGCGAATCAGCGTATCGACTGCCTGGTGCCGCGCCGACAGAGCGCTGCGCGAGCGCAAGGGGTGGGTGATCCAGCGCTTGAGCTTGCGGCTGCCCATGGGCGTGGCCGCGGTATCCATCAGGCCGACGAGAGTGTGTTCGCTGCGACCGTCCGGGTGAACGTCGATTTCCAGATGCCGGCGCGTGGATGCATCCAGAACCAGGTGGTCACTGGCCTGGACGGCGCGCAGCCCGGTCAGGTGGGTCAGCTCCCCGGCCAGCATGTCGCGTGCGTAGGCTAGCAGGGCACCGGCAGCTCCCAGGCCGGGGCCCCGGCCCTCGACACCGAAACCGGACAGGTCCTGAACGCCGAGCTGACGGCAAAGTTCGCGCTCGCCGGATTCTTCGTCGAAGTGCCAGGGCGGCATCGGGCGCAGCGCGCTGGTCTGTCCGCTCAGAGGAAGCGGTTGATCCTCGGGAAAAAGAATTTCCACCGGCCGCAGTCGCTCGAGTTCAGCAGCCAGCTCGGAGGCGGACTCCGGCTCGCAGAATTCCAGGCGCCCGCCGGCCAGATCGAGCCAGGCGAGACCGAAGCGGGATTTCGGCGAGGACTGCGGGTAGATCGCGGCCAGCAGGCGATCCTGACGATCCTCCAGCAGCGCCTCGTCGGTGACCGTCCCAGGTGTGAGGATTCGAACCACCTTGCGCTCGACCGGCCCCTTGCTGGCGTCCGGATCACCGATCTGCTCGCAGATGGCGATCGACTCGCCCTTCTTGATCAAGCGGGCCAGATAGCTGTCGACTGCGTGGTAGGGCACACCTGCCATCGGAATGGCTTCGCCAGCGGATTTTCCGCGCGCGGTCAGCGTGATATCAAGGAGCTTGGCGGCTTTGCGAGCATCGTCATAGAACAACTCGTAGAAATCCCCCATCCTGAAAAACAGCAGAATCTCGGGATAGTCCGCCTTGATACGCAAGTACTGTTGCATCAGCGGGGTGTGGGAGGGGGTTTCTGTGGGCATTGGCTGGGTTGGCAGAATTGGGGCTTGTCAGGTAGGGGAGGGCAAAGGTTTCAGGGTTCAGGTTTCGGGTCAATCAAGATTGGGGCATCCTGGAATCCGCAGAAAGGTAGCAGGTACAGCGAAGAAATCGACACCGTTTGAAAAAAGTCTGCCCTGAACCCTGAAACCTTAAACCTGAAACCTGAAACCTGTCGTCTCACTCCGGCATTATAGGGGTCATGGAAATCCAATACGACGATGAAGCCATCGCAAGCCTGACCGCGGCGCTTGCCGCTGAACTCAAAGCTCACGGTCGCCGGCTGGCAACAGCCGAGTCCTGCACTGGAGGCTGGATTGCCAAGGTCTGCACCGACTTGGCGGGCAGCTCGGACTGGTTCGAGCGTGGGTTTGTCAGCTATTCCAATGCGTCCAAGCATGAATTGCTCGGCGTGCGACCGGCCGATATCCATCGCTTTGGCGCGGTCAGTGAGGAGGTTGCGGCAGCGATGGCCTTGGGCGCTCAAGATCGTTCCGGTGTTGATTATGCTCTGTCGGTCTCCGGCGTCGCCGGTCCCGGCGGCGGCAGCCCCGAGAAGCCGGTCGGCACGGTCTGCTTCGGCTGGGCCCTGCCGCACGAGGATACGGAAACAGAAACCCTCCTGTTTGTCGGAGATCGTGATGACATTCGTCGACAGACCGTCGTTCATTCGATCAGGGGACTGCTGAGTCGTATTGCCAGGCGCTGAGTCGAAATCGACCCCGGTGGAAACCACGGTGACGAGGTCAGACGACACGACCACGCGTCGATTGTTTTTCGCGCTGTGGCCGCCGGCCTCGATTCGTCGCCAGATTGCCGGGGAGCGGGATGCGATCGGCCCGGTTAGTCGGCAACGCGTGCCGGCGCACAACTACCATCTGACTCTGCTGTTTCTGGGGGATCAGGACGCCGACCAGCTCGGCAATATCCAGAGCCTTGGCGATGCCTTGGTCGGTGAATCCTTCGAGCTGGCGCTCGATCGCTGGGGGTTCTTCGACCAAGCCAGGGTCGCCTGGCTCGGCGCCAGGGCTCCAAAGGCCTGTCTCGAGCTGGCTGATGCTCTGAAATCTGGCGCTGAGGCGCTCGGGCTGGAGTTTCCGACCCGTCCGTTCGTGCCGCATCTGACGGTTTTTCGCCGCGTGGCTCCGCCGTTCTCGCCGTGTCGCATCGAGCCGATCGGCTGGTTCGTCAGGGATTTTTCGCTGATCGAGTCGATTCCACATCAGCCTTATCAGGTTTTGAGAAGCTGGCACCTAGAATAGGAGTAGGTAAACAGCGCGGGCACCACGGGTGAGGGCAGGTGGCTCGGAAAATCGCTTGATCTGCCCTAGGAAATTGTCTCGAAGTGGGTTTGTGGACTTGGATGCCGCAGTCCATGTGAGATACTTTGGCCTAACGCGTCATCATCGAATCGAACGAGAGGATTGAGCAGTGGACGAGAACCGCAAACGCGCGCTATCAGCAGCGCTAGGACAGATTGAAAAGCAGTACGGCAAGGGTGCCATCATGCGCATGGGCGACGATGCCCGCAACAAGGATGTACCTGTCGTATCGACCGGTTCGCTGGCGCTTGACTTAGCGCTGGGCATCGGCGGCTTACCGCGTGGTCGCGTCGTCGAAATCTACGGGCCGGAATCCTCGGGCAAGACGACGTTGACACTGCACGCAGTGGCCGAAGCGCAGAAAGTCGGTGGTACCGCCGCCTTCGTCGATGCAGAGCACGCGCTTGATCCAAGTTACGCCGAGAAGCTGGGCGTGAACGTCGACGACCTCCTGGTTTCCCAGCCCGATACCGGCGAACAGGCACTGGAAATCACCGATATGCTGGTGCGCTCCGGCGCGGTCGATATCGTGGTGGTCGATTCGGTCGCCGCACTCACACCGAAGGCCGAAATCGAAGGCGAAATGGGCGACTCCCACGTTGGACTTCAGGCCCGCTTGATGAGTCAGGCGCTGCGCAAGCTGACCGGCAACATTAAGCGCACCAACTGCATGGTGATCTTTATTAACCAGATCCGCATGAAGATTGGTGTGATGTTCGGCTCACCGGAGACCACCACAGGCGGAAACGCATTGAAGTTTTACTCATCGGTGCGCCTGGACATCCGCCGCATCGGCGCGCTCAAGCGCGGTGATGAAGTGGTCGGTAACGAGACGCGTGTCAAGGTGGTCAAGAACAAGATGGCACCTCCGTTCCGCCAGGCCGTGTTCGAAATTCTATACGGCGAGGGCATATCCCGCGAAGGCGAGCTGATCGAGCTGGGCGTCGAGCACGGCTTCGTCAAGAAGTCGGGCGCCTGGTACAGCTATGGGGAAGACCGGATCGGGCAGGGCAAGGAGAACGTGCGCCAGTTTCTTAAAGACAATCCCGAGATGGCAGCTGAATTGGAGAAACAGGTGAGAGGAAAGTTGCTGCCGAAAGCCGAAGATGCCGAAGCAGAGCCCGCTGCCGAAGAAGCCGAGGCTGGATGATCTGGCGCGGCTGAAGAGTGGACGATAAGCCGCAGACGGTTAATCTGGCTGATCTGCGCGATGCTGCGCTGCGCCTCCTGGCGCGGCGCGAGCATTCCTACAAAGAGCTTAGCCGGAAATTGAAGCAGCGTGGTTGGCCAGAGCCCGAGCTTGAAAGTGTCCTCAGTGATTTAGCCGAGAAGGGCTTGCAGTCCGATGAGCGCTTTGCCGAGACCTTTATTCGGTCGCGTGCTCAGAAAGCCTACGGGCCAGTGCGGATTCGCGCCGAGCTGGGTCAGCGTGGCATCGACCGGGCCCAGATTGACCGCGCCCTGCGTGAGACAGACGCGGATTGGCTAGGCCTAGCGAGTCGCTGGTATGAGCGTCGATACCGTGGCACTCCCCCAGCCGACATGAAAGACAAATCTCGGCGCCAGCAGGCACTGGCGCGGCGTGGTTTCGATCATTCGATCGTGCGCGATCTGCTTGATTGACGATAGCAATCTTTTCCGTCGCGTTTTGCCTGCCTGAGAGCGCTGTCGGCACGAGATAACCATGCATCTCGGCTTTCACCGGGTGTGTATTCTGCAAGCCCGGCCGAGAATGAGACTGGCTGATCGTTAGCCGGCTGGACCTGCTTGAATTGCTGGCTCAGATTTTCTAAAGCTACTTCCGCGCCTGCCAGAGAAGTTTCGGGTAGCAGCAGAACGAACTCCTCACCGCCGTAACGGTAGAAGCGGTCACCCCCTCGAGTGCCATCCATGGCAGCTTGACATAGGAGCTTCAGCATGAGGTCTCCGTGCTCATGCCCGAGCACGTCGTTGAGCTGTTTGAAGTTATCCAGGTCGATCATTGCCAGACTGTGAGTTTGTTGCGAACCCGTATCGATCAATTGCGTCAGATCATTGTCGAGTGAGCGTCGGTTATAGGCCCCGGTTAGCCCGTCGCGGGCCGCCAGCTCATGGAGCTGAGCACGCTGGGTCCTGACGCGAGAAGCAAAAATCAAGCTGAACAGACTAGTCATGCTGACAACTGACACGAACGTCGCGTGCTCTGCGCTGTTCTGGAAGAGATGCGGCTGGACTGCAAGGATGATGACCATCGAGGAATTGACTGCTAGGGCAACCCGTCGCTCGGCCATGAGAAAGTTGCCCACCAGCGTGCTGAACACCCACATGGGGCTGAGATCAAGGAGCATGGTCACCGCGACGACGCCGAGGGCGGCGACCGCTGCCAGAACGTTGGCCAGTAGCCGTGTCCAGCGCGGATTCCAGGCGAGGGCGGCCAGGGCAAGAAAACAAACCAGGAGGAGGCTGTCGGCGAGGCCGATGACGATATCGCCATGGGTCAGTCGATAAACGGCGAAGGGGCCGATGAAGACCAGTACACAAAGCGAATAGAGCGTGATGATGGCCAGCTGGAGATCGTGGCGCATCCGCTGGCCCATGGTGCTGAGGCGCTCCCTCCAGCTCAGCTGATCGGGACGGTGGTCGGTTCGGGCATGCGATGGACTGAATATCATGGTCTGCAATTCTGCGGCCTCACGTACTGCGGGCCATGCGGCAAGAAACGAAAAGATAAATGCATATTTTATGCCAATTCTGCGGGTCATCATTAAAAAGCCAGCCAAGCCGCGTAGATTCAGGTATTGACGGTTTGGAGCATCGCAAAGCGCAGCGCGCTTTACGTCAAACAACGCCGGTCTCAGGCTGAAGCAGGCAAGCAAGTCCCGCGCCCTGTCGTGACCTCCAAGGCTTTAAACTATACCTCCTTGTTGAACCTCCGACCGCAGACCGTTTCATGAAAACCACCGCTGACATTCGCCAGGCGTTTCTCGATTTTTTCGCGCAGCGCGGCCATAAGATTGTTCGATCCTCACCCCTGGTTCCGGGCAACGACCCGACCTTGCTGTTTACCAACGCCGGGATGGTGCAGTTCAAGGACGTCTTTCTTGGCTCTGAGAAGCGGTCGTACAGCACCGCGACCAGCTCGCAGCGCTGCGTTCGCGCCGGAGGCAAGCACAATGACCTGGAAAACGTAGGCTATACGGCCCGCCACCACACGTTTTTCGAGATGCTGGGAAACTTCAGTTTTGGTGATTACTTCAAAAGCGAGGCCATTGAATACGCTTGGATGTTTCTGACTAAAACCTGTGATTTTCCGGCCGAGAGGTTGTGGGTGACGGTCTACGAAGACGACGATGAAGCTGCGCGTATTTGGCTCGAGGACATCGGTGTTGATCCCGCTCGCCTGTCGCGGATTGGCGACCAACCCGGAAAGCGCTATGAAAGCGATAATTTCTGGGCGATGGGCGATACAGGCCCCTGTGGGCCCTGCACTGAAATTTTCTACGACCACGGTCCCGAGATTCCTGGGGGTCCGCCGGGCACGCCCGACGAGGAC
>Ga0207419_1001948_pt1 | contig 14316 bp, 11 predicted proteins | sample ElkSloMetagenome_4_FD_184723 | JGI IMG/M metagenome (GOLD analysis project Ga0207419, IMG submission 184723) | Hot spring microbial communities from Elkhorn Slough, Monterey Bay, USA - MD2A (version 2) | ecosystem: Environmental > Aquatic > Marine > Intertidal zone > Estuary: Microbial mat ...
TGCAACCAAAGGAGAGGATTTTATCGAAGCTGATCCTTTATTTGAAAATACAATGAATGTTAACTTTTATTTACAAGCTTCTTCTCCCGCAGCCCAGAATAATTTCGGGGCTTTTGCGGGGAATGCAACCAAAAACTTTTGGTGGAGTATGAACTTTCCCCCTCAGTTCAATCATCCCTCAGAATTGAGTTAACAATAGATAGTAATCTGGCAAAAAATAGCCTAAAATTAGGGTGTATCTATTTTTTCAGTTGAAGGCATTCTTTCGACGGTTTAATCAAATATGAATTCAAAAATGTCGAATCAGTTTCATTAGAAACAACAGTAGGTGTTGAAGGCGTTGCAACAGTTAACACCCGAAGCACTTCCAGGTTCCAAAGATTTCGACTCGTGCTTGTCCAACGAAGTTCTAAGACATTGTTATCAGAGCCAGTAATTTTTAGATAGTCTCTTGTTGCAATATCCCGCCATTTTAAACCCTCTAAAGTTCCCTCTTTAGATAGCCTATAACTTGTGGGTGAAAATAAATCGTTAGTCTTATTGATCAGACAGGGATCTCCCATTAAACCCACAATAGTACCATCAAAAGTAATTGTAGCTGCCGCATCTGTCCGATTAATTCTAGATACGAAGGGTGCAAGTAAATGAGGAACGTAGAAAACAATTAAATGACTACTCACCCGAGTTCCTGCTGGAAGTGTCGGTAAATCCATTAAATCGTCCCAATCATAAGCTAAACTCTTGCTTAATACATTTATATTGCTATCATAATTAGCAAATGCTTCCGATTCGACATAGTTGGGATTGATCTTGCTAATTTCTATCTCCCGAGGAAGTACCACATTTTGAAATTCATTAAAAACTCTCAAGTTGTAGGATCTCGGTATGCGGGGATAAGGTGCCTCCGATAGAAAAGCCGGATAAAAGGGTGTCGTTAATTCTTCAATTTGCCCGTTGGTATCGTTAACTCCGTCTTTGTTCAAATCTTCCCATACAACTAATGTGTGAGAGGGATGGGCGACTAAAACTCCCAAACCCACAACCGCCAGAGATAAAATCTTTGAACAAAGGTTTTTCATCCTATTTTCAGTTAAAATAAGCTTCAATTAAATCCATTTTAACACGGCTTGCGAACAAGAATCAAAATAATAGCTTATCCCAAAGAACCTGCAAGGCGATCGCTAACTTTTCATCTTCTAATTCTTGATTGATTAAAGTTTGCAATCGTTGAACGGTCAAGAGTTTATTATCCGTTTTTATCCCCTGATAAACTTCATCCCAAACCGATTTTATCTCCGGTTTACTGGGTTGAATGTTCCTCTGAATATCAGCCGCCAACTCTAAGAAACTCATGGCTTCAAAGCGGGATTCATCCCAGTTTAACAGCCAGTGATCACTACGAAACGGAAACGCCGGAAGTTCGGCTGAGTTGTAGAGATTTCCAACCGGATTATTGGCCCAAGCATAACGCACTGCTACGGGTTGTTTAACGGCTTCACTGGTTAAAATGACCTGATTTCCTTCTATCTTTCCATCCGCCCAAAAAAAACGATGATTACTTCCCGCTAACGCAAATCCTTTTAACTCCTCTCCTTTGATTTTCAATCCTTTTCCCACTGAATTAAACGTGACAATCGCTTGATTTTCTTTAAATTCAACCGACCGATAAACAGGCCCCCTCCAAACTAAATCTTTGCCATAAACTGTTGCCATTGCTGCTAAAAATAGCCGCTTTCCGGCTAACTGTTTGTTGGGGGGATGAATATTATTAAAATTATTATTTTCATCTAAAATATCAATAGTAGAAATCATCGCCGTATTGGGCAACTTTAACGCCTCTTTTTGGGCTGATCGCAATCTCGGCCAGGGATCATCTTCGGAGGGATAGGTTTGTTTTTCCAGAAAATTAGCAAGTTCAACAAATAAAAAAGGAGCGTTATCATTTCCCCACAAACTTCGCCATTCTTGAATTAAACTCGGAAATAAAGTTCTATACTGCATCGCCTCTTTTGCATTAGATTCTCCTTGCCACCAAATAAACCCTCTGGGTGTATAGGGAATCGCCGGATAAACCATACCGTTAAATAACTGGGCGGGTCTGGTTTTAGAGTCTTTTTGTAGCCGCCAAAAGGCTAGAGTTTCGGGAAAATTTGCCGCGAGTAACGGTTGAGATAAAAAGGTTTCAATTTCTCGGTTGGGAACCGCCAGATGTACAATTCCTATCGGAACGTTTAACTTTTGATGCAGTTCTTTGGCAAAAAAATAAGCCGTTGCGGGGAAATTTTTAACGGTTTTTGGCGTTGTTAATTCCCACTTTGCCGGAATGGTTTTTTGAGGTGTATTTGCAGGCCACCCATTTTCTTGAGGTGAAGTATTCGCATCCCAAACCCGAATATGTGGAAAGTTAGCCTGAGAAATTTCTTGTTGAGAATTATCACTGCGACTGACAAACCACCACATATTACTTTGCCCACCCGCAACCCAAACTTCCCCAACTAACACATCTTTTAAGGTAATCAGTTGTGAACCTTGAATCGTTAAATTAAACGGCCCTCCTGCCTTACCACTGGGGATTTTAACCTGCCATTTCCCATCCACTTCAACGGTCGTTTTGACTTCGTGATCTCTAAATTGAACTGTTACAGTATTACCCGGTTTATCCCATCCCCAAATCGCCACATTTGTTTGTTGCTGAAGTATCATGTGATCGGCGATAATCGAAGGGAGGTGTAAGCTTTCGGTTGAGCTTGAGTTTACCTCAATATTTAAGCTCAATAAAAACAACACCATTAGCCCGAAACAGGCAAAAATAATACTCTCTCTTTTCATGGTTAATTGGGGGGTGATTATCCGTTCATTCACCCTGGAGATGAAAACCTTTAATTCTCTTACCTGGTTATCTTGTGCATTTTGTCAAGAGGGTGATTTTGGATGCTTGGGGATCTTTCAAAAACTCGTGCATTACCCCTTGCCAAACTTTGTCAGGAAATGCTGAACGTTAACGCAATCATCAGGGTTTTAGCCTCTATTTTGACCTCAAGATACTAGAAGCCCTTGGGGGATGTTTTCATAAGCATACCAGAACCCTCATTCTGTCGTCAATAGTTGGGAAGATTTTGAGTCAAAAAATATGAGAATTTGGGATTAAGTTTTGATTATTCAAACAGTTGTGACAAAACCTATTTTGAATACTTATCAGTTTGGGACTTTTTTGGGGTGGGGGGGGTTGACAACTTTGGCGAAAATCGAGTATGATTATCTCATAATGCAGATTTGTACCAAAATTTTATTTTTGCAAACACCCCATTATATAACTTACCTATAATCCTATCAAAAAGCCTCGGATAAATCAACCCCCTTCCCAATACTGAAATAAAACCTCACCCGCTTCTTGTAAACTCTCCCCAAAAGTTAATACACCCTCTTCATGTCCAGCCATCGCCAGTATTTTTAGATCACCTAAATCCTCCTGTTCAAATAAACGAAACATTTCCTCTACCATCTGGGGTGTACCATAAGGAACCTCTGGGCGAGTCGTCGGAATATGAAATAATAAATTTTGCCAAAATTCGGCATGATGAATATGAATAATGGCTTTAATATTAGATTGAAAACTATAAATAGCGGCATGAGTTAGAGACTCAGAAGAAGCTTTAATCGGCCCTCGACAAGTGAGGGAATTTTCGGTGAGATTAAACTCAGTGACTCGGGTATAATATTCAGGTTTGAGATGAGGGAAATGTCCGGTTTGAGTCCCAGAAACAACAAATTCTAAAGAATCTTGTAACCGAATGCTAATATTCCCAAATCCAATCCCATTGTCATAAACGCCAATTAAACCTAACGAATAAAGATGATCACGCCACTGCATCAACTCTTGAATCACTTTAGTCTCAACAGGTTCATCCTTTAACCAGTGACAGTGATATTTAATAACGCCTTCATCCATTTTAAATCCTCAAACTCAACACCAAAAAAGGCGAACCGTAATCAAAGTCCGCCTGATGATTCTAGATCAAACATCCATTAAAGCTTAGTCCCACATTCTGGACAAAAATGATTGCTCGCGACATTCTTAGTCCCACAATTGCTGCAATACATTAATTCTGCCGCTTGTTCCAACTTTTTGCGTTCGGGTAGCCCCAACATTTGAGCATTACTCTTACCCGGTGCCACCATCGGATAACAGTTCTCATCTCGACGTACCCGCACATCCATCAATACTGCGCCATCATAAGCCAGCATTTCGGTGAGCGCCTCATGCAATTCATCGGGATGTTTAACCAACATTCCCTTAACCCCATAAGCCTCAGCCAACTTGACAAAATCGGGCATTCCCAATTCCATATTCGACGAAGAATAGCGCTCTCCAAAGAAAGTTTGCTGCCACTGGCGCACCATTCCCTGCCAACCATTATTAATAATCACAGTTTTGGCATAAATACCATACTGCGCTAAGGTTCCCAACTCCTGAATATTCATCTGTATACTGGCATCCCCGGCAATACAAATCACTTGATGATCGGGGAGGGCAACTTTTGCGCCCATCGCTGCCGGGAGTCCAAAGCCCATCGTCCCTAAACCCGCGCTGGAAATCCACTGACGCGGCCCATTTTTGAGATATTGAGCAGCCCACATCTGATGTTGACCCACATCAGTCGTATAGTAAGCATCCGGCGCCATTTTTGCTAGTTCAGAAATCACCTTTTGAGGAGAAAGACTATCGGGATATTCAGGAACTTCTAGGGGATAATCTTCACGCCAACGGTTAATCCGGTTTAACCAAGCTTCAGTTTGAGTTTGGGGTGCAGGTTCTTCTGTTTCCCGACATCGACGCAACAAATCAATCAACACCTGGCGGACATCTCCGACAATCGGAACTTGAGGGGTGCGATTTTTCCCAACTTCTGCCGGATCAATGTCAATATGAATCACTTCTGCGCGCGAGGCAAATTCTTCGAGTTTACCTGTCACCCGATCATCAAATCTTGCCCCAACTGCGATCAACAAATCACATTCACTGACGGCAAAATTGGCATAAGCGGTGCCGTGCATTCCCAACATTCCCACCGCTAGGGGGTGATTTTCATTAAATGCACCTTTCCCCATTAACGTCGTGGTGACGGGAATTTGGAACAATTCGGCGAGTTCGTGAATTTCACCGTGAGCGTTAGCAGAAATCGCGCCTCCGCCAATATACAACAAAGGACGTTCAGCTTTACGAATCAAAGTGATCGCTTGGTTAATTTGGCGCATATTGCCTTTAACCGTGGGTCGATATCCGGTGAGAGAGACTTCTCCAGGGTTAACGGGAATATAATCAAATTCTTCTAAGCCGACATCTTTGGGAACATCAATTAATACAGGTCCCGGTCTTCCGGTACTGGCGACATGAAAGGCTTCGGCTACAATGGTTGCCATATCTTTAGGGTCACGCACCAAATAAGAATGCTTGACAATCGGTAGGGTAATCCCAAAGATATCTGTTTCTTGAAACGCATCCGTTCCAATCGCTTTACGAGCAACCTGTCCGGTGACCACCACTAACGGAATTGAATCCATGTGAGCAGTCGCAATCCCTGTGACCAAATTCGTCGCTCCCGGGCCAGAGGTACCAAAACATACCCCGACTCGACCTGTTGCCCGAGCATAAGCATCCGCCGCATGAGCCGCACCTTGCTCGTGTCTGACTAAAATATGCTTGAGAGCGCCTGTGGCCTCAACCCGATAGAGTTCATCATATATCGGCAGAATAGCTCCACCCGGATAACCAAATATATGCTCGACTCCGTGACGGGTTAAGCTGTCCATCAGAGCAAAGGCACCCGTTGCACGTTTTGCTGCTACTTGAGTTCTTAGTTGCACAGAATTTCCTCTATGTAAGTTTTAATTTCGAGATAAAGTTACTATTTTAATACTAATAAGGTTTCTCTTTTTTTAAGTGTGCTTTTTTTAACAACATTTTACACAGACTTTCGGTATTTTTGATTAAGACAAAGTTCCCCTCAATCTCCTATTAATTTTAGAAGATGTTTGATCAATTGCTCAGTTTGTTCAATCTATTTTTAGATCCTTTGCCGAAGTTCGGCCTCAATCTGAGTGATTCTGTTGAGAGTGTGTCACTATTCATTTGTCCATTTTCTTGACGATTGAGATGAGTATCCTCAAAATCTCTCAGGTGTCGTACTATGGATACTAGATTACAGCATATAGTGTATCATATGTTACTAATTTTTTTGATGACGCGGTGATATCAAGCTTATGTCACGCGAAATCAGCCAGAAAACATTAGGAGTGAAGAACCTTGAAAAAGATAGAAGCGATTATTCGGCCATTTAAGCTCGATGAAGTCAAAATTGCCCTCGTCAATGCGGGGATCGTCGGGATGACGGTCTCTGAAGTTAGAGGGTTTGGACGACAAAAAGGCCAGACCGAACGTTATCGGGGTTCGGAGTATACCGTTGAGTTCCTGCAAAAACTCAAAGTCGAGATCGTGGTCGAAAACGATCAAGTTGATATGGTTGTTGATAAAATCATCGCCGCTTCCCGCACAGGTGAAATTGGGGATGGTAAAATCTTCATCTCTCCTGTTGAACAAATTGTTCGGATTCGGACTGGAGAAAAGAACCAAGAAGCGATTTAACAAGAAGTGGAAAGATAGGGAATGGGGAGATATTGCATGAATGCCTGCTCCCTGTTCACTATCAAGCTTGTTTTATAAGTTGTTGCAGTTGGGGAAGCAAGACCTTAAATGCTTGGCCTCGATGGGAAATGACTTGCTTCTGTTCCGCTGACATCTGAGCAAAAGTCTTTTGTTCGGCAGGAACATAAAAAATTGGATCGTATCCAAAGCCACCATTACCCTGGGGAGTTGTCAGAATTTCTCCGGGACAGACCGCTTCTAGCTTTAAGGCGATCAAACCATCGGGACGGGCGATCGCAACGGCACAAACAAAGGCGGCTTTGCGGTTTGTAGAGTCGCCGAGTTCACGCAAAACTCGATCTATGCGATCGCGATCAGTCGTTCCATAGCGGGCAGAATAGACTCCAGGCGCACCATTGAGGGCATCAACGGTTAAACCGGAGTCATCTGCGATCGCCCATTTTCCGGTGGCTTTGGCAACTTCTGATGCTTTTAAGCAAGCATTTTCGATAAAGGTTTCTCCAGTTTCCTCAACTTCTATTTCCTCGGGTTTGAGTTGTAATTCTAGATTCAATGCCAACAGATAAGCTTTCATTTCTTCCAATTTACCTGGATTACCTGTTGCTACGACTAAAGTTTTTATCATCGGTTTGATCTTACTATTGTTTAAATTTTTATTCTAAGATCGAGAGTCAACTCTATTTTAAATTTTAATGGTTCTCTCTGCTCAACAAATTTCTCTTAATTGACGAGTTTCTAAGTTAAGGTAAACTAGATTTTGACAAAGACTCGGTAATTGTGCTGCGTGAATGACTTGATAACCTCCTTGTTTAAAATCAAAACCGACAATCGCTTGAAGTTCTGAGATCCAAACACAGCCATAAATTGAGGCTTGAATGCTTCTAGTTCCTCCAATGATGATTTGAGGTTTTTGATTAAACTTTCCGCCTAAAGCATCTTCTAAGCTGGCTGCTGAAAAGGCTAACAGTTGACCTCGTTCTCGATAATTTTTACCCTGTTCTACACTTTGTTGATAATCTCGTTCATCCCAAGTTGAAACTAATAATATTATTTCGTCTGTATTTTGATCTCGATAAAGTTGAGGAAGTTCTAATTCTTCATATCCAGTCATTAAACTCGGATGAACTAACTCCCAATTTTTTAAGTTATTGTTATCGGCTTTGAGTAAAGCAATACAAGCATTTTTATGTTGAGGATGATTTTGATCAATAATATGTTTAGCCGCCACTAACATATAATAACTCTTTTCTACCTTAAATATATAAGGATCACGCCAAGCATGAGCGGTTCTATCTCCCGGGTTTTGTGTTCTCGTAAAAAATTTAAAATCTGGATCAATGAACTGAGGAGAAAGACTAAACTGATCATCTATAGTCCATTGTTTTAAATGATTAGATTGAGCGAATTTAATCGTTTGAGCGGCGAAATAATCCCCTTTTGTTTGACGTTCAGTATAGAACATCCAGTAATTATTTGGATTAATATTAATCGTGCAACCTGTCCAAATCGATTGATTTTTACGACAGTTAATAATATTTTGATGTTGTATTTTAAAGCTTTTAAAATCCGAAGTTATTGCGTAGGTTAACTGAGAATAAAGATGATGAGTTTCTGTGTATTTATATTGCCAATCAGCCGCCAGTAAATAAACATGATAGAGTTGTTTATCGGGTTCGTAGAGATACCAAAAATCCCAGGTAAATTGGTCTTTGATCATAGAGGATTTATATACATTTGGCTGTAAAACCCAATTGATTCAGTCGGGGGCGCATGGCTGTGCGCCCTGATTTGTTAGCAATGCACCCTAATTTTTAGGTAAATATTCGAGATCATAATCAGGTTATAAAATGCGCTCAAGCACACCAACTAAAACCAAATTTACTGATAGTTACTTGCCCAATCTTTCGCCCAAGCAAGCGTTTGATTCACCTGTTTTTGATCAGCACCTTCACAATAAAGCCGTAAAACAGGTTCCGTTCCACTAAAGCGAATTAATAGCCAACGATCATCAGCCAACCGGAATTTATAACCATCCACCGTTAAACAATCTTTAACCGCTTGTCCAGCAATTTCTTTAGGCGGATTATGATCTAATTGTTCCACCAAACGCGATCGTACATCCATACTCGCCAAAGGTAAATCAATCCGATCATACACCGAAGAAAACCCAACTTTTTCTTGAAGGCGGCGATAAGTTTGGCTGAGATCTTCTCCCGACTGAACAATTGCTTCTAACAAGAACAAAGCTGATAGTAAAGCATCCCGTTCAGGAATATGAACCCCATAACCAACCCCACCAGATTCTTCACCCCCAACTAACACTTGAGCCGACAACATCCGATCCGCGATATACTTATAACCAATCGGTGTTTCATACAAAGATAAATCGTACAATTTGGCAATTCGAGGAATCAAATCCGATCCGCTTACCGTTTTAACAATTTCACCACCAAAACCCCGACGAGTTCCTAGATGTTCAATTAAAATTGGAATCAAAATTTGAGAACTGAGGAAATTGCCTTCTCCATCAACCGCAGCAATTCGATCGCTATCTCCATCAAACACAAACCCCACCGCTAAACTATCTTCAGAACGTTTATGGGTTTTAATTTGACGGAACAATTCAGGGATATATTTCGGCAAAGGTTCCGGCGCACCCCCATCAAATAAAGGATCACGATTGCTGTTAATTTCTCTGACAGAGTCGCCTAAAATCCGAGCCAAACCGCCTGTCGCCGAACCGTGCATCACATCAACAAAAACAGTCAATTTCCCCTGATTAATTGCCGTTTTAATCGCCTCAATATCAACCTTTGATTGTAGCGTTTCGCAGTAAGCAGGCCAAGGATCAAAAGACTCTAATGTTCCAGGCGTTTCTGCTTTGAGTTGAGGTAGATTGAGTCGAGCTTCTATTTTTTCTGTAACGTCCGGGCCAACCGACCCTCCAAAAGCACCCTTAACTTTTAGACCTAAATACTTACCCGGATTATGACTTGCCGTCATCACCACGGCCCCTAAAGCCTGTTGTTGGTGAGCGACCAAACTGTAAGCAGGAGTCGGCGCGTAGGTTTGACTGAGTTTAACATCATATCCGGCCGCTTGAATGGCGATCGCTGCCACTTGAGCAAATTCTTCAGCCAAAAAGCGTCGATCATATCCTACAAATATCGTGCGGGCTTCAGCGTTATGACCATAGATTTCTTCTAACACTTGAGCAGCTAGAGGAGCCACTAAAGCGACACGTTCAAAGGTAAAATCATCAGCAATGACACCTCGCCAGCCATCCGTGCCAAACTTAATCGGTTTAGACATATCTTAGGATTGAAATTTTTTTCAGGGTACAATGGAATGTGTTTCAGCGATCGCGGAATGTTAATAGATAACAACCCCGCCCCCCCTCAGATTAAACTCACGCCCCTAATATTTTGGGAAGGGGAAATCGAATTTCGATCTGCTTTTGCCAGCCAATTCTAATAATCATGACTCTTTTTTCGATTATCTCACATCTCTACCCCAGAGCAAGGAAACCTGTTGCTGACTATTTCCTTTCTAATTGATATAAAACAAGAGACGCGCATTGCACGTCCCGATAATGGAATTAAAATTGATTGCCGGTATTTCCTTTCCCAGTGCTAGAACCTTAGAAACTGGGTTGGTGACGAATTAAGTTGAGAAATTCTTCACGGGTTTTCTGCTCTTCCTGGAAAACGCCAAGCATAGCACTGGTCACCGTCCAAGACCCTGGTTTCTGCACCCCTCGCATGACCATACACATATGGCTGGCTTCGATCACCACCGCGACCCCTTGAGGATCGAGAACCCCTTGTACTGCTTCGGCAATTTGGCGAGTGAGGCGTTCTTGAACTTGTAAGCGACGGGCATACATTTCGACAATTCGAGCCAACTTACTGAGTCCGATCACTTTTTGGTTGGGAATATAAGCAACATGAGCTTTCCCCATAAACGGCAGCATATGGTGTTCGCACATACTAAAAACCGTGATGTCACGAACTAACACCATTTCTTCGTGACCTTCATCAAAAATCGCCTCATTTACGAGGTCTTCTAAAGATTGATTGTAGCCACTGGTGAGGAAGCGCATGGCTTCAGCAACCCGTTTAGGCGTTTTTAGCAAGCCTTCCCGTTCGGGATCTTCTCCAACACCCAGCAGCATTGTCCGCACCGCTTCCATCATTTGATCATCTGAGACTTCAGTGAGGGGTTGCTTTTGAATAGGATGATCATTCAAAGCAGAAGTTGTGCGATCGGGTCGGCTGAGAATGGGACTCGAACCATTTGCGGGTTTAGAACCGTTTCCATTGGAAGCAATAGTCATAGCAAGTCCGTAAACGATAGAAAAAAGAGTGAACAATTGAGCATTGAGACATTGATGCTAGAGAGCAACAAGCGGTATCAATCACCCTAGTGGTGAGAGTTTGGAGTTGATTACTCGATCAAAATGCTCCCCCATGCGGCATGAGTGTTAGTTCTTCAATGACCGCTTGTTGAGGCAACATGACGACGTGTAAAATCGACTCAGCGACAATTTCTGGTGTCAACATCGTGGCGCGATCAAAGTCAGCTTGAACGGTTTCTGTATCCCAAAGCGGAGTATTCACCGCACCCGGACAAATCGCTGTTACCCGGATACCATAAGCGCGTTCTTCAGCAGCTAAAGCTTTTGATAACGCCATCAAGCCAAACTTACTGACACAGTAAGCTCCCCAATTGGGAAAAACTTGCTGTCCGGCAATGGAGACAACATTGACAATTGTTCCACTGGCTCTCTCGCGCATTCCCGGCAAAACCCCTTGCACACACTGAAATACACTGGTGAGGTTCAGGTCTAATACCTGTTGCCACTCCGTTAGGGGTGTACTGACTAAAGGACTGGTGTAGCCCATTCCTGCATTGTTGACGAGAATATCGATAGGACCGAAAGCAGCAGCAATCGTGTCGATTTGCTCATGCACTTGCTCAACTTTAGCGAGGTCTAAAGCATAGGCATTCGCTTCTACCCCAGAAGCCCGAGCTTGTTGGGCAATGGTTTCCAGGGTGTCGTGAGATCGACTCACTAAGGCGACATGAATTCCAGCTTTAGCAAAGGCAAGAGCTGTTGCTTTACCTATCCCACTACTTGCCCCTGTAATTAAGGCACGTCGTTCGATGGGAGAAGTCATTGACGGTTTGAGTAGTCTCCGATTGGACTCAATGAATTTGACATCTCTCCGGTTGGAAAACACGGAGATTTTGAGAGTGGACGTTAATCAATGTATGATTGATACATTTTTTGCACGTCTGGCTCATGGGTTAAATGGATGTGGCTCGGTCATTATGCTTTAAAGACCAAGGCTCAAGTTTGAGCAACGGTTACACACGAGGCTCCGTTGTCTCTCGGGGCAGGTTCCCCAATAGTCACGGGACGACCAAACCTTTTAAGGGTTCTCACCGCTAAAAGGCAAAATAATCTGTGACCTGAGCTGTATCTTTAACTTTTGTGACACGCGCTCATCTCTAAAACAGTTGTAGTTGGGTTGTTAGCCTGATGAATAGAAACTCACTGCTGCAACTTCCGTTCGTTACAGGCAAGCTTTTCCCAATCCATCACCTTTGATCCTCTGCTGAAAAACAGGGGGTCTGACGGTGGAAATGCTGTAGCAAATCTATCCTGGACAAATCTGATCAATCTGTAAAGATTTGTTACTTAGCTATTATACCATCTTCTAGGTTTATCCAAAATCTCGATGAGATTGATCGCACAACAGAGATTAAATCAAGGATGAAGCAGAAGGGATCAGCAAGATCTGTATAACTTTTGCGGATACAGACGCTGAAAAAACGCACTGAGTATGATCACTTCGACCTTCGCTCAACCTGAAAAACAGTTAAAATTCTCAACAATGGCGTTAAGCGAGTTCTTCAGCAAAAATCCCCATCTGTCGGAATTTTTGATAACGCATTTCTCGCCGTTGCTGGTTGCTCAGACTCATCAATTCCTCTAAACATTCCAACAAGGCTTGTTTGAGTTGTTCAGCTGCTTTAATCGGGTTAGCGTGAGCGCCGCCCTCCGGTTCGGGAACGATACGATCAATAATTCCTAATTCTTTTAAGTCTGTCGCCGTAATTTTTAGGGCTTGTGCGGCTTGAGCCGCTTTGGAGGCATCTTTCCACAAAATTGCAGCACAGGCTTCAGGAGAAGCCACTGTATACACCGAATGCTCCAACATTAACAACCGTTCACCAACCCCAATTCCTAACGCTCCTCCAGAACCCCCTTCTCCAATGACGGTACAAATAATCGGTACATCCAGGCGAAACATTTCTCGCAAGTTGTAGGCGATCGCTTCTCCTTGACCGAGTTTTTCTGCATCTACACCTGCCCAAGCTCCTGGTGTATCAATAAAGGTGATGATCGGCATTCCAAAATGGTTGGCGTGTTCCATCAACCGCATGGCTTTACGGTAGCCTCCGGGTGCTGCCATACCGAAGTTTCGCGCGACATTATCTTTGGTATCGCGGCCTTTTTGATGACCCAAAATCACGACGGGTTGTCCGGCTAACCGTCCAATTCCACCAACTAACGCCGGATCATCGGAACCCGAGCGATCGCCATGCAGTTCGATCCATTCCTCGCTCATGGCTTGAATGTAATCTAAGGTACTTGGACGACGAGGATGACGAGCGAGTTGCAGTCGTTGGGAGGGAGAGAGGGTGCTGAAAATCTCTTGTCGCAGTTGAGTCGCACGGGCTTCTAACTGATGAATTTGATCGGAGACATCAACGCTATTTTCCTCTGCTAACTGGCGAATCTGGTCAATGCGAGATTCCAGTTCGGCTAGAGGCTTTTCAAAGTCAAGTAGGATGGTTTTGCGGTTTGGACTTGCCACACTCAGAGTTTTGATCGCATGGGGTACATAACTTCTATTGTATCGAAAAACGGGACATTTTTAGTCACTTGGGTTCTTCGGATTTCCTCCCGGCTGTGAATGTTAATATTTTCATCGGTCTGAATCTCTTTCTGATTTTATCGCTTTTCTCTGAAGTTGAATCTTGAATTTTTATCAGGACATGGACTCCCCAAGGTAAAAAGTAACTGTTCGACACGGTTGCTTTTGCAATTCTATGCTAGTATGGTCAGCGTAAATTAATCGCGATAGATCTAAACTTGATAGTCTTCGAGTTCAAAGCAAAAGGTAAAAATAGTCAGTATCAAGCAATTGATGAGGCAATCCGAACCTATCAGTTCATCCGCAATAAATGCTTGAGGCATTGGATGGATAATATTAGGGTGGGGAAGTATGACCTCAACAAGCAATTGCTTGATATTGGCGAAACAATATACCTTTGCAAACAAGCTCAACTCTCAAGCGAGACAGTCTGCGGCAGAATGTGCGTGGAGTGCGATTAGTCGATTTTACGACAACTGCAAGAAAAAAACACCCGGAAAGAAGCGGTGCGACCTCGCGGCTTCGCAAGCCGCTAGAGGAAGCGCACCAAGAAAAGGGTTTCCCAGGTTCAAAAAAAACGCTCGTTCTGTTGAGTACAAGTCTTCCGGCTGGAAGCTTTCGGAAAACAGAAAAGCAATTACCTTTACCGATAAAAACGGAATCGGTAAGCTGAAGCTAAAGGGAACTTATGACCTTAATTTTTAC
>Ga0207419_1001949_pt1 | contig 14313 bp, 12 predicted proteins | sample ElkSloMetagenome_4_FD_184723 | JGI IMG/M metagenome (GOLD analysis project Ga0207419, IMG submission 184723) | Hot spring microbial communities from Elkhorn Slough, Monterey Bay, USA - MD2A (version 2) | ecosystem: Environmental > Aquatic > Marine > Intertidal zone > Estuary: Microbial mat ...
TTCCGGCAAACGTGACCGGGTGGATGAGTGCTTATGGGGATGTGCTAGAGTTTGATGCTAATGGTTATGCTGTTGACTCAATGGGGGTGAAGTATCAGCAGAGATCTCCTTTAGAAGTGATAAAAGTGGAATGAGCAAACTGCTTGTGAAGTATATCCAGTTACTGAAATGCTAATAATTTGAGTATTCATCATTGTCTCGAATAGAAAAAATGTATTTCAAAAATTCAATCAAAAGTTATTTCACAAAATTTTAATGTTATTTAAGCTTGTGTAGAGAATGGTCATTGATCAATCATCGTAAAATCAAGTAAGCAAAAATTGATATTATCAGAGTTAAATTTATGCAATAAGCTCAAACAATTGCTAAATGTAAGATATGGATATTTCTGATTATATTATTAACACATACTGGGATTCAATAGTATTTGGTATAGATACTTTTGAAATTACTAAACCAGCAGAAGAGGTTTTTAGGTTTATTATCAATAATGGTAAAACTGGACACTACACAGTAAAAGTAAATCCCCTTTCATCAAAAAAGAAGTTACATGATTATGGCTTTTACTATTGTGATACATTAGTAGAGCCATACTGTCATGTCAAGAATTTTGTTGAGTTGAAAAATGATAATTTTTCTATTTATATCAATTTTTCAGCTAATATAGAAGAAATGGTTACAATTTGCCACGGAGCATTTCGCCATGGTAGATTTCATCGTGACTTTAGCTTAGATAAAAATCTTGCTGATATTAGGTATGACTTATGGCTAAAAGATCTTCATAAAAATCAATGCGTTTTTGGATTGATGGATGGTGATCAAGTAGCAGGTTTTTTTGGATTCGCCCATAATAAAATTGTTCTTCATGCGTTAAGTGAAGATTATAGGGGAAAAGGACTAGCTAAGTATTTCTGGAGTAGTGCCTGTCGAGAACTCTTTAGGCGAGGACATAAAGAGCTTTTTAGCTCAATATCAGTTTCTAACGTTCGAGTTATAAATCTTTATTCTTCTTTAGGGTTTAGGTTGAGAAATCCACTAGATGTCTACCATTTGAGAATTATGTAAGAAATTGATAAAATATCGCTATTAATGGTCGTCACTATTCCCGACGAATATATGACACTCAAGTAATCCTAAAATTCACTAGATGAAGATACCTTTTAACAAACCATTTGCTACAGGAAAAGAACTAGAGTATATCAGTCAAGCGATCGCGAACGGGCATTTGTCCGGCAATGGTGAATTTACCCAAAGATGTCATGCCAGCTTAGAAGCGGCAATCGGTTGCCAGAAGGCGTTTTTGACTCATTCCTGCACAGCTGCACTAGAAATGGCAGCTATCCTTGCTGATATCCAGCCAGGAGATGAAGTGATTATGCCGTCTTACACCTTTGTCTCTACTGCCAATGCCTTTGTGTTGCGGGGTGGTGTGCCAGTTTTCATTGATATACGCCCAGATACGTTGAATATTGACGAATCGAAGATCGAGTCGGCAATAACTGCTAAAACCAAAGCTATCGTTCCAGTGCATTATGCGGGCGTTGGTTGTGAGATGGATTCAATTATGGAGATTGCTCATCTCCACGATCTGCTAGTGATCGAAGATGCCGCGCAAGGGGTCGGTTCAGCATACAAGGGGCGATCACTCGGCAGCATTGGACATCTAGCGGCTGTCAGCTTCCACGAGACTAAGAATGTCATTTCTGGTGAAGGGGGGGCTTTGTTAGTCAATCATCCTGGATGGATTGAACAAGCTGAGATTATTTGGGAAAAGGGAACGAACCGCAACCAATTTTTTCGGGGACTGGTCGATAAATACACCTGGGTGGATATTGGCTCCTCGTATTTACCCAGTGAGTTAAATGCTGCGTTCCTCTGGGCACAGTTAGAAACAGCAGAGGCAATTACTCAGAAGAGACTCCTGATTTGGCAACAGTATCATCAAGCGTTTGCGGATTTGGAGGCTAAAGGCAAACTAAAACGCCCGATTATTCCAGATGAATGCCAGCATAACGCTCACATGTACTATATCCTGTTACCAGATATAAATATCCGCACTGCCCTAATTGAAAAACTAAAAATCTGCGGTGTCCATGCTGTATTTCACTACGTTCCTTTGCATTCCTCCCCAGCCGGTAGGAAATATACTCGCGCACAGGGAGACTTATCAAACACCGAAAATGTCAGTAGCCGTCTTTTGCGGCTACCTCTGTGGGTGAGCATGACTGAGTATGTTGTCAATCAAGTTATTGATTTAGTGTATGATACATTAGTTTGATATAAAAGAGTTTTGCTTGTCATAAGTATTCAGGGATGGAATTCACCAACTGCTCATGAATCAGATAAAGATTCCTGTTCTTGACCTAAAGCCTCAGTACCTTAGTATAAAGGAGGAGATTCAGACAGCAATTAACCGTGTACTTGAATCGGGTCAATTCATCATGGGACCGGATGTCAAGCTATTTGAGCAGGAGGTGGCTCAATACTTGGGAGTCGAACACGCGATCGCGGTTAACTCGGGTACGGATGCGCTGGTGATTGGTTTGCGGGCATTGGGTATTGGTGAGGGAGATGAGGTGATTACCACCCCTTTCTCTTTTTTTGCCACGGCTGAATCGATTAGTAATGTGGGGGCAATACCCGTTTTTGCTGATGTTGATCTAAGGAGCTATAACATTGACCCAGAAGCGATTAAAGCTAAAATTACACCTCGGACTAAAGCTATTATGCCTGTTCACCTGTATGGGCAGCCAGCAGCGATGGGTCAAATTATGGATATTGCCCAGGAGAATGGCTTAAAGGTAATTGAAGACTGCGCTCAATCTTTTGGTGCACGTTATTGGGGAACTTGTTCCTCATGTCAGGGGTTGTGTCAGGAGAATACGCGCACGGCGATTAGTGGGAAACATACGGGTACGATTGGCGATGTTGGTGCTTATTCGTTTTTCCCGTCTAAAAATTTGGGAGCCTATGGTGATGGCGGTTTGGTTGTTACCGATAATGAACAGGTGGCGGAAGTTGCCAGAATGTTGCGGGTGCATGGGGCGAAGAAGAAGTACCACAATGAAATGTTTGGGTACAATTCCCGCCTAGATACCTTACAAGCTGCGATTTTGCGTGTAAAGTTACCTCATATTGATGCTTGGAATAATGCGAGGCGCAGGGCTGTCAAGATTTATAATAAACTATTTGAAGGTATGCCTGATCTTATCAGACCAGAATTAGCAGATGGTCATGTGTTTCATCAGTACACAATTCGGATTACTAATGGCAAACGGTATCAAGTCCAGCAAGCTTTAGCAGAACAAGGGATTAGCACAATGGTCTATTATCCAATTCCGCAGAATCAGCTACCTATTTATAAGGGTAAGTACAAAGGGAATGCTGTGAGTGACCAACTAGCTGAACAAGTATTGAGTCTGCCGCTTTGGTCTGAAATAAGCCTAGATTTACAGAAGCGTGTAGCTGAAACGTTGCTTAGCGCTTTAGTATGATTAGATTCGCTACTAGGCTCCAAAGATTTTTGCCGAAGAGTAAGTTAGGCCGAAACGTGGCAGTGTTAGCCGGTGGCACAGCTATTGGACAAGGATTAGTGGTTTTAGCTTCTCCACTACTGACCCGCTTGTATACTCCTGAAGATTTTGGGGTACTCGCGGTTTACATCTCAATCCTTGGCATTGTGGTTGTTGTGGCTTCGTTACGTTATGAAATGAGCATTCCTCTCCCAGAAAGTGAGGAGACTGCGGCTAATGTTTTAATTCTTTGTTTGACTATTGTCTTAGGAGTAAGCTTGCTTACATTTTTGGGGATATGGTTTTTCATTGATCAAATTATAGATTGGACTAACGTAAAAGCTTTGCGCCAATACCTGTGGTTGTTGCCGATTAGCATCTTGGGGACTGGAAACTATCAAATTTTTAGTTACTGGGCGATACGCCAACGAGCTTTTTCCAGGATTGCCAGAACCAAGTTAAGTCAGAGTTTAGCTCTTGTAGTCACTCAGGTAAGTTTTGGTATACTAGGGTTTGGTGCGATCGGGCTTTTGCTGGGTCAGTTACTAAGTCATGTTACGGGTACGACTACACTTGCTAAATTGGCGTGGCAGAATAGTCGAAGAACCCTCAATACAGTTAGTTTAACAAGTGTTCTGCAGGTTGCCAGACGATATAAGCGATTCCCCCTCCTTTCCAGCGGTTCTGCTATCTTGGACAGCTTAGGTTCGCAGATTCCCATTCTCTTATTATCTGCATTTTATGAACCTCAAGTAGCGGGATTTTTGGCATTAGGACAACGGGTTGTGGGACTGCCATCAAGCTTAGTCGGCTCTGCCGTGGCGCAGGTTTACTTAGGTGAATCGGCTCGAATTGCCTATGATAACCCAGAAAAGCTCTTGCCCTTTTTTTTGCGAACTGTGAAAAGTCAATTGCTAATTGGCTTTCCCGTAATTATACTGTTATCATTACCAGCTCCCTGGACATTTCCTATTGTTTTTGGTAAAAATTGGGCAGATGCTGGTTTATATGTTCAAGTTCTTTTTCCCATGTTTTTTTTAGGGTTTATATCTAGCCCGATGGGTGCTACTCTTGATGTTCTTGAACGCCAGGATCTACATTTAATTAGGGAGGTTACCAAAATCTTTATGGTTACTGGAGCTATAGTGCTGTCAAATCATATTAATAAAAATCCATTGACAACTATTACCTTTTTCGGAATAGCTATTTCAATAGTTTATATATTAAATTTATTCCTGGCTTGGTATGCTATAAAAAAATGGAGCTTGTATCGTGCGAAGAAGAGTTGAATTGGTATTTAAATTTCCCTATAAATTAAAAAAAGAAAGCTATGAATTAGCTCATCCTTTCAGTAGGATGCCAGCAAACCTAAATACTGTTGTCCGATACTTTCCTACAGATCCCTTAAATACAATTTTTTTGAATTTTATAAAAGACAATTTCTATGGAGTATTTATTTGTGAAAATGGAAATTGGGTGGCTTATGGCTGGATGAGTCGTCCATCTACACCTGGACCAATACATTTATCTCCAGCCATCCAAAAACTGAAAGTATTTTGGATTTTTTACTGCCATACTAAAGAATCTTTCAGAGGTCGAGGACTATATAAGACAGTTTTAAGAATACTTATTCAGCAAGCTTTCCACGAAAACAAAGAGGCTGAAATTTACATGGATACACAACTTGATAATATACCTGCTAGAAAAGCAATATTAACTGTTGGATTTAAACCCCAAGGCACAGTTTATACTTATAAATTTGGAATACCAAAAATTAAAATATGGAATTGGTGCAAATGGAATAAAGAAGCCGTACATCTTACACTAATCGACTAGATTTATCATGATTAGTCAACCTAAAAAAAACTCTCCATCTCAAGAAAATGAGATAACACAAGTTAATTGTTTGTTTCAACAACCTTGGTGGTTGGAATCGATCGCACCCGGGCAATGGGATGAAGTGGTAGTGACTCGCAACAATGAAGTGTTTGCGCGTCTTCCCTACGTAATTAAAAACCGCTTTGGCTTAAAAGCGATCGCCATGCCTCCACTTACACAAACATTGGGTCCCTGGTTAATGCCTTCTAAGGCAAAATACTCTAAGCACTTAGCACAACAGAAGGACTTCATGACGGCATTAATTGATCAGTTACCCCCACATGATTATTTTTCTCAGGGATTTCATTACTCCATTACAAATTATCTTCCTTTTTATTGGCAGGGATTTACTCAAACAACATTCTATACTTATATTATTGAAAACCTCTCTAATTTAGATAAAGTTTGGCATGAATTCCAGGGAAATATTCGCTATGACATTAAGAAAGCTAAAAAAGTGGTTGTTTTAAATACAGAACCCAATATTGAACGGTTTCTGGATATTAATACTCTAACTTTTAAACGACAGAGGCTGTCTTTACCCTACAGCCATGAACTAGTATACCGTTTGGATTCAGCTTGTGAAGCAAGAAATGCACGACGAATCTTTTTTGCTGAGGATGCTCAAGGACGGACTCATGCAGCGATCTATATTGTTTGGGATGAAAACTCAGCCTATTATTTGATGGGCGGAGGTGATCCAGAACTCCGAAACAGCGGTGCAACTAGCTTATTGATGTGGGAAGCAATACAATTCGCTGCAACCGTTACCAAAAAGTTTGATTTTGAAGGGTCTATGGGTGAATCTATAGAACGTTTCTTCCGAGGTTTTGGGGCGCGACAGAGGCGGTATTTCTACGTCAGGCGAATGAGTCGTCGCATGAAAGTACTTAGTTCAGGTCGTGAAATGCTCAAAGCTATTGTGGGTCGTTAGATGAAGTTACTTATAGATGTTCCAAAACTTTACCCAGCAGAGCGAGATTATATTCTTTCAGTTCTGTTTTGTGAATTTTTAGGGCTGGAAATACAGATCGAGCGTTCTGAACGGCATAATGTGAAAATTTCAGCTTACGACGACTGCGAACTCATCATCGCTGATGGCTTGTTTGCTGTTTCTCCTGAATTTTGGCTGAAGCCCGATTCTCTTCCACACCAACCTCTCAAAATCTGGAACATAGATTCTGCACCGATTAAAGCAACTACTGTCAATACGAAAGTCCCTGTAATTTATGGTCATAATCCTGAATCTGCTGGCTTCTTTGAGGTAACAGAAAAACGCATCAACTGGGGACTAGATATTTTTGGTTCAGCGTTTTTTATGCTCACGCGCTATGAAGAGTTTGTTAATCTTCATCTTGATTCAAGAGAACGATTCCTAGGACGATATTCACTTGCGTATCAGGAGAGTTTTTTAGACCGTCCTATCGTTAATGAGTACCTAGAGTTACTTTGGGCGGCGCTCACAATTCTCTGGCCAACGCTGCAAAGAAAGTCTAGAGAATATAAAGTGATGCTGACTCATGATGTTGATGTGCCGTTTGCCACAATTGGCATACCCAAAAAGTTTGTTTTACGTAGCATGGGAGCTGATTTACTCCTGAGACGTGATCCTTCTCTAGCTTGGCGACGGGTAAAAAGCTTTTTTAAGATTCGACATGGAGATCATACATTAGATCCAAACAATACATTTAACTCAATTATGGATCTCAGCGAAAAACATGGATTAATAAGTCACTTTTACTTTATAGCTGGACATAGTGCAGGTGATTTAGATGGGTTTTATTCTATAGATGATCCATTTATTCGCACGTTGATGAAACAAATTTACCTGCGAGGACATGAGATCGGATTACATCCAAGTTATAACTCTTTCCAAGAACCAGAGTGTATACATCGCGAATTCGAGAAGCTTATTAGGGTGGCTGATGAAGAAGGCATACAACAGAGTAGATGGGGTGGAAGGCAACATTATCTTCGCTGGAAAGTACCAACAACCTGGCAAGCTTGGGAAGATGCAGGCTTAGATTATGACAGCACTCTCAGTTTTATAGATGTAGCTGGATTTAGATGTGGAACTTGCTATGAGTTCTCTGTGTTCAATTTGATGACGAAAAAACAACTACAATTAAAAGAGTATCCACTTATCGTCATGGACATAACTCTTTTTTGTCAAATGAATATGCCCCAAGTGGAATCGCTCAGTTTGATGCAGCGACTTGCTCAGAGATGCAAAATATTTAATGGAATATTTGTATTTTTGTGGCATAATAATAGCTGGTTACGTTATGACAATAGTGGAGAGTTTTACATACAGGCAGTTAAAACAAGTATTTACCCTGATCAAGTTGATTAATTGACCAGGTTCTGCTATTAATTATAGGTAGTAAATTTAATATAAGGATCAAAGGCAGTTCAAGGTGGAATATGAATAAATATGTAAATCATAGCTTGTTTTTTATCTAAATTAAGACAAAATAATACAGGGTTTCATTGTCTGAATGAGTTTCTCTATCAATATGGGTAAAATAAAAGTTTTTCTATTTGGTTTTGCTTTATTTGGCTATGGCGCAGTTTCATTTTTAATATCAGATGCTTCAAGTTCGCGTATGGTGACTATTCCCTATAGAGCAATTATTTTAATTCTAAGTTTTTGCGTTATTTTATTTTCTTTGAATAAAACAAGTCAAAGAATAAAAAAACAAGATTTATCCTTGCAGACTACAGCAAGTTTATTACAGATAGTATATTTAATTATATTTATATTTATTTTTATGTATTCATTAAGACTTTTGCTTGAAATATCAGCATTGGACAACTTATTGGTTAAGCCTTCTAGCGAATATTTATTAAGATGGTTTTGTCTATGCATTATACCCGGACTTAGCTTTTTATTTATCAATTCAAAACAGTCTCAAAGTTACTTGAATTGCTCATGGCTGTTTTTAAGTATTACGTCTCTCTTAATCTTACAGTTAGACCCTCAGGAAAGCCAAAGTTTTATCGAACAGGGAAGGCTTAGTACTCCAGGATTAAATCCAATTTCACTCGCTCATACAGGTGTTTCACTGATCTTAATTAGTACCTTTATTTTCCTTAAATACAACAAAAAAAAACTTGGCATTGCTTTTCAATTGATTTGTTTTATCACTTTGTTTATTGGATGTTACGTAACATCTTTAGGTGCATCAAGGGGGCCTGCAATAGCATTATTTATTGGTCTGCTATTGTTGTTTATTGGAGCAATACACAATAGTACCAAACCGCTAAAGTTTTTAGTGATCATACTTGCTGGCTTGATTGGTTTAGCAAGCACGTCAGGTCTAGCTGTGCGTATCGGCAGTTCCTTTTTGTATCGTGTTTCAGGGATTTTCGCTCCAGGGTCAGGCATTAATCCAACCGATAGTCTACGGATAGAATGGTTGCAGACTTCCAAAGAACTCATTTTGGATAATCTGATGCTTGGCTACGGTTTAGAACTGCCAGAAGTAGGATACCCTCATAATATAGTAGTTGAGGCTTTTCTCTCTACAGGAATTTTCGGGGGAATTATTTTTACTTTTATTTATTTTTATAGTATACTAAAAGCTCTATATTTGATTTTTAATGATTGGGTAAATTGGGGATGGTTAGGTATTATTTATATCCAGTATGCAATTGTAGTAATCGTATCGGGTTCTCTGTATAATTCAAACATATTTTGGTGTCTATTATTTGCAGTTATTAGTCGCCGTAAAGTTAGACATAATAGTATTTAAAAACTCAGTCAGCATCTTATGCGAATAGTATTGATTTTTGAGACATTCTCTAAAAATATGGGTTACATGGGAAATATGCTACCCAAATACTTAGCTCGTCTTGGGCTAGATGTACACGCAGTGGCGATGGATTTGCCACACAATTATTATCTCAAGGATTTTAAACCGACTTACGGAGACTTCAGGAGTTCAACAGCCCTTGCTCCTGGTACGATAGAAATATATGATGGCTATACAATACATATACTGCAGCATAAGCGGGTGTTGGGATATATGCGGATGGTAGGCTTGTGGGATAAACTGCAAACCCTTCGCCCCGATATTGTTCAATCTTTGCCTGCTATTGGATGGATTCCCCTTGATGCTGCCTTATTCAAACCTGTTTTGAAATATAAGCTATTTACGGGAAGCCATACGGCAGCCAGTTGCTTTCCGCTAGCGAAGCGGCAGACGCCTTTCTGTCATAAAGAGCGACTTAAGTGCTTTGTCACCCGAACGATACCGGGTCGTATAGTCAGTTTAGCTACTGAAAAGTGTTATGCACCTACAAAAGATTGTGCGGAGATTGCTTGGCGTTTCTTTGGTGTACAACGAAGCAAGGTTGAAGTGATGCATCTAGGCGTAGACACCGAGTTCTTTTTTCCGGCTATCTCGGATGCTACAGTTCAAGAACGAGCAATGTTACGTCAAAAGCTTGGTTTTGCTAAAAAGGAAATCGTATGCATATATACTGGGAAACTCACTGAACAGAAAAATGCACTCATTCTGGCAAAAGCTGTGACTCAACTGCGTTCTATGAAAAAACCATTTTGTGGACTCTTTATTGGTGATGGTGTGCAAAAGGAGTCCATTCAAGCACATCCTTGGTGCAGAGTATTAGATTTTATGCCGTTCTCCAAACTTGGCGCATACTATCGGGCAGCAGATATTGGCGTTTGGCCCACCAATGAAAGTACCTCAATGCTAGATGCTGCGGCCTGTGGGATACCAATTATTGTAAGTGACGGAATTGTTTATCGCGAACACGTAGAGGGTAATGGTATTGTGTACAATATGAATAATTTGGACGATTTAGTAAATGTTTTGCTTAGCCTTCGTAACCCTCAAGAAAGGAGGCGACTTGGCTCTTTTGGCGCCATAAAGATGGAAAGTGAATTTAGTTGGGATTCTGTGGCAAGGCGCAGAATTAGGGACTATGAAACAGCGCTAGCATCCAGTACGAATAAGGAATGATAACCATTATAATTTGCAATTAGGTGAACCAAACACGTTCAATTATCTGAAAAATCTAAATAAACTTTTTTAGTTTATTTAGATACATAATCAATAGAATCATAATTAGTTAACAGCTTCTGTCCTCAATGAGATTGGCAAATGAAATTAAGGAATACGAATGGTAGAAAGAAGCATTATGTCAAATACTAATCGCTTAGTAATGCTAAACTTGGGATGTGGAACCCGTACACATGAGGCGTGGATAAATATCGATAATTCTCTTAAATCAACATGGAAAGGTTTATGGTTTGTACGTCCTTTCATTTCCAAGTCAAATCCAATGGCTTACGTCTACCACGATCTACGTCGCCGTATACCTTTTCCTGATAGCACTGTAGATGTCGTATACGCTTCACACGTTTTGGAACACTTAGAGTGCAAACACGTTCTGCCTTTCATGAGGGAAATACACCGCGTCTTAAAGCCAACTGGCATTATCCGGTTGGTCGTACCTGATTTAGAAAAAGCTGTGACAGCGTATCTTGACGCACTAAATGCTTTGCGCGTAGATGGTAGCAGCCAAGATAAGCAAAAACGCTACGAGTGGACGAAGATAATGCTGCTGGATCAGATGGTTCGGACTGAACCAGGCGGTGAAATGGTAAGGTGGTTACAGAAAAACTACCAATCGAAATTTGTCCAGTCCCTGGACGGAATATTTTTAGAAATTGCTCACCATGTTGCGTCTGGTGCTGCACAAGAGGGAATAAAGGCGCGTATAATACAAAGGTTACGTCCTAAAGATCCTGCTAAAACAGGGGAATTGCACCGCTGGATGTATGATGAAATTTCACTGGCTCAATTATTGGCGCAAGTTGGTTTCAGAGATGTACAGCGTATGTCACATTTAAACAGCCGCATTCCTGAATGGGCAAGCTATCATTTAGACAATAATATGGATTCTAGTCCCTATCAACCCGACTCTATTTGGATGGAAGCAATTAAATGAATATTTTACACTTAAACACCTATGATATTGGCGGTGCTGGAAAAGCGTCATATCGCCTTCATCAAAATCTTATAGAGGGTGGGATTAATTCCCAAATGCTAGTGCTAACTAAGCGAAACCCAAATAATCAAGTTTTCTCTACAAGAAGGCATGATTTAAGGTTTACATTGCAGAACATCATCACTAACTCTTGGTTTAGATTACGTACCAACAAAATTTATTATTTCCAAAATATTAGAAATTCATTAATCACAGAAATTAAACAATTAACTTGTAAAATTTATCAGCAACCAGATGTTATAGTCGCACATTGGATATCTAACTTTGTCACAGTTGAACAGTTATATCAGTTAAGCATAGAAACTGGCGCTCCCCTCGTATGGTATCTACTGGACATGGCTCCTTTGACGGGTGGATGCCATTATGCCTGGAATTGTACAGGATATATGAATCAATGTGGAAATTGCCCTGCTCTCTATTCAAATAACCAATACGATCTATCTTACAAAAATTGGAAAATGAAGCATGACTTAATTCAGAAAATGAACATCACAATTGTTCCAGCAACTAGCTGGCTGGCTGAACAAGCCAAAAAAGCCACAATTTTTAAGGACAAGAAAATAAATCAAATAATGATTAGTATAGATCCTAATGTATTTAAACCAATTCCTAAAAAAAATGCTAGAGGTAAGCTGGGAATCGCATGGACACAAAAGATAATTTTTTTTGGCACTCAATCTAAAGAAACAAAGCGCAAGGGCATATTTTATCTAATGGAATCCCTTAATATTTTTGCTAATTCTCCCGACTTTGATAAAAATAAGATACTAATTATTACGGCTGGTGATATCTCTTTAATTAAGTCTCTTCTGGAAAATCAATTTAATTATCATAGTCTTGGTATTTTAAGCAATGATAAAATGTTGGCTACGGCATATCAAGCTGCCGATCTATTTATCTGTCCGTCTATTGAAGATTCGGGTCCGATGATGATTAATGAATCAATTATGTGTGGCACACCAGTAGTTTCATTTGAGATGGGTGTAGCAATAGATTTAGTACACACTGGTAAAACCGGATATCGTGCAAAACTTAAAGACAGTGCTGATTTAGCACAAGGAATTAAGTATATTATGAATTTGAAGCCGGAACAAGCAAAAGATATGTCAAAAAACTGTAGAGACTTAGCCATAAAAAAATGCAGTCCTGAAATTCAATTAGAGGCATTTAATAGTTTGTTTGAATCTCTATTATAAATATTATATCGTTTTAAACCAAATATACACTATGCAACAAATTATCATAATTACTCAACATTTTTATCCTGAAGCTAATTCCACGGCACAACTCATGAATGATTTGGCTAATGGTTTTACTTATAAAGGTTATCAAGTGAACGTATTTACTCAAAGCAGTTCACAAGCACCTACTGTAAGTAATAATTGGTTGAATAGAGTAAAGATACTGCGATCACCGTTATTGGATTGGTTCCACAACAGTTTATTCTATAAAGTAGTTAATTCCTTACTTTTTATAATTAGTGGTTGGCTATACGTAATCTTTCGTGTGCATTGTAATACTCCTATAATTATTGTATCTAATCCTCCTTATTCTGGAGTTATTGGTATCTATTTTAGACGAATTAATAGAGGTAAATTTTACTTTATATTACAAGATATTTTTCCTGAATCTGCTGTTATGTGTGGCATGATTAAGCCAACAAGCATTTTATTTAAATTATTTAGCAATCTAACCTACTTGACTTGTATAAATTCTGAGTCTACAGTTGTACTGACTCAAGCCATGAAGGATTTATTAGAAAGAAAACATTGTCAATTAAAAACTAAAAAATCATTAGTTGTTATAGAAAACTGGTCAATTGAAAATATACCAATCGAAAGAAAAAATAATAATAAATTTGCAATAAAATATAACCTTGATCAAACATTCACTCTGCTTTATTCGGGAAATTTAGGAAGACTTCATGACATTGAGAGCATTGGTAAGTCAGCACAATTATTAGAAGGAAAACCAATTAAATTTGTATTTATAGGTGATGGTTTGAAAAAAAAAGGGGTAAAAAAATATATAGAAAAATACCGACTAAAAAATATTTTGCTCTTACCTTTTCAGCCAAGGGAATTGATAGTACAATCACTCACGGCTTGCGATATATCTCTGGTCAGTATAATTAAAGGTGCGGAGGAAATAATTGCTCCTTGTAAACTCTATGGAATGCTAGCATCTGGTCGAGCAATTATTTCTATCTCTTCACCTGGTTCTTATATTGACCAGCTTCTGACAGAATACGATTGCGGTATAAACTGTCCTCCCGATAGTCCGCAACAACTTGCAGATATGATTATGGATTTAGCAGTCAATCCTGATCGAGTAAAGACTATGGGCAAGCGAGCGCGTCAGCTTTATGAAGAAAAGTACACATTCAACCGGGCCTTAGATGAATATGAAAAGTTATTGTTTGGTAGCTAACTAAATCACGACAGCAGTTAACCTCTAAAAGCAATTGAAATCTATTTTAATTACGGGAGCTACTGGTTTCGTTGCCAGTCATCTTATTCCCTACTTAGCTCAAAAAGACTGGCGATTTTTTTTAGCGACTCGCCATCATTGTTCATCCGATCGGTTTCCTGCTGCTGTGACCCCAGTAACTATCGGTGAAATCAACAACAACACCAACTGGCAAATAACTCTTAACGGCATTGATACTATTATTCACCTTGCCGCCCGCGCTCATATCCTGCACGACACCATGTCCAACGTAGAAGCAGAATTTTTCAAAGTGAATGTTCAAGGAACTGCAAACCTTGTCAAACAATCAATTGCAGCAGGAGTAAAGCACTTTATCTTTATCAGCTCCATCGGTGCTATGGCAACCCTAAGCGACCATCATCTCACGGAAACCTCCCCTTGCCAACCCGACACT
>Ga0207419_1001950_pt1 | contig 14308 bp, 10 predicted proteins | sample ElkSloMetagenome_4_FD_184723 | JGI IMG/M metagenome (GOLD analysis project Ga0207419, IMG submission 184723) | Hot spring microbial communities from Elkhorn Slough, Monterey Bay, USA - MD2A (version 2) | ecosystem: Environmental > Aquatic > Marine > Intertidal zone > Estuary: Microbial mat ...
ATGACGTTTGTCCTCAATGGAATTACACGCTTCACCCACGTGAACATTGAGCAGAGTTGTTAGGGGGTGGGGGAAGTTATTCTTTTATGAACCCTAAGGTCTTTCAATAGACGCACAACTTACAGGGTGGCCGTTCAAATCAGACATGTAAACCGGTGGATGGCTGATTGCGCCTGCGGCAGGAAGGAGAACAGACTCATGGAAGTTCTACAACAGATCGGTCCGGTTATTGGCGTTATCATCGTTGCAGTTCTACTCGTATTCTTCACCATTATTGCACTCATCTCACGCTTTTATGTCAAAGCCCCGGCCGATCGCGCCTTTGTCAAGACCGGGCAGGGCAAAACCCGGGTCGTGCTCAATGGCGGTGGCTGGGTCTTTCCTGCCCTGCATGAGATTACCTGGGTCGATCTGCGCACGATGGATATTGACATTGAGCGTACCGAGGACAACGCGCTGCTGACGATTGATCCCCAGTATGCCGATATTCGCGCGATTTTCTACATCAAGGTCAACCCGATTGCCGAGGATATCGAACGGGCGGCGCGCACCGTCGGCGGCGATGAGGTTAATACCGACAGCGTCAAGCGCCTGGTTGAGAGCAAACTGGAAGGCGCGTTGCGTGATGTGGCCGCCACCTTCACACTTATGTCGCTGCACCAGGAGCGCGAGAAATTTGTCGAGCGGGTGCAGAACCTGGTGCGCGCGGATCTCTCCGAGAATGGGCTGGTGCTGGAGTCGGTTTCGATTACCGCGCTCAAGAGTGCGCGGCAGGGCAGCTTTGGCATAGATGATGTCTTTGGCGCGCAGGTGGCCCGCGCCAATGCCGAGGTGATCCAGCGGGCGCTGAAGGAGCGCAACGAGATTGACCAGACCACCCAGACCGAGATTGCCCGCCGCAACTCGCAGGCCGAGCAGGAGCGCAATGAGATTGACCAGAAGAGGAGTCTGGAAATTACCCGCCGCAATGCCAGTACGCGGCAGGAAGAGAACGATATTGAACGTAGCGCTGAACTGGAGATAGCCACCCGTGATGCCCGGGCCCAGGAGGAGAAGTTGAGCCTGGATCGCAACGTGGCGCTGGCCCAGGCCACCCAGCAGCGCGAGATCGCCATCCGGCAGGCCGAGGAGCAGAGCGCCTCCAACCAGGCATCCTATGAGCAGGATCAGGCGGCCGAGCTGGCGCGCGTGATCAAAGAGCGGGCAATCGCCGAGGCGGAAAAGCAGAAAGAGCAGGCGATTCAACTGGCCGAGGAGCGCCGCCGCCAGGCGATTGAACTGGCCCAGCAGGAGCGTGAACGCGAAGTGCAGCGCAGCACCGTGCTACGACAGCAGGCGGTCGAAGTGGCCGACCAGGAGCGGCAGGTGGCGCTGGCGCAGGAGCAGGCCAAGCGCGAACAGGCCGACCGCGAACGGCTGCTCATTCTGGCGCAGCGCGAAGAGGCCGAGCAGCAGGTTTTCACGGTCCAGGAGAAGGCCGCCGCCGAGCGTGACTCGCAGATCCAGATTATCAATGCCCGGCGCGATGCCGAACGCGAGATGATCAACCGCCGCAACGAGGTGGAGATTCAGGCGTATCGGCGGATCAAGGAGGCCGAAGCGGAAGCCGAGGCGCTAAACGAGAAGGCCGATGCCGAGGCCACCGCCGCGATCAAGATGGCCGAAGCCCGCCGCACCGAAGCACAGGCGGCCGCCGATGCCGAGAAGCTGCGCGCTGAAGCCGCCCAGGTGACAGCCGCCGCCCAGGGTCTGGCCGAAGCCGATGTTATCCGCGCCCGCGCCGCCGCCGCCCGGGACGAAGCCGAGGCCAAACGCGCGCTGGGGCTGGCCGAGGCGGAAGCGACCCGCGCCAGAGCCCTGGCCGAGGCCGAGGGCCAGCGGGCCATGGCCGACGCGCTGGCCGCGCACGAGGGTGTGGCCCAGCGGCTGGAGATCGAGAAGCTGCGGCTTTCGACCCAGACCGAGATTGGCGTGGCGCAGGCGCAGGCGATGGGTCAGGCGCTGGCCGCGATGGACTTCAAGCTCTACGGCACACCCGATACGGCCCAGCAAATCCTGCGGATGATGAGCCTGACCGACGGTATCGGCAACCTGTTCCAGTCAGCGCCCGCGCCGGTCAAAGAACTGGGGGAGCGCCTGCTGGACCGGGTGCTGCCCGGCAATGGCAACGGCGCGGCCCAGGTTGACGGACAAACCCAGACTGCATCAACCTCCGCTCCGCCCCAGCCGATCGCCGGAGTCGATCCGGCGCTGGTGCAACCGCTGATTGCCGAGGGCAGCGCAATCCTCACTCGCCTACTTAGCGCTGAGGAGCGCCAGGAGTTGACGCTGCGGGCCGGAGTCGAGCGTGCCATGACGCTGGCCGACGCGGAGCAGCAGGCCATTCTGCAGAAGATCCTCGATCTGCTGGCATACGCCCCCGACATTGCCGGCCAGACCGTTGCGAGTCTGTTGCGGTCGGGTAGTGCGGAGGTTTAGACCACGCACCGCCGAGACGCAGAGAGCGCCGAGCGATCCATGATGTTGTCATCTCTGCGCACATCGGCTGCCGTCGGAAGCGCACAGACCCCTGGAGCTATTCTGCTCCAGGGGTCTGTGCATCACATCTGTATCTGTTTTCATCCTGCCGCGATCATTCCGCCCACAACGTCAACTGCGACACCTGCCGGCCCATCAGTTCCGGCAGCGCGGCCGGCGGGAGCGTGACATTGCCCAGTTCGCGTGGCTCCATCTTATGTAAACCACCGCCGTAGACCCGGCCCGCCCCAACTAACGCCTCCAGCGGGATCTGATTGAGCAATTGCCAGATCGTGCGCAGCAGATCAGGTTGGGCCTGGAGCGCCTGCGCCAACAACGGTTGGGGATAGAGCAGCAGATACACATTCGGCGCGGTGGCCTGTGAGTGGTTCAGCAGAAAGCGAAACGGGCGACCGCTGCCTTTACGTCCCATATAAGTGCAGAGCAGTGGTGCCGGCGGACGCACATCCTGCGTATACCAGGGTGTGCGATGCCGGCAGAGATACCGTCCACTTACGCCAGTCTGCACACCTGACTGCAAATAGCTCCATAGTGTTGGGTAGTCCATCCTCACCCGCTCCTCCGGCAGATCGCACCGCAGCAAGAACAGTCGACGTTCCAGCATGGGCTCACCGGCGTTGTTTGCCGCGATTTCATTCGGGGGAACATAGCGCGGACTGGGCAGAATTGGCATGAGAAATTGCAACGGCAGTGCATGCCTGACAATCTGTTCGGGTGTAAGCACAAAAAAGTGGTTCGCCCCGGTTGCCACCCCCCGCTGGATGCGAAACAGGTCAGACAGCCGTAGCTCCGCAGTAGTGGGGTGGGGCAGGGCATAGGTGTGCGGCAACCCGGTCCACTTCGCCGTCGCACGCAGGTGATCCGCCGGAATATGCGCCGATACTGCGGGATGTGCCAGCGTGCCCCCATAGGTAAACGCAACGGTATGATCCGGCCGGGGTGGTGCGTTGCGGAACCAGACCAGCGCGGACGAAACCAGCGCATCGGCAAACTGCCCATCTTCAGGCGCATAGCGATGGATACGCACAAGCGTTACCTGGCTGAGCAGATACTTCTTGATCTGCTCGCCATAGTTGACATCCATAAACTCGCTGGGAATCAGCCACCCCGCCAGACCATCGGGGGCCATCCAGGTGTGAGCAATGCAGAGAAAGTAGCAGTAGAGGCCCGCCAGACCATTCAGTCGAAGGCCGGTTGCCTGAGTTGCCGCACGTTGTAACCGCTGCTTCACCTCACCCGGCAGGTGGTGGTGGCGCACGTAGGGCGGGTTGCAGATCAGCAGATTCGCGCGCGGCCCGGCGATTGCTGGCGGTGTAGCCTGCGTAAAATCGGTGATATGCAGGTGTAGGGGTGTTGTATCCCAGAGCTTCCCTGCCGGATCGCCATAGTGTGGGTCGATCTCGTACCCGGTTGCGGCGGCAATCCGATCCGACGGAAATGCCCGCAGCAACGCGGTAAAAAAAGCCCCAGTGCCGAAGGCCGGGTCAAGAAACCGAACAGGCTGATCCGAGGGGAGCACTGATCGGGCATAGGCCAGAATATCCGCTGCCAGCGCAGGCGGCGTGGCAAACTGTCCCAGGCGATTGCGCTCCGCCTGCGTTCGGGCAGCATCGAGGGATTGCTGCAGATGCAGACGGGTATGTTCGAGTTGGTCAAGCTGATCACTTGATAACATATGTCACAGTCCAAATGCGGCAAGATCGTCCGTGCGATGTTCCCACACCCAATCAATCCCTTCGGCAGCCTCATAACCCAGGTAGCCACTGTCAAAATAGCCACAGAGAAAAAGAACCAGGCGTACGTCTTCACCATAATTATTGCGCAGTTGCGTTATCTTAACAGCTTCTTCTTTACGCCGCTTATTAGTATTTGTGAAATCACCAGCCGATTTCGCCTCAATCAGCAGCGGTAGTTCACCCGCTTGTGCTCTTACCGGCATAACAACGGCATCTATCGGGATATTGATTTTGCGCGTGCCCCCGGTCAACTTCACTGGAATATTTAGCCGAAATGCAAAGGTGCCCGGTTGCATCTCGAAAGCGGCTACCCCTTCACCTGCTTTAACGAGAGCATAACCGCGCTGCTCTAACCACTGTTGGATGGTGACAAGTTGTCTGCGTTCCTGAGCATTACGAATAACTGGGTCGGCGACTGCACCACAAAGGCGATCAGCTACAACCGTTGCCGCTCGCTGTACTGCCATTTCAGTCGACTGCTGGTTATGCTCAAGCCATGGGAATAAATCTCTATCCGTTAGATTTGCGATAATCTCGCCGATCCTGCGCAAATCAGCATCTATGTTGGACTGAAGCATACGCGGTGGAATGCGCTGCTCCACTTCCATACTTTTTACCAGACCGGGTGCAACTCTTGCCAGTCCAATCAGCCGATCACGCGCAATAGGTGGTGCCGTGGTCATCCGCAATATAGGCAGCACCGTCGGGTTTTCGCGTAGAACTTCAGGAGCAATCCTGGTCAGGTTCGCCGTCAACTGAAGTGCATCTGTCACCTGCTTTGTCGTTTCGGCACGGGTATCGCGGTATGTTTGTGGCGCGAATTGCATAAACCAGTCGTTGTAGAAGTCAATGGAATGCGCAATATCTGCCTTCCAGAGATGAGGTTTATCTGCATTAACTGCCACACCACCCCCGCTACATCCTGCACTATCAGTAAGTTCTGTCGCAACTTGTCACGAGTATAGTAACACCCTCCCGCCCTGTCAACCACCATCCGTCCTCCATCCTCCATCCTCCGTCCTCCGTCCTTCGCCCCCACCAAACAGCAGAGAGGCGCAGCCACCCGGCCACGCCTCCCCGTTCTGCGCTCTGCGCTCTGCGCTCTGCGTTCTGCGCTCTGCGCTTACCGCTGAACCATCGGCAGGAACACGCGGTTATTCCCCGAAGCCGCCAGCAGGGCAAAGTCGGTGAAGTGATCCACCGCGATCTGCACCGTGCCGCCGCCATCCGCATCCGGAACGACTGCGACATTCTCGACCGGCTTCCAACTGCCGCTGGCCTCATCCCAGTAGGCCGGCACAAGCTGATCCATTTCGATGCCCAGGTCCGCCAGTTGCGCGGCAGTGAAGGGGATCACGAGCGTAACCGGGCGCATAAAGTGGGTCACGGGCTGCCGGCGGCTGGTTTCACCACCAGCGAAGGCGTGCAGGCGATAGCCAAAGCTGACCGGCTGCAGATCACCGGCGGCCTCCAGCTCGGGCAGCGGGCGCACCGTCAGCGCCACCGTGCCACTGATCGCCATCGCCCCGGCGGGAACGCGTACCTCGGAACCATCCGACATCGTGAAGAACTGGTCCGCATCAGCCTGGAAGACAAACGCCTGGCTCTCCGGGATCGGCATGGCCTCGGCCAGCAGCAGCGGTGCATCAAGCGAGTTACTGCCCGCCGCCGGTGTCACCGCAAGCGGAGCGCTGCGCAGAAACATATCGCCCTCGGAGCTGACCGCCTGTAACGTCCAACTTACCCCGGACAGTAGATGCAACCGGAAGTTGCCGTCGGGGCCGGCCGGCGCATGCACCGTGATACCATCGGCGGAGCGCGCCCGCACCAGCCCGGCATGCCCGGCGCCATCAAACATCACCTGCCCGCTGACCGTGGCATCACTCTCACGGAAGCGCAGGTCAACGGTTACATCACCCTGTTCCGCCAGGCTGACCGTCACCGGCGTGGGCGGCAGCAGATGCGCGGGCAGGCTCCCCCGCTGATTTTGCAGCCGGCGGAAATGCACCTGGACGCGGTAGCTCCCGGCGGGCACCTGTACCTGATAGTTCCCTTGCCGGTTGGTGTAATCCCAGCGGTTGACCGCCGTGCTGCCGGCATCCGTAACTTCGCTGACGACCACCCGCACCCCACGCAGCGGCGTGCCGTCGGGCGCAGTCACCGTGCCGCGCAGCGTACCCAGGCTCGCCAGACTCACCAGCGTGAAGTCTACATCTTCAACTGTGCTACCCGCGCCATCGTTGAAAGGCAGGAAGACCCGCTGCATCCGGGGGCGCTGCACCAGGTAGCCGCTGGTCGGATCGACAAACGCATGCACGCGCCAGGTACTTCCGCCGGTGCCGGTGACATCGGTCGTACTCACCGCCAGATCATAGGTGCCGTCAACCGGGTTGACGCGGGTACGTGCCCAGCCCCCGCTATCGCCGGCGGCCCAGACGCTACCCGGCACAGCGGTGACATTCGCACCGTCACGGTCCTTCAGCGCTCCGCGAATGTGCGCGTCGTTGGGCGTAATCGGGATCTGGATCGGCTCGACAATGGTTGTATTGAGGTTGACCGTCACCCGGCTCAACGCGGTGTAGGCCACATCCGGCGGGAACGCCACGCCAATGGTGTAGACCTCCGACAGGCTCGAGGCCAACTTGAGCGTAAATGCACCGTCACTCAACTGCGCCGACGCCGACCGGGTCGGGTGGCGCTGGTCCTCCTGCGGGTAGAAAGCATAGGCCCGCCCATCAACACCATCCGTCAGCGGCTCGCCGGTCACGCTATCAACCGTGATCCCGCTCAGGGTGACATCGGCTTCGGCAATCAGCAGATCCTGGGTGACGGTGGCATCGGGGCTGTCCAGAAAAATGCGTTGCGGCGGCTCGGCGGGCAGGTAGGGCTGCTCCTCCAGCGGAATAGCGCGCACCAGCCAGACGCCCTCGATCACCTGAAGCTGATACTGGCCCTGCTCATCGGTGCGAGTCTGCTCATACTCTGTGCCATCCAGCCGCCAGGCCCGCACCGGAATACCCGCCGGCGCACTCCCGCCCGCACTGGCGGTACCATCCACCAGGCGCACCGTCCCGTTGATGCCGGCCTGCTTCTCCATGACTTGTAACGCGCCCACGTCAATGGTTTCGCCCGCCTCGGCGTGATAGACCATACTGCGTAGCGTAAGTGGGGCGGCCCAGTCGGGATTTTCCAGCGTCAGGCTGAGCAGCACCACGCCGGGCAGCAGTTTGACGGTAAAGCTGCCATCGCCGGCAACCTGCACGCTGTTGCCCTGGCCCTCCTGGTTCTCAACGCGGACCCAGGCACGGTTGGGCGCATCAAAGGTCGCGTCGCTGCCGGTTGGCGAGAGTAGTTGCCCGGCAACCGTAACGCTCGCCGCCTGAACCGTAAAATCCTGGGTGGCAGCGGGCGGGACACTCACGACTAGCGGGTCAGCAGCGTAGACCCAGTCGGGTGAGGTAGTGGTTACGCTGATGGGGCGCACACTCAGGGTGTAGTCATCCGCCGGTAGCGCCGTCAGACTGTAAGCTCCGGTCGCATCGGTGGGGGCAGGCCGCGCCAGGTTGCTGCGCGTCGCCACGACAACCGCGTCATCCACGCCGCTGCCGTTCATTGTCACCGTGCCGCTGATGCTGCTCAACTGCGCGAGTGGGGCAGCGGCGGCATCTCCGGACTGCGCGCCGGGCTGCACCAGCAGCGCCAGCATAATCAGCAGCAGGCTCACATGCCGCCAACCGGACCGTCCATTCCGACTCCGACACGTTCGGGCGATGATTGTGTGCTTCAAGGGATACCTCCATGTGCATATGAATGTTGAACGCTCAACGATGATCAGGCATGCCCGTCTTCAAGCTGAAGTGTAGGTGAAACTTGTGAAGATGGTGTGAAGGAGTGGTGCGGGTTGGGTGGAGGGAACGCAGTATCTGCGGAGACAGAGCATGATACAATGGCAGAAGTTACGCAGAGGGGGTCTAGACCGCTGTGTTCTCGGTGATCTCTATGGCACAAACCGCGAAATGTGATTTACTCAGAGACTGTCTGAAAAGGGTTGGTCATGGAGCTACGGCCCCGGCGCGGGAGTCCTGGCTTCAGCCGGTGTGTGGCCGGAACCGGCTGAAGCCGGGACTCCGGGGACGCTGTCCGGTGGCGCAGGGCACCGCGCATGCCGTGGGACCGACGCGCATCATCTTTTCAGACAGTCTCTCAGACTGAAAGTACGCTATGCCAATACGAATGCTCACCGCTACCCGCTATGTCACCCCGCTACGCGAGGGTGGCTCCCTGCCGGCGATTGTCGAGGCCGGCGACGACCGCCTCTACGTGCTCAAGTTCCAGGGGGCCGGCCAGGGGCCGAAAGCGCTGATTGCCGAACTGGTGGCCGGGGAGATCCTGCGCGCGCTGGGGCTGCCGGTCCCGGAGTTGGCCCTGGTGGAGGTTGACGCCGCGCTGGGGCGGGCCGAGCGCGACCCGGAGATCCAGGATCTCTTGCAGGCCAGCGTGGGGCTGAATCTGGCGATGGCCTACATCCCCAATGCGCTCTCATTCGACCAGTTGCTGACGCCGCCCCCCGCGCCGGAGCTCGCCTCCGCCATCGTCTGGGCCGATGCGTATGTGACTAATGTTGACCGCACCCCACAAAACCCAAATATGCTGATCGCCGACGGGCAACTCTGGCTGATCGACCATGGGGCGGCGCTGTATGTGCATCATGCCTGGGGCGATTACCTCACCCGCAGCAAGAGCGCGTTTCCGCAGGTGCGCCAGCATGTGCTGCTGCCCTTCGCCGACCGGATCGCCGCCGCCGACCAGACCCTGAGCGCTCAACTAACGCCGGAACTGATCCGCTCGATTGTCGGGCTGGTACCGGCGGGCTGGCTGCTGGAAGAGGGCAGCTTTGCCGACACCGCGGCGCATCGGGCCGCCTACGTGGACTATCTCACCCGCCGCCTGGAGCCGCCGCGAGCCTTTGTCGAGGAGGCGATCAATGCCCACACTCAGCGCGTTTGACTACGCCACCATCCGGGTGGTGCCCCGGGTGGAACGGGGGGAGTTTATCAACGCCGGGGTGATCCTCTTCTGCCGTACGCAGCGCTTCCTGGCCGCACGGGTCGAACTGGACCGGCAGCGCTTGCAGGCGCTGGCTCCTCACCTCGACCCGGCCACCGTCCAGGAGCATCTTGATCTGATCCCGCGCGTCTGCGCCGGCGGGAAGGATTCAGGACCAATCGGCGCGCTGTCGCTGTCGGAGCGCTTCCACTGGCTGGTCGCTCCACGCAGCACCATCATTCAGACTGCGCCGGTGCATGGCGGGTTGTGCGCCGATGCCGGGGCGATGCTGGACCATCTGCTGGAGATGCTGGTACGGCTGCCGCAGCCGGCAGCGTGATGCTGATGGTTGTCCCCGCGCCGGGAGTGCTCTCCGCCTGGATGCTGCCGCCGTGGGCCACAACAATCTGGCGCGCAATTGCCGGACCCAGCCTGGAGCCGCCGTTGCTGCGCTTCCGGGAACGGTCGGCCCGCCAGAAGCGGTCAAAAATGTGCGGCGATATCGGCCGGGGCAATGCCCTGTCCGGTATCGCCGACGCGCAGCACCACCTGCGCCTGCCCTCCAGGAGCGCCTTTCGGGAACCATTCCCCACCCAGCGTAATGCTGCCACCCGCCGGGGTGTGGCACAGCGCATTGCTGACCAGGTTGCCCGGCACCTGCTCCATCCGCTGTGGATCAACCTTGATCGGGGGCAGGCCGTCGGCAGCATTCAGATGCAGGCCGTCCTGTTGCGCCGCCTGTTCCGCAAAGCCAATACTCTCCATGGAGTAATGGCAGAAAATTATCGGATAAGAAAGACCGAAGTACTTGAACTGTACTTTTTGCTGTACGCAACTTACGTGGCCGTTACTGCCTTCAGCATAACGTTGAACGGTCGTGAAGGCTTATCAAACTGGTTGAACGTCCCTGCCAGATACAGCTTCGCGCGCGGGGCATAGAATGCGAATGATCCGCTCGACCCGGAATGGCCGATCAACTCCGGCGTTTCACGGAACAGTGTCATCCAGCGCGGCAGCTTGAAGCGCATCAAGCCATAGCCGTACTGCAAGGGAAAAAAGAGTGCATTCCAGTGCATCATGCGCTTGAAGTGTGCCGAGTCGAATATTTCGCCGTTGAAGTAAGCCCGCAGGAAGCGCAGACTATCCGCCAGTGTGGAAACGAGTCCGCCTGCGCCACGCTCCGATGTGAGTGCCAGCGGCAACAACAGCCGCATGTCTTTGTAGTACAGTGGTAGGGGTTCGGCTGACTGCGGGTTATTGCAGTCGAACAGATAGGTATCCGCCAGGCCCAGCCGGTCGAAGATCCGTGTTTGAAATACATCCGTCAGTGATTGCCCGGTGATCGCCTCGATAATCGCGCCGAGGAGTTGGTAGTTGGTGTCGGAATAGTGGGATTTGCCGCTGTCCGGCGCGGCTGCCGGTGACTGCCGGCGGGCGATTGCCAGCGTATCGGCGACATTGTAGGCATGGTCACGGTTCTGCTTGAAGTCTTCCGCGAGACTGCCCGCGAAGTAATCCGGTATGCCGGATGTCTGGTGGATCAACTGGTAGACTTTGAGGCGGTGACTGTACTCCCTGCCCTTGTGGACATGAATCCCGTCCAGCAGATCACCCGGCAGATAGGCGCTGATCGGTCCGTCGAGGTCGAGCTTGCCCTTGTCGGCGAGACTCATCAGCAAGGCGACCGTGTACATCTTGGTGACACTGGCAATGAAGTAGGGACTGTTCGGGACGGCATCCCCTGCCGCTCCCTGAAAGTTTACGCGCTCATCGGCGGATTGCACACCGAGTACAACGCTGTGCGTATTAGCTTTGCGGCTCTCCTTGTCGATGAGCTTTTGCAACTGCTGATTGATGGTGTTCATGGCGCAATTTCTTCATCTATTGAGTTGCCGTCAGCCGCTATCCTGTATGCTGGATCCTGTATGCCGTATCCTGTATGCCGGGTGCCGTATGCTGTATGCTGTATGCCGGGTGCTGCCAGTGTGTTTCTACGGACTTCGGCTTACGGACTTCGGCTTACGGACTTCGGCTTACGGACTTCGGACTTCGGAGTCATCGTACCTCCAGAAACTCCCCGGCGCACCAGCCCTCCTGATTGGCGGTGCGGACCTGCCACCAGGTATAGCCATCGGCCTCGATTGGGCCGTCCAGCACGCGCACCGCCGTGTTACCGCTCAGATAGGTCTGAATCGGCACATCGGGGTTACTGCTCGGCGCGGCCCGTAGCGCCAACCCACCACCGATATCGGGGCGCACAAATGCGGTGCGCCCCGGGGCCAGGCCATCAACCGGGGGGGCGGTTGGCGTTGGGGCTACGTCCGGCGGCGCTGCCGGGTCCGGGCCGGCGGTCGAGATCTGCACATTCGCGGTCATCGTTGGAAGTACCACGGCTGCCGGTTGGTTTGAACGAGCCTGCTGCAAAAAGACGGTTGCCGTTGCGCCAATTAAGAAAATCAGGACAATCATCAGACTGGGGACCAGGTGGACCCGGTAGCGCCGCCAGAATGCCGGTTTACTTCCCGAAAGGTTGGGGAAGCGTTGCGGCAGCAAACTATTCGGCACACTCTCCGGCGGAATCACCACGATGCCATAGCGCGTCAGCAGCGCGGCCACGAACTGCTGATGCTGCACAAGTGTATCATACGTCAGCGTCACCGACTCGCCCCGCACAATCCGCGTGCGCAGGCGATGCATACGGTAGAGGCGGGCAACTTCATCCCGCGACAGGGGCTGAACTGCGTCAACACAGAGCGTCTCCAGCAGCTTAAACCAGTCCGTAGCGGCGGTTTGCTGATGCAGCAGCAGATGTGCGCGCAGGACATCCTCCAGGCTGCCCAACAGACTGAGCAGCGCCAGTTCCGGCTGCCGCTGGCGCAGACGTGCCTGGCTCAGGGAAAACTTGTCGCGTCCACCGGCAATCAACTCAGCCGGGGTGTTACTGTCGGGCGATGGGCTACCGGTTTCTTTGTTATCCACGCGTCTGTTTTTCCCTGACGTTATGCTTCACCGTCATTTTGCAACTCGGTCTCCAGCACCGACCGGGCCGTCTGCGGATTGGCCTGCCCGCGTGTGGCTTTCATGATCTGGCCCACCAGGAACTGAATAGCGCTGGTCTTGCCGTTGCGGTACTCGGTTACGGGTTTGGGGTTCTTCGCAATAACCTCACGCGCCAGAGTCGTCAAGGCATCCGTGTCACTGATCTGCGTCAGTCCTTTGTCCGCCACGATCTGCGCCGGTTTGCCCCCGCTGCGGAAGCTCTCCTCAAAGACCTGCTTGGCGACAGTGCGGGTGATACTGCCCTTGGCCAGCAGATCGAGCAACTCGGCGATATGCTGCGGAGGTAGCCGCGTCGCCATGCTATCGGTTGGTGCGCCGCTCTCGTTCAGCAGGCGGAAGAGTTCGCCCACCACCCAGTTGGCAACATCCTTGGCGCTGCCATTGACGGCCTGCGCCTTGGTTACAGCCACTTCGTAGTAGTCCGCAATGGGCCGCTCGCTTGTCAGCAGTTCGGCATCCTGCGTGCTCAGGCCATACGCAGTCTCGAAGCGCACCCGCCGCGCGTCGGGCAGTTCGGGCAGTTCGGCCTTGCGCGCCGCCAGCCACTCTTCGTCCAGCATCAGCGGTGGAATGTCCGGCTCCGGGAAGTAGCGGTAGTCGTGGGCAAACTCCTTGCTACGCTGCCCTACCGTTTTCCCCAACGCTTCATTCCAGCCCCGGGTCTCCTGAATAATTCGCTCGCCCGCCTGAAGCGCTTTGATCTGGCGCTCCACCTCATAGGCCAGCGCGCGCTCGACGGCGCGGAACGAGTTCATGTTTTTAATCTCAACCTTGACGCCATACTCCTGCTGGGTTGCCGGACGGATGCTCACATTCGCATCGCAGCGCAGTTCGCCATGCTCCATATCGCCATTGTTGACGCCGATCCACATTAAGATCTGGCGCAACTTCTGGAAGTAGCGCCGCGCCTCTTCCGGCGAGGCGATATCCGGCGCGCTGACGATCTCCATCAGCGGCACACCGCTACGGTTGTAGTCAACGAGCGAGGTGCCGTCGCCCGCATGCACCAGTCGCCCGGTGTCCTCCTCGATATGCAGGCGTTCAATGCCGACCCGCTTGGGGTTGCCGTCATCGCCCTGGATTTCGATCCAGCCGTCGCTGCAGAGGGGCTGATCGTACTGCGTGATCTGATAGCCCTTAGGCAGATCCGGGTAAATATAGGATTTCCGCGCAAAGATCGAATGCAGATTGATTGTACAGTTAATTGCCAGACCGGAGAGCGCGGCCATCTCGATGGCGCGCCGGTTGACGACCGGCAGCGACCCCGGCAACCCCAGGCTCACAACGGAGGTACGCGAGTTGGGATCACCCCCGGCATAGTCGGCGCTACAGGCATCAAACATCTTTGACGCGGTGCGCGCCTGAGCGTGAACTTCTAAACCAATTGTGGTAAGGTATTCTGTCATCGGGGCATTCCCTGGGTTGGTTCAATAACTGGCGCAAACCCGCCGGTATCGGTGACGACCAGACGCGGTTATGGACGTTGAAAAAATAGTCCGGATATGCCATTCCGGGAGTCCCGGCTTTTGCCGGTGGATGCCTGCCGGGACCGTGGCATACTGCCGGGCAAGCCTGATCCGGCTGAAGCCGAGACTCCGCTTCCGCGATGTCCGGATGTATATGGTCAACGTTCCTGACCACAGCATGTAGCGAACAAGATCGGGCACAGGCTGATTGCTGAATATTGTACCACATGCGCCCGCCGTTACCAGGTTGCATACGATTGTCGGAAGTGGCAGTTGTTGTGGTAGACTGATCGTAACACCAGTTATTTTACACAAGTTACGCGGTGGGCATAAAAATCGGACACGTACTCCCACAACGGCAGTCTTCGCCTGCGGCAGCATGGTACTTCATGGATCTTGTTCACAACATTTTTCACTTTGTGAAAAATGTTGTGAACAAGCATAGAATCTTCCGCCCTGCCG
>Ga0207419_1001951_pt1 | contig 14306 bp, 12 predicted proteins | sample ElkSloMetagenome_4_FD_184723 | JGI IMG/M metagenome (GOLD analysis project Ga0207419, IMG submission 184723) | Hot spring microbial communities from Elkhorn Slough, Monterey Bay, USA - MD2A (version 2) | ecosystem: Environmental > Aquatic > Marine > Intertidal zone > Estuary: Microbial mat ...
TGAAAAGAGTTTATTGAAAAGGAATGGTGAAATAACAATGAGGAAAAGAATTCCTAATGCAAGAATGCGTTGTCTGTAATTGAGATGAAGAAAAAGGCTACTTACCCTCCGTATATTGGGGAGTAAGTGAGTAAAAGAGGGAATGTTATTTCTTTTTCGAAGAGATGACTGATGAGCAGAAACGACAGTCCAGAGTTTTTTGCTTTGGATTTTTAGTATTCCCCAAAGAAAAAGCATCCAAGAGAGAATCTTAGAAATGCATTTCAAAAGAAAGGAAGAAAAAGAGAAATCCTTTCTTGTATCGTGAATTTCTTTGTCAAAAGAGTTTTGTAATGGGGTTTTTTCAAGAGGAAGGCTTTCTTGAAGAGGGGGCAATTCTTCTTCCTTCTCGGGAAGGGGGCTTATCTTTTCAGGAGAGATTACTTTTTTTTTAGAAAGTTTTTTTTTGAAATATTTTCGTAAAGAGAAAAAGAGAAGGCGAAATCGTTCCTGAATACTTTCCATGCTATTGAGGAAGAGTTCTTTCCAGTGAAGAAATACTTTTTCTTGGGAATCTTTCGAAGAAAAATCTTTTTCTTGGCGAATATAAATATGCCCAGTTTTTTTATCAGTGTAGGTAGAAGGAACTTTTTCAGGTGATTTTTTTTCTTCGTTTGAATTGGAGGTGGGTGATTTTTTTTGTGGGGGTTTCTCATTTATTGTGTGACCAAAAGCATTAAAAAGAGGTATTTTTTCAGGAGAGGAAGATGTTCGAGTTGTTCGTTTGAGGGGGGAGGGAGATGTGTCTTTTTTAAGTGTTGTTATGAGAGCACCCGCCACAGAGCATTCATTTATAAGGGCTGTATGAATGAATCGAAAGAGTTCATCTTTTGTAGTATGTGCTATTTCTTTTCGAAGACTCTCTATGCTAAAAAGTTCTGTAAGATGTCGATCTGCTGCTAAAAAGACATCATTTTCTTGTATTTTTCCTGATGCGACATCTTCGAATGTTTTGAGAGGATGTCTTTCCTCTTGCTCATCTTGGGGAGCGCTCAGTTCGAGAAGATCCCCATTTCGTATGAGTAAAAGCTCGCCCTTACCACATGTGGAAAAATGAACATGATTGTCACTTACAGAACAGATGACGCCATCGAGTGTTCCGAGCCATGATACATTTCCTTCCTTGGCGATTTCTGCAAGGGCAAAGTTTACTTTTTTGAGCGTGGTCTCGAAGCTTTCAGGAGAGCTCCTTCGTGGTCGAGAATAGTATTCTTTCTTAACGAGGGAGGTGAGGAAGTTGACGATGTAAGCGGCATCTTTGTGGTCTGTTTGTATGGTAAATAGGCCAAATATATCTCCGAGTGATTTTTGAGTTATATTATTTGGCGTGTAAGAAAACACATCAATAAAGGGTTGATGTTTTTCATCGCGAATACAGATAATCTGTGGTTGAGCATGGATGCGCTGAGTATGCATACTAGCCTTCTCTTTTTTTCGTATCATAGCGTGTTTCTAGTATACCATATTCTTTTGAATATGTTTGCGTTTGTTCCTAGATATGAGTATACTAATGCCAGAGAGGAGTATTATTGTTGAATGTTGCTATATATGAATACGGATATTTTCGAAGAATTATTTGGCTCTAAAGAGAAGGCTCGACTCATTCGATTTTTTTTATTTAATGAGAAAATGTCGCTTACAGCAAGTGAAATAGGAACAAAGAATCGATTACGAGCTGATGTGACAAGAAAAGCATTGCGTTCTTTGCTTAAAATAGGTCTTATTAAGGAACAAACGAAAAAGAGAAAGAAATATTTTACACTCAACGATGCCTTTCCTTATATTTCTCAATTATACAATCTCATATCCGCATCCAATACTTTGGAGCAATGTCGTAACCTTTCCCGATTGAGGCGTTCAGGGGCTGTAAAGTTTGCTGCGGTCAGTGGCTTATTCACCAATAGTCCTAAGGCTTCTATTGATATCTTGATTGTAGTCAATGACCTTAAAAGGGCAAAAATTGAACAAGTTATTGCCTATATAGAGGCGGAAGTAGGAAGAGAGGTTCGATATGCACTTCTTGATATTGAAGAATTTCGTTATCGCATGGAAATGTTAGATCGCTTCCTTAAAGACTTTTTTGAAGGAAAATATGAAGAAATTGTCAATAAAATGCCCACATTAACAAGATCCATACAATCATTGCAAAAAAAATAGTTACGAATGGACATGCCAAGGAGCACTGAAAAATCATCGCCACGATTGAGAAAATTTCTTCGCAATCATTTTGTGCAATGGATGTTTCTTGCTAGTATCTTTGTTAACGTAGCGACGTGGAGTGGTATTGCTTGGTTCATTCGACCATCTGAAATATCTATCATTCTTCGTTATAATGTATATTTGAGCTTTGATCTTAACTATGTTGTTTCTTGGAGCCAAGCCTATATAATTCCCTCTGTAGCCTTGCTGTTTCTTTTTATAAATAGTATTATAGCATTCTTTCTTTTTCGAAAAGAAGATGTTTTTGGTGCATATATCGTTCTTTTTGCGAATATAGGAATCCAACTTGCTGCTGCCATTGCTTCCCTGGCCGTTATTGTGGTAAATACATAAAAGAATTATGAAAGCGACAACATTTTCATTCCCAGATCCAAAAACAAAAGATGCTGATCAATATTTCGTTCAGCGATTATTTGAGGTGATTCCAGGAGCAATAACATGGGGAATCCTTTTGGGCGTTCCATTATTAGCTTTTTTTCTTCCTGTTTGGGTCGCTGTTCTTATTATTGCTTTTGATATGTATTGGATATATAAAAGTTTTTTTGTAACCACCTATACCCTAGGAGCTTATCGTCGACTTCGAAAAGGATTGCGAATTGATTGGCATGCCCTTCTTAGAGAGACGCAAGCACTTGAAAAAAATATCACAAGAAGAAGGACATTACTTAAAGATATGAAAAAGAGCCATTTTTGGCAATATAGAGAAAAAGAACAGAAGAATATATTTCGTAAGCAAAGAGATGAGCTCGTCCTCCTCGAAGACTTAAGAGGAAAAGAAAAAGAGATTATATCTTACAAGGATATTATTCAGGTTGTTATGTTTCCTACAGCCAATGAAGGGCCTGAGATTATTGAGCCAGCTATTCGTGCTATACAAGAAAATACCTTTCCTAGTGATCAAACCATTATACTTCTTGCAACAGAAGAAAATGAAGATGCAAAAAAAAGAGAAGAAAAAATAGCAGTGCTTCAGAAGAAATTTGGCACTTCTTTTAAGGATTTTCTTGTAACAAGACATCGTGTTCGCTCCGAAGAAATGAAATGTAAAGCTTCAAATGCGACATTTGCAGCAAAAGAATTGCAAACATATCTCAAAGAACGACACATTGACCCTAAACGAGTTATTTTTTCTAATTTTGATTGTGACACGGTTGCACATCCACAGTATTTAAGCGCACTTGCTTTTGCGTATGTTACCGAGAAAGATCGCTTAAAACATGCCTATCAACCACTCCCTATGTATAACAATAACATTTGGGATACCAATGCTTTTGTTCGTGTTGTTGTGTTTAACTCAACATTTTGGCATATGTTTCAAAGCACAAGATCACAAATGGTGACTTTTTCTTCTCATAGCGAACCTTTTGATACGCTTATTCGTTTGAATTTTTGGCCAGTGAATATGATTAGCGAAGATTCGATTATCTATTGGAAGGGTTTTTCTTATTACAATGGAAAGTATCGAACAAAAATTATTCCACTCCCTGTTTCTATGGATGCGGCACTTGCTAATAGTTATATACAAACGCTCGGAAATCAGTATAAACAACTTCGTCGTTGGGCGTATGGCATGGAAAACCTTCCTATTGTGATGCGAGCCTTAATTCCAAATAAGAAAATCTCATTTCTTCGCAAAGCTCATGTTGCTTTTGAGCTTATTGAAGGGCATGTTATGTGGGCAACAGCACCTATTATTTTGGGCTTTTTAGGATGGACACCTATTCTTTTTGGAGGGGCAAAGTTTCAAGAGAGCGTCTTAGCACATAATCTTCCTTTTATTACGAGTTATTTGATGACTATGGCTATGTCAGGACTTTTTGTGATCGCTGCTTTAAACTTTCTTCTCTTGCCACCAAAACCAGAAAAATATTCTCGGTGGCGTTATGTCAACCTTACTCTTCAATGGGCACTTATTCCTTTTATGGGACCCTTTCTTATCGCACTTCCAGCTATCGATGCACAAACACGACTTATGTTTGGAAAATATTTCGGCTCATTTTGGGTGACTGAGAAAATTCGAAAATCATAAAAGATGCATTATAAAGAGGCGTTGTTTAAAAGGATTGTTATTTGCACGATATGTTTATAGAGCCATCACTTCTTGCTTTTTTTAGAGCTTTTCTTGTTGCTCTTTTTATTTTGAGTTTTGTTACTCTTTTTGTTCAGCGTTACTGGAAAATACCAAAAGAACGTAAAGAAGGAAAAAGAGTCTTTAAAAAACAAGCTCTTCGATGGGGTGGTGGAATAAGTGGTATCTTTTTTCTTGTTTCATTGATAGCCGATCCGCATCTTATACGTACACCAGATATTATGTGGCTTATGGGGGGGTGTGCGGGAATGCTTTGTGTTGGATGGTGGGATGATATACGAGCTCTTGATTGGAAGTGGCAACTTTTTTGGCAGGTAGGTATTATTGGAGCAATTCTTTTTTTTGCTGATATACGAATCACTGATATTCCCAATCTTTTGGGAGGAAGGTGGTTTTTTGAGGGTCCATGGGCAATTCTTGGCTTTTTTGGAGCTTTTTTTTGGTTTATTTTGGTAATTAATGCTCTTAATTGGATCGATGGTATCGATGGTTTAGCTCCAGGAATTATTGTTATAAGTTTACTTACTTTGGGATTTCTATCACTTCGCCCAGAGGTGTTCCAACCTCCTCTTGCACTCATTGCTTTTTCTTGTGCAGGGTTTTTTGCAGGGCTCTGGCTCTTGAATATCTATCCAGCACGATTTTCTTTGGGAACATCTGGTGTTTATGGAGCAGGTTTTGTTCTTGCCTATCTTTCTCTTTTTGCAGGGGCTAAAGTGGCAACGGCTTTTCTTGTTCTCGCTCTTCCTATTTTGGATGTTTTTCGTGTTTTGTTTTGGCGGTACACTTCGAAAAAACATATAGCACATCCTGATACCAATCACATTCATCATGTATTTCTTGCTCGGGGATGGAGTGAATCACGTACGAGTTTTGTACTTCTTTGTATTATTGTTTGTATGGGTTTCTTTTCTCTTTTTTTGGGCGCTTTTGGCAAAAGTATTGTTCTTTTTCTTTTTCTTGGAGGATTTTTTCTTTTTGTGGCAAAAGAATTTTGGGAGAGGAAAAAGTATAATACAAAGAAGTAAACAAAACCCTCGCCGTTGCGAGGGTTTTGTTTACTAAAGAACAAATAGTTTTCACGTAGTTCTCACGAAGCAAGTGAAGGCACGAGAACGACATATTTTTGGAGATTGTCGAGTTGCGAATCAGTAAGTCCTTTCGAAGCATCAATAGCTTCACGAAGAAGCGTTTTCGAAAAGTTTATTTGTGTTCCAACACCAACACCTCCTGAGTGTCCGACTGATTTTCGAACGTAATCTTCTATGTAGATCTTATGCGCAGGGCTCAAACTTGAATCAGGATTTTGTGCCAAATAATCAGTGAGCGCGCGACGTGCCATACGGGTCAATCCATCTCCGGCATTTGCTGTAATGATAAATCCTTCAGTTGTCTCTTGATTGGGTTGAGAAGGTGTTTGTTCTTGTGTTTCTTGAATTGGTGCTTGTTCTTCTTCTGCTTCTGTATCCAATTCTTCTGTTTGCGTAGAACTTACTCCTTCAGAAACAACGTTTTCTTCATTTGCAGGTGTTGTTGTTTCTTCTTCCATTATGAGATCTTCATCTTCAAGCATTTCATCTTCTCCTTCAAGAAGTATTTGCTCTTGAGTTGTTTCATCATTAAGCGCAACGCGGTTTTCTTGGCCACGTTGGGAATACGAATAGATTCCTCCTGCAATCGCAAATACAATAATAATACTTACGATGAGGCGAAGGTTTTCTTCTACCCAGAGCTTTGCTTTCGATCCGGATGTTTCTTCCTCGGATGTTTCAGCGTCATGTATATTGTTATCTTCAGTCATTCATTCCACCTCCTTTCATTTTTTCATTGCAAGACTTTCGTTGAAGTCGTTTCGATGGAAATACTTCCATCATCGACCTTTTGTCACTGTTGATTGTACCGCCCAAAGGGGAGAGGCGTCAAATAGAAAAGAGGTAAGACGGAAGAAGGAGAAAAATTCATTGACAATTTATCGCATGTATTGTATTATACAAGCAGTCCTTTGAGACTACGTACGAAGGAAAATCCTTCGTTTGATTTTTTTTTGATTGAAAACACAAGGGTGTTTTCATGGGAGAAAAAAGATGACCACAAGTCGTAGCACTTTCGTTTTCGTCGATTATGACGAGGATGATTTGGAAGGTGCGATCAAGAGGTTTTTACGACAAGAGGGAATGAATTTTGCGGACTTATCAGGAGAAGATCAGGAATATGTATTCCGAGCTTGCATGGAATGCATGCAAAGGACCAAAGAGAAAATAGAAGAAGCAAGAGTTAAGAGGAATGAAGAAGGAGATTTTTCATCATAATAAGGCTACCGCATAGGGAAGGTGCATCTTTACCGGGTGACCGCTCCGTTTACAAAACGTCGAGCGGGCCCGGATTTTTTTTGTTTAAAAAGTCTTTTTCTTGCCCCTTTTGGAAATTTTGCTTATACTAAGGGGGCTGTTGCTAAACTCCTTTCGTGACGAAATTTTCACATTTTTTCACGAAAATTGTGGAAATTTGTAAGGAATATCTGGATATTTCGTCAAATTTTCATCAATTTGCAGTAAAAATTTGAAATATTGCAGTAGAAAACGGAGTTTGGCAACAGCCCCACAAGGTCATCCATAAACATATTTGTATGAAACAAGAAAACAATCAAGGGCATCCTTATGTATCTGTAGTGGTCCCGCTTTTTAATGAAGAAGGAAATGTGGGGGAATTGCACGAGAAGATCGTATCGGCTTGCAAAAAAATAAAGAAACCATTCGAAGTCATTTTTGTGGATGATGGCTCAAGAGATAAGACACTCGAAGAGGCTCGTGAACTTTCTCCGCTTACGCTTATTGAATTTCGTCGTAATTTTGGACAGACAGCAGCTTTTGATGCTGGTTTTAAAGCATCAAAGGGAGGTATTATCGTTACTATGGATGGAGATCTTCAGAACGATCCCGCTGACATCCCCCTTCTTCTTGCAAAAATGGAAGAGGAGGATTTTGATGTTGTCTCTGGCTGGAGATATAAACGAAAAGATTCTTTGAGTAAAAAGATTTTTTCTCGAGGAGCAAATCTTTTGAGAAAGGTTCTTTTGCACGATAAGATTCATGATAGTGGCTGTTCACTCAAGGCTTATCGTCGGGAATGCTTTGAACATCTTGATCTCTATGGTGAGATGCATCGCTTTATCCCTGCTCTTTTGGAGATTCAGGGATTTCGTATTGGCGAAGTGAAAGTAAGTCATCATCCACGGACACGTGGTGTGACCAAATACAACTGGAAACGAGGAATGAAGGGTTTCGTGGATATGGTTTCGATCTGGTTTTGGAATCGATACTCGCATCGACCAGTGCATCTTTTTGGGGGAACAGGCATTGTTTTGGCTTTTGTAGGATCACTCCTTCTTTTTTGGATGGTGATAGAGAAAGTATTTTTTGGTGCGGAGCTCTCTGAAAAGATCTGGCCTCTTATGGGTGCCTTCTTTATTATGATCGGGGTGCAGTTCTTTATTTTCGGGCTTTTGGCTGATATTGTGACCAAAATTTATTACAAAAATCATGGAAGAATGAATTATTCTGTAAAGGAAATAGTTCAGAATAAAAAATAGAAAATGTTATGGCAAGATCACTCCTCACTCTGAATGTCGATATTGATCGAGCTATTCGTTTTCTTGCCGAATACCTTCCTCAGTCAGATGAAACGAGCAGAAAACCAATTCTCCCTCACAATATTCGTGTGGGCATGAAATTGTATGAATGTTCTTTTGAGAGAGGTTATCGAAAGGAAGTCATTTTGGCGGGATTTCTTCATGATACACTTGAATGGTCTGGGGCCAATGAAGATGCCCTTTATAGAGTATTTGGCAGAGATATTGTTCGTTTGGTACAGGCAAATACCAAAGACGATACCATAGAAGATGGAAAAGAGAAGACAAAAGAGCTTGTAGAGCGCTGTGCTCGAGCGGGGCAAGAAGCCCTTCTTATCAAAACGGCAGATATACTCGATAGCTTCCAGTGGTATACAGCTATGGAAAATGAGGGTGAATTGGAGTATTGTCGGCGAAATGCCGAAGAAATTTTCAAAAATAGAGATGAGCATTGGCACGATCCTCTTTTTGAAGAGCTGCAAAAATGGCATAATTATGAAAAAATGGATATTTGGGGAAAATAAGAAAAAGATAAAAATGCGTTTTCATGAAAGTTGAAGTGTGGTACGATAGTATACGTATAAGAAAGTAAAAGAAACGTGTATGAAAATAACGATTATCGGAACGGGATTTGTAGGTCTTCCTATGGCAGCGGCATTGGCTGAAGTTGGAAATAGTATCGTGTGTTTGGATACAGATGAAAAGAAAATTGAAAAGCTCAATAATGGCATTATGCCTATATTTGAGCCAGGACTTGAACCATTGGTAAAAAAGAATGTAAAGGCGGGGCGACTTGAATTTACAACAGACTATAAAAAAGCCGTTTCTCATGGACAAATTTTGTTTATTGCTGTGGGGACTCCTCCTGATGAAGATGGAAGTGCTGACCTGCAATTTGTTCTCTCGGTTGCCAAGAGCATAGGGGAACACATGGAGGAATATAAAGTCGTCGCTGATAAATCAACCGTTCCTGTGGGAACCGCAGAAAAAGTTCGAGCCATGTTGCAAAAATCACTCGATGAACGAGGTGTTGATTTTGAATTTGATGTTGTTTCCAATCCAGAATTTATGGCAGAGGGACGAGCTGTGGCTGACTTCAAGCAACCTGATCGTATTGTCGTAGGAACTGATAGTGAGCGCGCTCTTGAGCTTTTACGAGACCTTTACGCTCCTTTTAATCGAAGTCATGATCGTCTTATTGAAATGGACATTAAAAGCGCCGAGCTTACGAAATATGCTTCCAATGCCATGCTTGCAACCAAGATAAGTTTCATGAATGACCTTGCTCTCCTTGCAGAACGATTGGGAGCTGATATTGAGAATGTTCGTCGTGGAATGGGGTCTGATCCTCGCATAGGGCATCATTTTATCTATCCAGGGCCAGGTTATGGTGGATCATGCTTCCCTAAAGACGTGAAGGCCATTATTAAAACAGCTCGCAATACAAAAAAAGAAATGCGCATTCTTCAGGCTGTTGAGGATGTAAATGATGATCAAAAAAGAGTTCTTTTTGAGAAAATAGACCATCATTTCCAAGGGGACTTACAAGGAAAAATAGTCGCTGTTTGGGGATTGGCTTTCAAGGCAAATACCGATGATATGCGAGAAGCATCAAGTCGAGTATTGCTGGAGGCACTTTGGGAAAAAGGGGCTATTGTTCGCGCACACGATCCACAGGCCATGGAAGAAGTTGAGCGCATTTATGGAAAAAGAAAAGATCTGATTCTTTGTGAAGATATGTACGAGACATTAACGGGGGCACATGCCCTTGCTATTGTTACGGAATGGGAAGTATTTCGTAGTCCTGATTTTGAGAAGATAGCTGGGAATATGGCAGAAAAGAATATTTTTGATGGACGCAATCTCTATGATCCGAAAGACATGAAAAAAGCGAATTTTACTTACTATGGTATAGGAAGAGGAGAGAGTATACAAAAAAATCATGAAGGTTCTCTTTCTTAATTATGAATATCCTCCTTTAGGAGGGGGGGCTGGAAATGCTACGAAGTTTCTTTTGCAAGAATATACAAAAAAAGAGAATCTTTCGATAGACCTTGTCACCTCAGCTATTAGTGGGGATTTTGTAGAGATGCACACAGAAAAAGATGTGAATGTTTTTCGTCTTCCTGTCGGGAAAGATGGAAAAAACCTCCAAAAACAATCTCAGATTGAACTTCTTCGCTATGCATGGACGGCATACTGGTTTGCGCGTAATCGCATAAAAAATGGTGAGCAATACGATGTTATTCATGCTTTTTTCTCGGTTCCTTGTGGCGTAATGGCTTTGGCGCTTTCCTGGGAATTCAAAGTTCCTTATATTGTTTCTCTTCGAGGCGCTGATGTTCCCGGATATGCAGAGCGATTTCGATGGATCTATGGTTTTCTCAGGCCGATAATACGATATACATGGAAACAATCAACGCATGTTGTATCTAATAGTGAAGGATTAAAACAACTTGCTCTCAAGACAAATAAAAATCAATCCATTGACATTATTTATAATGGAGTTGATACCGATTTTTTTCATCCTGATACTACCAAGAGAAGCGCAAAAACGATTACGATTCTTTGTGCTTCACGCTTGACGAGTCGTAAAGGACTTTGCTATGCCATTGAGGCGTTTTCTTTGTTACAAAAACAATATCCTCAATTGCGCATGATTCTTGCTGGAGGGGATGGTGACGCTGGGGAGGATCTTCGTCGACAAGTACAAGAACTTCATCTTGAAAAAGAAATTTCTTTTCATGGAGAGTATGATCACGGAACTCTTTTGAAACTCCAACAAGCATCTGATATTTTCCTCTTTCCATCACTCAATGAAGGGATGAGTAATAGCATGCTTGAAGCCATGGCATCAGCCTTGCCCGTAATCATGACACCAACAGGAGGAGCTCAAGAACTCGTCAAAGATGGAAAAAATGGATATCTTGTGAAATTTCGCAATGCTCAAGATATTGCCGATAAAATACAACTTCTTCTTGAAAATCCATCTCTTCGCGAAAAGATGGGAGGGGAGAGTCGTCGCGTAGCAGTTTCACTCAGTTGGAATTCAGTTGCTAGGTCGTATGAAAAAATCTATGAAGAAAGTGCAAAAAAAGACGCTTCTTAAAACCATTACAAAGATTGGAGTGACGGTACTTCTTGTGAGTGTTTTGGTTATGAATGTTGATTGGGCAAAGTCATGGGATATCGCTCAATCTGCTGATATATCCCTCCTTATTCTTTACGGATTTCTTGTTCTTCTTGGCATTATCATTTCAGCGTATAAATGGAAAATCCTTTCTGATTTCATGCAATTTGACTTTTCTTTAGGAAAACATTTTCGTTGGTATCTTGCAGGAACTTTTGTCAATAATTTTCTCCCTTCTATTGTAGGAGGGGATACGTATAGAGCTCTTTCTTTGGGAAAGATAGAAGGAAGTCGAGCAAAGGCTATCGCAAGTGTTCTTTTTGATCGTTATTCCGGATTGATTGCCATGGCAATGATCGCTGTTTTTTTCTCTGGTCTCAATATCATGCAAGTCATCGAACATCCTCTTTGGCTTTTTCTTTTTTTTGGAGCTACTTTGGGAGTTTTCTCTCAACTTCTCATGCTCCCTGGAAAGAAGTGGTCATTTTTTAAACTCTTTTTTCGATTTTTTCCTAAAAAGGGGGAGCGACTTTCCCATGCATTGGAGGATTTTCGATCAGTTCCTCTTATTATTCAATCGTTTAGTTGGGGGGCAATTTTTGCTTTTTTGGGCGTGGGAATAGCCAATTATATTCTTTTTCGAGCACTCGGAACTCCCTTGGGACTCCTTGACTTTTTGAGCGTTATTTTCTTTATCAATATCATTTCAGCACTCCCTGTAAGTATTAATAATATTGGCGTGAAAGAATGGGCATACTATGTTTTTTTTGGGTTTCTCGGAGTGGCTCCAGAAATATCAGTAACCGCCGCTATCATGAGTCGCCTTATTCAGATGATGATAAGTTTCTTTGGTGTGGGTATCTTTTTCAAAAAAAATAAATAGGTATATGTTCGATATATGGTATTTTTTGTAAAGAAATGCTATTATAGAGGAAGCAATATACAAAAAATAAAGCACCCATGATATCACTTTCTTTCTCTCGAATATTTTTTTCTTTCTTACTTTTGGTGAGTTTTTTTTCTGCTTTCGCACCTTCTGCATCAGCAGCTCAGTGGTGTTTTGATGCGACATTACGATGTTGTGATTCAGTGGGATCTCCTTGTATGGATGAGGGAAAGATTTGTAAAGATGATGAAATAGAATGTCTTACGGTTCTCAGAGGTCTTTTGCAGACAGCTGTGGATCTTGGATATTCATGTGATAGCCCAGTTCCTACGAGGTGTGAGGGACAGACAGTAAAAACAGATGGAAAGTGCGGCTCTGTGAGTGGAGGAACTTCTTCAACAAAGCCAATAGATAATTTGTGTGAGGAAGGTACCCCCACTTCCGTTGTTGAGAACGCTAATGGAACACAATGGTTATGGCGTTGCGATAGTATTGATGGTGGAAATCCTTCTCCTGCATGTTTTGTAACTAAGGACAATAGCCCTCCATCGGGAAAGGAATGTTCCTATTCTCAAGGAGGCCTTGCTTATGTCGAAGGGAGTTGTGTGACTACTGGCACTTGTTCAGAATCTAATAAAGGTGCAAGCAGTGATTGTTCTGGTGGTGAAATTTGTTGTGGAGGGAAATTAGAAATTCCCATTGATGGAGGAGGAGATTGCTCCTCTGGACTGGTTCCTTGTGGGAGAAATTGCGACAATCCTTTGACCGAGGAAGATGAGACACAGATATGTACCCTCTGCCACCTTATTGTAGGTATAGATAACATTATTGACTATATTTTTCTTATCTTGGGAGTTGTAGGCTTTCTTATCCTTGTCATAGGAGGCATTACTTATATCGTATCAGCGGGAAACCAGACAATAGTCACGGCAGCAAAAAAAGCCATTTTTTCTGGACTCATAGGATTTACCATAGTTCTTATTGCTTGGGTTTCTATCAATACCGTCATTGTCTATCTTTTCCCTCTCAATCAAGATGGAAATATCGGGGGGAAAATTCTTGGATGGGATAAGTTTACCTGTGATACAGATAAATAGTTAGAGCTTAACTAGAGTAGCTCTATCTGTTTATGCAATAGGAGGAGTTATTGATGGTGGTGGGATTTTGGCATGTCGCATATTATTTTATGTGCTATATCTTTTCAAATTGCATAAAACAAGGTATCCTTACTGTATCATTGAGAATTTTTGAAATATGCCCGAAATAAAGGAAATGATTCAAGATATTTTTGACCGCGGGACTATCGTGGAGGTTTTGCCGTCTCGGGAATCCTTTGTAGATCGACTCTCTTCTGGCGAAAAAATGCGCTTTTATATAGGATTTGATGCAACAGCTCCGACACTTCACATGAGTCATGCAAAAAATATTATACTTTTGGAAAAGTTTCGAAAGCTTGGGGCTGAGGTTATTCTCATGTTTGGAGACTTCACAGCCATGATTGGCGATCCTACAGGAGAAACGTCAAAACGAAAACAGCTTTCTCGGGAAGAAGTGATGAATAATGTTGAAGCATGGAAAAAACAAATAGCCCCTCTCATGGATTTTGGCGCGGAAGTAAATCCTCCGATAATTCGATATAATAGTGAATGGCTTGCGCAACTGACATTTGAACAGATTATTCATCTAGCTTCGAATTTTACTGCACAACAAATGCTTGAGCGAGATATGTTTGAAAAACGTATCAAAGAGGGAAATCCTGTGGGGCTTCATGAATTTCTCTATCCTCTTATGCAAGGATATGATAGCGTTGCTTTAGATGTGGATGGAGAACTCTGCGGAACAGACCAGACGTTTAATGCCCTTGCGGGGAGAACGCTTCTGAAGAAACTCAAGAAGAAGGAAAAGTTTGTTGTCGTAGTGACGCTTATGGAAGATCCAGAAACAGGACTCCTTATGTCAAAAAGCAAAGGAACCGGGATTTTTCTTAATACTACAGCTCGTGATATGTTTGGGCAGGCTATGTCTCAAGGAGATGGTATGATTGAGCCCCTCTTGAAGCATTGCACTGATATACCTCTTGAAGAGATTCAAACTCTTATGAAAGGGGATAATCCTCGAGATGCAAAAATACGAATGGCCTATGAAATTGTGAAGATATTCCACGGAGAAGAGAAGGCCGAAGAAGAAAAAAAATATTTTATAGAAACGTTCTCCAAGAAGCACATTGACACCCAAGCCCTCGAGGTCATAAGAGTGCAAGAGGGGGAATTATTGATGGATATACTTATTCGAGAACATCTTGCTGAAAGTAAAA
>Ga0207419_1001952_pt1 | contig 14305 bp, 11 predicted proteins | sample ElkSloMetagenome_4_FD_184723 | JGI IMG/M metagenome (GOLD analysis project Ga0207419, IMG submission 184723) | Hot spring microbial communities from Elkhorn Slough, Monterey Bay, USA - MD2A (version 2) | ecosystem: Environmental > Aquatic > Marine > Intertidal zone > Estuary: Microbial mat ...
AATGTATTTTTGCTCTAAAGGCCTTAGATAGATATTATCAGCAGTGACGGGATCTGTCATAATGGTGGCTGGGTTGGAGTTGATCAAGGTCACCTCTATGCCCTCTTCTCGTAAAGAACGGGCTGCTTGAGATCCAGAATAATCAAACTCACAAGCTTGACCAATAATAATAGGACCACTCCCTATGATGAGGACTGATTTGATATCGTGATTTCTAGGCATTTTTACTGTTTTATATAGATAGATATGGGAATGTATAAATTGGTCGCAAAGGTAATATATAAGAGTTCTTTAAAAAATGCTGTACACATAAATCTTTGGGCTTGCTATACTTTTTAAGCATCAAACAAAGTAGGGGTAGCGCCGTTACCTTTACAATTGTTTCATATGATTTCCACAAAAGATTTTTTTTTAGCGGGCTACAAAGCTACTTGGTCAGGCAGTTATTTCAATTCTGTGGAATTACTGAGTCATTATGTCGACTTTCCGCATCCTGAGCTACTCCAGAAAGTAAATGCAGAAATGAAAACCCTAAAGGCTGATACCCAATCAGCGGTAGCAGACCTGCTTTCTGTACAAAATTTCGCCAATCAACAAAAAGTGCACATCATGCCACCCCCTGAGTTTCCTGAGGCTTACTTTTCTTGGGCAAGAATGTGTTATAGTGGATTTGAAGAAAAGCTGAGAGATGTATCGCCAGAAAAAGTGGCATTTGACATTGGCTATTACAGTGGAGAGATATTGACCGCCATGAAAATGCTTGGTGTTATTTTGAGGATTTCTTTAGCTGTAGTGGGCGTGCCTGCTTTTGAACCACAATGGAGAAATTGCTCCAAGACCATACTGCGTGCACAAAAAAAATTAAATGCTGCGGCGAGGCTTTCTACCATGATTCCCTCAGGGCCGATCTTGTTGCATGACGAGTGGTACGCAGGTTTAGGTATGGCAGCACATGAAATTGGTGAGGCTGAAGTTAATTTTGTTTCAGAGGCTTACCTTCGCTTACTATCAAGCAAGATCAACAATTACTTATCTGAGTTTTCTTCAAAAGCAGATAATCTGGCCGAAAAGCTCTAAGCATTATCGGTTTTGATTTTTTCATATCTTTTCCAAGCTGAAAACCCTAAAGAAAATAACAGTGCTAGAGCAACTATGTATCCACTAATCGATGAGATGGTAGTTCCTGTGGTATAAGATTCTGGGTTAAAACTAAATTTTATTTCATGTTTACCAGGCGGTACTTCTAATGCTCTGAGCACATAATTTACCCTGAGTATTTCCACCGGTTCTCCATCAATGGTAGCAGTCCAACCTGCAGGATAGTATATTTCTGAAAAGACGGCAAGCCCATTATTCTGATTGTTGCTTTGATAAGTGATTTCTCTTTGGTCATAATTTGTGAGAGTTATCTCAGCAGTGCTATCTACTTGAAAAGAAGATTGACCAATTTCAAAATCGCTAGTATTGACGACTGCAGTTTCAGCAGGGTTTAGGCCATTGAGGGCGCTCATAGCCTCGTCTTCATTTTCAACGCTTTTGGCATTACTAACAAACCATGCATTGCCCAAAGCAGCAGGATTTTTAAGCACCTGATTTGCCTTGTCTCCATATTTTATGTATTTGGCATTAAGCATATTAAGCGCTGGCAATTGATTGTAATTAGGAGGATTACCTGCTCTTAAAGCACCGATTATGGTATTTTGCTCAGGGTAGATTTTCCTTTCTATCAAGTCTTTATAGCGCATTAGCTTGGCAGCGAAATAACCGCCAATAGATTTATGATAATATGAGGTTTGGGCTTCTTTATCAAAATTGCCCACTGTAAATACCCTGTAGTGCGGATCTTTATCTTTTAAAATGAATTCATCTGCTGCAGATTTTTGATGCGCTTGCTTTACCGCATTCTTTTTAAATTGTTCTGCATATAGGTATCTTTTGCCTACCAACCAAACATCACCAACCATTAAAACGCCAAGTGCTGCTAAAAATATTCCTTTAGATAATTTACCAATGAGCATCACATATAAAATCCCTCCGGCTACGAAAATTAAAATTGCAGATCGAAAAGCGTCTTTTCTCAAGTAAGAAAGTCGGTCTGCGCGCAAGGCTTTTACAAAGTCACCGGCTACATTATTGTCATTAATGCCCAGTCTTTGCGGAAAGGTCGTGTCTGCAGGGGTATTGAAACTACCCATGCCCCCAAATACGCCAATCAATAATGCCAAGCCACCTGTAGCGATCAGGGCATAAAGCATTTTCTTCTTTAAAATATTATCAAGTTTTACCTCCATTAATTTATCTATGGCTAAAATACCTGCTAAAGGCATGAGCATCATGGTCATACTCAGCGCCATAGAGACGGATCTAAATTTATTAAAGCCAGGAAAGTAATCGAATAAGAAATAATTAAAAAAAGATAGGTTTTTGCCCCAAGCAAACATCATGGAGGTAACTGCGCCTGCCAAAATCCACCATCTTAAGTTATTGGGCAGTACAAGCATAGCTAGTATAAACAAAAAGCAAACAATGGCTCCCATGTACAGCGGCCCTGATGTAAAAGGCTGGTCTCCATAATAAAGAGGTACTACAGGGCCTACTCCCGTAAGTCTATCTGCTTGCTGTTTGCCAAAACTTCTCGATATGGTTTCATAAACATTACTGCCTTCTTCTAACATTTCTCCGCTGCCACCTCCATAAAAATAAGGAATTAGCAGTGTAAAAGTCTCCATTTTACCTTGGCTCCAACTAAAAGCATATTCTTTGTCCAATCCCTCCTTTTTTTGATTGCTATTGCCCTCTTCTGTAGAAGTAAGCAATTGTTCTCCCCTTATAGAGAAAGGCGTGTATTCTTGGGTCATCCATAACCTGGCTATTGCCGTACCAAATGCCAATACAATTGCTAAGATGATCACGGCAGACTGTTTGGCAAAAAGAGGTATTCTATTCTCTTTAATTGCAAAAATGAGCTCGCTAATGGCATAAGCGAGGCAGACAAATATTAAATAAAAAGTAATTTGATAGTGTGGTGCACCGATTTGTATAGCAAGCCCAGCGGCTAGTATGCCAAAGCCCAAAATCATTTTTTTTCTAAAAATGAGATGAATACCGGCTAGAACTAAAGCTGAATACGCAATAGCCCATGATTTGGTAACATGGCCCGCTTCAACATTGATGATATTGTAGGAAGAAAATGCAAAAGCAAGTGCGCCGATCATAGCTAGCCAAGGTCTTACGCGAAAGCTCAGTAGTAAGATCCAAAAGCAAAACATGTGAGTAAAAAGCAAATGCGCCGAGGTTTTTTTGCTTATCAAGCCGTGGGTGATGTGCTTAATAATTTGCAGTGCCTTTTCGGGTACTCCTGTAGCAATTAAATAATCTGGTACGCCTGAAAACATGGCATCATTCCAAAGGGCTTGTTTGCCATCGTTTTTCTTTTTGTAATCTACAGACCTTTTAGACATGCCCTCAAACTGTACAATATCTGTTTGGCCAAGGCTCTTATCTTCAATCAACTCTGGAAAAAAATAGGAGAGAGTTGCCAGGTAAAAAACAACAATGCTAATTATGTATGGTAAGACTCGGGTAAAATTCATGTCTAAAAAATGTTCAGAAAATGCTAAAAAAGCTTTTGTCTTGGGGCGAATTTATAGAAAAATTATGAATCTGAAGCTTTAGTGCATCATTTAACAAATGTGGGAAATGGCTATATAAGGTAGAAAGAAGCAGTTGAACAGATATCTCCAGCAAAAACGTCGGTTTAAATTTCTTTTAAAGAAAAGTAGAGGGCAGAGTTCCTGTTTTTGATCAAGATGTAGAATTAAGACTTTGTAAGTGTTGGGTGTGAGCAAAAAAAAGAACTCACCCCGAATCGGAGTGAGCTCTTAGCTTTAACAATTAAACCAAATAATCCTTAAAATATCCTACTTAAATCACAATGGATAAGTATTCCATTTTGATATATGACAAATATAGATAGCAATTCGATTCAATTTTTTTTATATCGATTTACATTGTCAATCTTTCGATATATGGATAAATACTTTCGATAAATACTTTTCAGCTTTTGGCATTTACGGTTTCTACTTTATCTATTTTGTAAGAAAACAAGATTCCGAGTAGAGCCGTAAGCGCAGTTATGGCAAAGTAGAGCAGTGCAAAAGCCACCGCGCTAGCCTCTTCAATAGTTAAATATTGAGTGCCATACAAGAAAACGAGTTCTCTAGCACCGACCCCACCGGCTGTAAAAGGTAGCACCGCCACTACCGAAGAAACCTCGAACAAAGTGAGGTAATCCATTAAACTGCTGAAAATGCCCAAAGAGAAAAGTAAGGTTATCGCGCATCCAACCTGTAACAATTGAACGCCTGTAGATAAATACAAGGCTACAAAAAACTTTTTCTGGAAAATGGGGAATATCAGTAAGCAAAAAATATAGAAAATAGGCAAAACCAAAATACCGCCTGCAATGGCTAGCCACTTAAGCCAAGGGAATTCTATGGCAAATGCACTGAAATACACAAAAATGCAGGTTAACAGAAATAAAATGGCCAAACCATTGATCCTGTCTAGTAGCGTGCCGCTGATCAAGTGCTTGGTTTTTACATCATGAGATTTTTTAAGCAAATACACTTTATAGCCATCGCCTCCAATGCTGCCAGGTAAAAATAAGTTATAAAAAGCGCCTAAATAATGCAGTTTTATATTATAAACAGTCTCTAGTGGAACTCCGCAAGCTTCGTAAAAATGCCTGAGCCTAAACGATGCCACTATTTTAGATACATTGAAAATCAAAAAGCTGGCAATCAACCAAAAAGGATTTACAAAAGAAATGACCTCTACAATTTCTTTAAAGGCAACTTTTTTGAAAACATAATAAAGCGCTAGCCCCGTTACGCTAAGCTTAAGCGCAAGCTTTATGTATTTCTTTTGTTGGTTTGTAAGTTTCAATTAAGTAAACTTTATTAAAATGTTTAATAACAAGCCAGCCTTTTGGAATCTAGATTTAGCGTTGGGCAATCTTATACTTTTACGATGATTTTACCTTTTCTGCCTTCGCTATCGGCATGCTGTACGGCTTGCTTTATTTCATCTAAGCTGTATTCTTTTTCTATAAAAACCTTAAGTTCTTTTTTGCTAAAAGCTGTAATTACATCTTGGGCAACCTTTTTAACTACATTTGAATCTGTGTATTTAAGCCAAGTGGTTAGCCAAAAACCTTCTACTTTTAAGTTTTTAAATATCATGATGCCATTGTGTAAAGTACTTTCTTGTAAGCTTAACATGCCATAAACCAGCATTTTACCACCTTTGGCCAAACAATGCAATGCCTCGCCAGCAAGTTTACCTCCTACTGCATCCATGCAAACTTTAGCGCCTTTTTTCTCGGTAAGGGCCATTACACTTTTTATAAGGTCGTCTTTTTCTGTATTGATTACAGCGTGGGCACCAAGTTCTTTTAGTTGCGCTATTTGTGTATCTCGCCTAACGGTACAAATGGTTTTGATGCCTTGTTTTGCAGCAAGTTGTATCACCAATTGGCTAAAAGTAGAACCACCCGCGGTGAGTAGTAAAAAGTCATCTTCACCTAGATTTGCTTCGTGCAATAGTGCAAAAGCCGTAAAGGGATTTACAAACAGTTGGGCAGCTACTTCATCAGGTATGTTTGGAGGAATCGGAATGAGAGAGGCTTCTTCTGTTATGGCATATTCTGCCCAAGCGCCAATTGAGGCAAAACTTACTTTTGTGCCCTTTTTTATTTGTACGCCTTCGCTCACTTCTTCTACAATACCTACGCCCTCAAAACCAGCTGGCGAGGGGAGTTGTGGCCTTAAGCCATAAAGGCCTTGTATAAACATTATATCTGAAGGGTTAATGTTGGCGGCTATTACTTTAACTTTTACCTGTCCCTCTTTTAGTGTGGGTAATTTGGCGTTTTCAATAATCTCAAGGGCTTCTTTAGGGATGCCCGGTTTTTTAAAAATGACTGTTTTCATGTTTGTATATTTTTTTCAAAACAAGCGATTTTTTCAGTCATTTCTAAATGATTCGGCAATAAAGCTAGTTGGGTATTTTTTGCGGTATTTGCTCCATACGACTTTCATCTAAAATTAATCTTGATTGGCAAAGGTTTTTTGGGTTTTAAAATCAGGTATATCTTAAATTATCCGGTATTTTAATAAATTGAGGATTAATAGAAAGCAACTTAAAAATAGTAACTATGGATAGAAGAAAATTTATTAAGAACAGCACCCTTAGTGCCGCAACAGTTGGTATAACCGGAAGCAATTTGTTTGGCAAGGCAACGAGAAAGGCCTCGGCCGGCAAACATGATTTTAAGTTGAAATACGCTCCACATTTCGGTATGTTTAAAAATGCAGCTGGCGATGATCTGATCGATCAGCTTAAGTTTATGGCAGATATGGGCTTTACAGCTATGGAAGATAATGGCATGAAAAAGCGAGATGTAAGTATGCAAGAGAAAATTGCCAAGCAAATGGATGCAAGTGGAATGCAGATGGGTGTATTTGTGGCACACAATATTTACTGGAATGAGCCAAACCTTACAAGTGGTGATAAGGACAAATTGGATGAATTTCTCGGTGATATAAAAACCTCTGTAGAAGTGGCTAAACGCGTAAATGCCAAGTGGATGACCGTGGTCCCGGGCTATGTGGACCTAAGGAAAGACATGGGCTACCAAACCGCCAATGTGGTAAATGCTTTAAGAAGGGCAAGCGAGATTTTAGAGCCCGAAGGTTTGGTCATGGTTTTAGAACCGCTCAACTTTTTTAACCACCCTGGCATGTTTTTGTCTAAAATACCTCAGGCTTACGAGGTTTGCCGTGCCGTTAACAGCCCTGCCTGCAAGATTCTATTCGATATTTACCATCAGCAGATCACTGAGGGCAATATCATTCCTAATATAGAACAAGCTTGGGATGAGGTGGCCTATTTTCAAATTGGGGACAATCCTGGGAGAAAAGAGCCTACGACTGGCGAAATCAATTATAAAAATATCTTTAAGCACATCCACGAAAAAGGGTTTGATGGAATTTTAGGCATGGAGCATGGCAACTCTAAATCGGGAAAAGAAGGTGATATGGCAGTAATAGAAGCCTATGCCAAAGTAGATGATTTTAGTGCTTAATCAATTTATTTTGCCATAGATTTTTATAAAAATTTGCTGGAAAAGTTACATTTGAAATAAAATGGGCGTTTCAGCAAAAAAAAATTAAAAGATTCCATAGAGATTTGGGCATCCAAAAAGGAAATTTTTATACGCCCAAATTTTTTAAACTATGGAAAACAGAAAAAATCCCGCTGCAAAAAAAGATACTTTCAAAAGGGTTTATTCTCATCAACTAGAACAAGTAATCAGAATTTATAAAAACTGATTGTTTGTCTTGATTTTTTTGATTGGGCGAAAAGCATCTGTATAAAGCAGATGCTTTTTTTTTGAATGTATCATTGCTAAATTCAGCATAGCATAGCTTTGAGGCTATCTATAGCTCATTGAGTTTTGTAAATTGAGTACTTGAAATTGCTAGAGATTTATGCATTCTTTTGATCGAGATATGGCCGCAGAAAAAATTTTGGCGCAATATCTAGATGCCTTTTATAAAGAAAAGCAATATCCGTTACAACGGATCGAAGAAAAATCTATGCAATTGCAAGGCATTGACCTCATTTATGAAAAAGGAGAGACTTTCTACTATATAGACGAAAAAGCTCAAATCCATTATCTCAATAGAGATTTGCCCACCTTTACTTTTGAACTTTCCTATTTTAATAAGGAGCAAGAGTTGAAACAAGGCTGGTTGTTCGATAAAAGTAAAAAAACAGATTTATACTTTTTGATTACAGGCATTATACTAAAAAATGGGCTTAGTAAATTAAGTGCAGCAAGCGATATAAAGAATCTGAAATTGACAGTGGTTGACAGAAAATTACTGATCAAATTTCTGGCTAATTTAGGTTTAAATCGCGCTGTCTTACAAAAATACGACCTCGGTTTCCGTAAAGAAGCACGATTTGGCAAAAATGAATTAGCTGAATTAAACCCCAAAAAAGAAGGCTTGATTTATTTTACAGAACACCTGCAAGAAAAACCGATGAATCTGCAATTGCGCTTAAGTTTTCTCCTGTCAAATAAAGTTGCTAAAAGAGTGGTTTAGCATTGTCTTTTTGGCAGCTTCTCAACCCCAATAATTATCTGATTGACCTTAAAAAATTCCCTTTTTGGCCTATAAATGGACTTTTTCTTTGATGCATCTCACCAATTAAGCTAAAAACTACCCAAAAGGGTAGTCTCTCAATGCTCTAAGTACATTTTCTTTGTTAGCGTTGTTTGTTGCAAAGGTTTCAACACTTCCTTCAGCATAAGCAACAGTTTCCAAACTGCTTATTCTTACTCCATTTTTTCGATATACTCATTTTTCAGATAGAAATTTTTAGCCATGCAAAAATTGTTAAGCTTTAGTTTTACTCACCCTAAGACCCTATTATTCTTATGCTTGGTGTTTACAGTTGTTCTAGGATTGGGCATTCCTAAACTAGAAAAGCGAAATAGCTTTTCGGGTGAGCTCCCTAAAGATGACCCTATAAACCAAGGAGTTGAGGCTGCTAAGCAACACTTTGGAGAGCGCAGTATAGTATTGATAGGAATTGAATCAGAAAACTGCTTTCGCCCCGAAATTGCAAAAAAAATCATAAGTCTCTCAGAAGAGTTGGCCAATCTCCCGGGGGTAATGCCTGATGAGGTGCTTAGTTTGGCAACTTTGCGCAACATAAGCAATCGTGATTGGGGACTTGAAACGGGCGGCTTCCTAGATGAGCTGCCCCAGCAACAACAGGAGTGGCTGCAATTACAGGCCGATGTAGAGGGTAATCCGCTTGTGAACGGAAGGCTCGTGAGTAAAGGCGGAAAGTTGGCCGTAATTGCGGCACCACTTGCGGAAGGCTTTGAAGGCGGCGTAGTCTATGATGCCCTTACGGAGTTGTCGGAAAAGTACCAAGGAGATGAAAAAATTCATATTACCGGAGCGCCTGTATTGGTAGAAGATGTGCAGCGAGGCATCAGTGCAGATTCCCGCACCTTTATACCCATAGCTATTGTACTGATTTTTGTAGGCTTTTATCTGTGTTTCCGTAGGATAGAAGGCGTACTATTGCCCGTAGGCATGGTGATCATGAGTATTATTTGGACCATGGGCTTTATGGGTTATATAGGATTGCCCGTAACCGTGGTATCTAATGCTTTGCCCGTGATCATGGTAGCCGTGGCCTCTTCATACGGTATCCACTTTATGAATGCCTATTACAGACTGGCCAAAGCTGCTGATTCAGGCCGCGAGCTTTCTAGGCTTACCTTAGAAAAAATGGGTATGCCTATTCTCATTACAGGGGTGACTTCCTCTTTGGGTTCTGCTAGTTTACTTATTTTCAATATTACCTCTTTAAGGGAGTTCGGCATCATTGGGGCAGTTGGGTTTTTGATAGCTACTTTTATTTGCCTTACCTTTCTGCCTGCCGCTTGTGCTTTGCTACGCCCTCCTAAAAGTACAGAATACCAAGAAGGATGGATTGTACGGCCTTTGCAACTTATTACCCGTTGGGTACAACAGCAGCGATTGGTCGTAGCGGGTATTTACTTACTCATACTCCCTGCTTGTGTGTATTTTTCAATGCAAATAAATATTGGCGATGATTATTTGCGATTTTTCCCCAAAGAGCATGCTGGACGCGTAGCAGCAGAAACATTCAACGAGCAACTCGGCGGCGTTAGAGTAATGGATATTGTGGTGGATGCCACTGCCTATGGTGGTATCAAAGATGCTGTATTTTTTGAGGATATGGCTGCTTTTCAAGATTTTTTGGGTACGCTCCCCGGCGTTGGCAGCACCAATTCATACCGAGATGTAGTGGAACACTTGGGCAAGACGCTAAATGATGCAAAATGGAAAAGCCCTACCAATAGTGAAATAGCGCAATATTTAATGCTGCACGAGATGTCTGCCACTCCGGGTGAGGTTTTTGCCTTGCGCACAGAAGATGATATGCGGGCAAAAATCCAAGTGTTTCTCAAATCATCGGACCCAGAAGTGCATCAGGCGTTGTACGAACAAATACAGCAGGAAGCGCCCCGTTTTTTTGAAAAAGAAGGTGAAGCCCTGCTTTTTGGTGGGGATGTGATGCATCGTATAGCCTTAGGCAAGTACATTGTAAAAGGGAAGATTGAAAATATATTATTGGCATTGTTTATTGTGGGCCTTACCTGTTTGGTGGTTTTTCGATCAGCTACCAAAAGCTTGCTCACCCTTTTACCTATTGCCATTTCTTTATTAATGGTATTTGGGTTGATGGGCCTCATAGGCATTCGTTTGGGCATCAGCACCTCTTTACTTACTGCTATGGTAGTAGGCATAGGAATCGACTTTGCCGTGCATTACTTAGTAGGCTATTACCGCATACGCAAACGCCTCATGCCCGATGAAGCCCTTGAATATACGAGCATGCATACAGGTAGGGCCATTGCTTATGATGCGGTTTCCAACATTGTAGGCTTTAGCGTGCTTTCTTTTTCTGGCTTTTTGCCCGTGCAGCACTTCGGCTGGTTGTTGGCTTTCTCTATGTTGCTTATTTTCCTGAACACACTATTGCTCTATCCTTTGGTTTTGTATCGGCCATTGCACCGTGCAGTGGCGGCAGGCTAGAAGCGAAAGTAAAATTATGTAGTAGGGTGGTGTCTAATCAAAACTAGCTTTTAAATAGGATGTAGGGCACAATTGAATCGAGTATTTCTCTGACTCAATCAAAATTTTTTACAGATATGACCTGTGGAATACACGAGATCACAGGTCTGTTTTAAATCATCATTCACTTTTTAATTAGAACAGAAATGAATCGAATACGCGCTTTTTATCTTTTAATACTCCCTTTTCTTTTTGGCTTTACTTCTCCCAGTGCCTTGGAGGTGATGCAGCTTTACCGCAAGGCCACGGCCATTAAAGATTTAAGAGGTATCATCACTTATACCAATATCAGCAAAACAGGGCGCAGCCAAACCCGAACTTTGCAACAGCACATATCTTGCAATAATGACGCTGCCCAAACTTACAATTTGCTCTTAGAGTTTACCGCACCGCAAGATGTAGCAGGTACGGCTACACTTACTTTGCAGCACAGTAAAAGGCAAGACGATCAATGGCTTTTTCTTCCTGCTTTACGCATAAGCAAGCGTATTTCTGCAAGTAAGCGTTCTGATAGGTTTATGGGTACAGAAATGACCTACGAAGATCTCTCTACCTATCTTTCAGAACCTTTGGACGAGTATGAATATAAAATGCTAGGCGAAGAGAATGTGGAAGGCAGGGCCGCTTATCACATTGAAGCAGTGCCTAAGCAGGGCACTCGCACGCAATACAGCAAACGCCAACTTTGGATAGATCAAGAAACGCACCTCATGCTTCGTACTGATTTTTACGATGAAAAAGGCCAATTACTCAAAATTTACAAAGCCTATGACATTAAGCCAGTTGGCGATTCGGGTTTTTTCCGTGCGTATCGCGTGGAAGTGGAAAATAAGCAAACGGGCAATCTTACCAAAGTAGCCTACAGCGATTTTGCCATCAACCAAGGTGTAGATGAGCAGATGTTTTCAAAAACCTATTTGGAAACGCAGTAAACCATGATTACAGGGAAAGGTATTGCCACTTGCTTATTGGTGTCGTGCTCAATAGTTACAACTTGGGCACAAGAACAGTCCACAAAGTGGCAAAGCGAATTTTATGGGGAAGCGCATGCATTAGGCAGGTATTACCTGTCTTCTAGTGAAGCAGCTGACTACCGTTGGCAGGCTGAAACGCGCTTAAATCTAGAAGGAGAAGTATCGTACGGCCCTCGTTGGAAGGGAGAAGCTGCTGTTTTGGGCAACCTCAACGCTCAGCACACCCAAAGAAATAGGTTGTGGGTCAATGAGCTTTCAGCGGCTTACCATGGCAAAGGTATCTTTCTAAAAGCAGGCAAGCAGTCTTTGCGCTGGGGAGATTTGACCGGGTTTAGTGCTTCAGATTTGGCCAATCGCTATGATTATTATGATGTGCTCGATACAGAGCGGGAACGCTTGGGACTTTGGGGAGTAGAAACGCGCTTGTACAAAGGCAGTACAGAGTTGCGCTTAAGAGCATTTTTACCAGATAACCGCTCTCGTATCTATTTAGAAGATAACCGTTGGGTGGCATTGCCCAGTCTATTGCCCAACCCCCAAATATCAGATGGTATGCTACCTGCCGAACACAGGGCCACCATTACTGAATTTAATGATCAAATTCCGATGTTGGGTGCTTCATTCTCTGTTGAGTTAGGACGACTACAAACTAGGTTAACTTGGCAATATGGCAATAACGATTTACCTATTAGTGAGATAGCGCCACTTCCTAGCACCGATTTGCCTATAGGCTATGAAGTGCATCTTCGCTACGAACCATTACAAGTAGCTGCGCTCAATATAGGTACTTGGCTAGGAGAGTGGAACATTTGGAGCGAAGTAGCAGGAGTTTTCAGTAAAAGACTAGAAAGACAGGAGATAGTCCAAGACAACTACACTTTTACAAGTTTGGGTATAGACCGTTTTTGGCAATTTGAAAACCCAGAGCAGCATTTGCGCCTCATGATGCAGGCCATTCGCGTTTGGGCCAATCCTGACACCCCATATTTGCCTACAGAAATCGATCACATATTTCAGTCATCGCTTGTGCTAGATACACAGTGGCAGATGAGTTACAGATGGCAGTGCAAGTTGCGCACTGTAGCAGAACTCACTGCAAAAGGCTACTATTTAGAACCGCAAGTTGTTTATCAGGCCTCACCCAAATTTAAAATGGCGCTAAATGCCAGTTGGTTGGGTGGCCGCAATAGCAGCTTCTTTGGCCACTTTAAACAAAACTCTCGTTTTTCTTTATTGATAAGTCGACAATTACCATGAGAAAACAAACCATAGCCCCAACTAGGGTAACCACAACAATTCCTCATACGCTTTCTGAAGATTTGGCGCATGCTGGCCTCATGGCAGAACGTTTTTTCCCGCCCTACATCCGCAGGGTAGGGCAGGCTATTAATTTAGTACACAAAGTAAATCCTACAGCAGGCTGTAAGTTGAACATGAAGGCACTTTCAGTTGCTATAAGGCGCAAGCTAAGGCCAGCCGATTTAGCATTTTACCGAAGTGGAAAGCGACAATTACATAAATGTGGGCAACATCGTTTTTACACCTACACATTTGGTAAAGGCCCAGCGGTGTTGCTGATACATGGTTGGTGTAGCGATGGTTCCCGCTGGGCGGCTTATGTACAAGAGCTCAATCGTATGGGCTTTCAATCTGTGGTTATCGATGCACCTAGCCACGGACAGTCTCCCGGCAGATTGCTCTCTGTGCCAGGCTATATTGCTTGTATAGAACAGGTTATGGCCACTAGAAAACATTGGCATTCAGTAATTACGCACTCTATGGGAAGCCTTACTGGTGTAATTGCGGCGAGTCATGTGTTTAAAATAACTAAAATCGATCGTTTTGTGCTTATGAGTACTTTTGCTGATTGTGATGCATTAATGAGCAAGTTTTCGCGCTGTTTGGGTATTTCTGAACATGTACTTACCGATACCCGTGCTTGGATAAAGCATTACGCTGGTAAACCGCTAGAATATTTTGCTTTAAAGAAGCATCTACATGAGATGAAAACCCCTCCCACATTACTTATCGCTGATACTGATGATATTGTAGTACCGCAAAGGGAAACCCAAAGAATTTTGAAAAATTTATCTTATATTGAGCATTATTTAACCTCAGGCCTAGGCCATAATCTCTGGGCCGACCAAGTTACAGAAAAGGTACTTAAATTCGTAGAAGAGTGACTTGAGTGGTCTAAATCCGCTTATTATGTACACTTTGAGTAATCAATGTAAACTCTATTAATTTAACTGAAACTAGATATTATTCAAGTTTGGCATGACTAAAAATTCACTTAGCGATTGTAGGCAGTATTTTGCCTTGGTTTGTCTTTTAAATAAGCGATTTCTTTACGCCTTATTGGTTGTCTTTGTTTATCAATGGGGTGAAAATCTTTATGCACAAAACCTCGACTCTTTGGAACAAGCCATACCCTCTATGGAACCCAATTACGATAAATTCAAAGCGATTACGGATTTAGCTTGGGCCTACTCCCGTCCTGATCCTAATCGTGCTTTGGAATTTGCCGAACAGGCACGAAAACTGGCCTATGAACATTTGGGAGAAGACGAACAAGCGCAG
>Ga0207419_1001953_pt1 | contig 14304 bp, 12 predicted proteins | sample ElkSloMetagenome_4_FD_184723 | JGI IMG/M metagenome (GOLD analysis project Ga0207419, IMG submission 184723) | Hot spring microbial communities from Elkhorn Slough, Monterey Bay, USA - MD2A (version 2) | ecosystem: Environmental > Aquatic > Marine > Intertidal zone > Estuary: Microbial mat ...
TTCTTATTCCATTAGCCATTGTGATAGGCACCTTTTTGGGAATTAAGACACTGAAAAATTCCAAAGACGGTCAATAGAAAAGATTCTAAAGCTTAAATAAAGAAACCCGACTCAAATTAAATTTGAGTCGGGTTTTTTGTGAAATAAAGTAGGTTTAATTCTATTTTGATGTTGTTCTAGACTATGTAAATAAAATAAACCAATAACCTTTTCTATAAATAGATGGTGGATTATTAAAATTTAAATTAATTCTTAACCCCAAACTTCTTAAGTATATCCTCAAGTAAACACCATTTGGTTAATGACGATTGCAGCAAGTTTACACCAACAAATGCTGTAAACCATAACCAATTAATGTCTACGTAAATAGCTAACGCAATGCTTATTAAAACAAAAGTGCCGGCAACACCTCTTACTATTCTATTTTTCATCTTTTCTTATTTTAATATGTTATTATTTAAATTATTTTTTTGTTTAATAACCAGTCTTGACTATTATACATTTATCATTTTGGGCGTTAAAAAACTTATTTAAGCATAGTCTTCAACTGACACAATCACAGCTCTAATCGGATTATCATGCTCAATTCCTTTGTTATATTCTTTTATGAATTGCATCAATTTCAGAACTTTTTCTTTCTGATCAAACGAAAAGAACATTTCAGAATCTGCGCTGTAATTACTACCACCAAACCATCCAGTCGTAACCTTACCAGCTATTTTTGTTTTAAAGCCATCTATGTCTGATTCGCTATAGTTTTCTATTTCAGCTTTTTCTAATAATTTGATGACATCTTTTTTCAATGCATCGATTACTGTAATTATGATAAGTTTCATTATTTGTTATATTTTTTACGTTCGATTAAATAATAGACTAAAGGCACAACAAGCAGAGTTAGAACAGTCGCCGTAATTGTTCCACCCATTAGTGATATGGCAAGACCCTGAAAAATTGGGTCAAACAAGATTACAAATGCACCAATGACGACGGTACCAGCTGTCAATAGAATAGGAGTAGTCCTTACAGCTCCAGCTTCAATTACAGCTTGCTTTAAATCTATTCCTTCTTCAACTCGAAGATTAATAAAGTCTATGAGAAGTACTGAATTTCTCACCATAATTCCTGCCAGAGCAATTACTCCAATAAATGAAGTTGCAGTAAAGAAAGCACCCAATAACCAATGGCCAACAATGATACCTATAAGCGACAATGGTATAGCAACCATCATAACAATCGGTGCTTTAAAACTTTGAAACCATCCGACGATGAGCATGTAAATGATGATGATTACACCCAAAAAGGCCAAGCCTAAATCTCTAAATACTTCGAGTGTAATTTGCCATTCTCCATCCCATTTTACGGTAAAATCATCGGTATGTTCTGGTAATCCTAAATACGATTCATTTATTTTGTAACCAGCAGGTATGTCTATAGCTTTCAACTTATCTTCCATGCCTAAAATAGCGTAAACAGGGCTTTCAAGCTTACCAGCCATTTCAGCTGTTACGTATACCACACGACGCTGATTTTTTCTATAAATGCTTTTTTCGATTGTTTTTTCTTCAATATTTACAAAATCTGAAAGTGGATAAGACATCCCTTGCTGAGATACCACCGGTATATTCAAAGTTTGGTTGATATTACTTTTATCTGCATCGGACAACTTTAAAGAAATACTCGTTGGAAGATTAGATTTATCTTCATAAAGAGTTGCAACAGGATTGTCATGCATGAGAATATTTAAATTCTGAATAATTTGAGCTGACTGAATACCTTTTAGCTGAGCTTTTTCTTTATCAATAATTAAATTGTATTCCTTTTGAGGTGCTTCTACGCGCCAGTCGATATCCACAACATCCGTCGTATTTTTCAGTATAGTTTTTATACTATCTGCGAGTTGAATTTGTTTATCGTAGTCCGGTCCGTAAATTTCGGCTACAATCGTAGATAATACCGGTGGTCCAGGTGGGACTTCCACAATTTTGATCTCTGCATCAAACTGGTCTGCAATGGCTTTGACGCCAGCTCTAAAATCTTTGGCAATGTCATGGCTTTGTTCTGACCTATCGTGCTTGTCAGTAATGTTAACTTGAATATCTGCTAGATATTTGTTCTGCCTTAAATCGTAGTGTCGCACTAAACCATTAAAGGTAATAGGTGAAGCGGTACCCACGTAGGATTGATAATTTAGAACTTCAGGACGCTGTCTGACGTATTGCGCAATTTCTCGCGTAACTGCATTGGTCTGTTCCAGCGTACTTCCTTCTGGTAAATCGATGACGATTTGAAATTCATTTTTATTATCAAAAGGGAGCATTTTTACAATGACAGAATTTGTGAAAAACAATATGAAAGTTGCAAATAGTATAAAAAAAGTGATTCCTAAAAAGACCCATCTTTTGGCTTTGTTTTCTAACAGAGGTAATTCAATTTTTTTGTAAATCTTATATATTTTAGTGTCTGTAATGTCTTTGTTTTCTTCATCTTTTTCATCTTTAGAATGAGTTGTTCTTAAAAATACAAACCCGAGATAAGGCACAATAGTCAATGCAATGAAAAGGGATAAAATCATAGCAATTGAAGCTCCAATTGGCATTGGACTCATATATGGTCCCATCAAACCACTGACGAAAGCCATAGGTAAAACAGAGGCAATGACTGTAAATGTGGCAAGAATTGTAGGGTTACCAACTTCATTAATAGCGTAAATAGCAGCTTCTTTAAAGCCTAACTTTTTCATTTTGAAATGCCTGTGCATATTTTCTGCTATGATTATAGAATCATCTACAACAATACCTGTTACAAAAATTAATGCGAAAAGTGTAATTCTATTAAGCGTATAGTCGAGTAAATAATAACTTAACAAGGTTAATGCAAACGTTACCGGTACTGATAGAAAAACAACTAATCCACCACGCCATCCCATAGCGAGCATTACAATAATAGTTACGGCAACGATAGCACCAATTAAGTGTAATAATAATTCAGAAACTTTTTGAGAAGCAGTTTCTCCATAGTTACGAGTCACTTCAACATTAATGTTATCTGGAATAAATTCTTTTTTGTATTGGTCTAAATTGGCGATAACTACATCTGCCAGTTGCATGGCATCAGCACCTTTTCGCTTAGAAATAGACAAACTTACAGCAGGATATTCTGATGGAAATTCACTTTGCACTGCAGACGCTGCGCCATAACCAAAACTTACATAATTTTGTGCACTGGATGCCGCATATTCTATGTCTGCAACTTGATTTAAATAAATAGGTTGTTGACCATTATTACCTACAATTAGGGTATTTAGATCTTCAATGCTAGTGAAAAATTGACCGGTTTTAAGTGAAATACTTTCATTCGTTTGTATTAATTCTCCTGTTGATAAACGCATGTTGTTTGCCTTCAACATATCTTGAATTTGAGATACATTCAACTTGAACGTATTCAATTTCTCAGGATTTACAATGATGTCTATTTGCTCACGTCTTCCACCGATATCGCTTACGACTGAAATATCTTCAACTTGTTCAATTTTATCTTTTAGCGTGAGAGCTACTTTTTTCATTTGGACATCATCTACATCCTCACTCCAAAGCGTTAAGTTCATAATAGGCACATCGTTAATAGAACGTGTTTTAACTAAAGGCGGCGTAACACCTTGTGGCATTTTATCCATGTTCTTCATCAGCTCATCGTAAAGTTTTACATAAGAACGTTCTATGTCTTCACCTACTACAAATTGAACAATGAGCATGGCCTGATTGTTCATAGATGTAGAATAAACATATTCAACACCTGTGATGTTCGAGACAATTCTTTCCAGTGGCTTTGCCACTCGAGATTCTACTTCAGATGGGTTTGCGCCAGGATATCCTATAAAAATATCCGCCATTGGCACATCTATTTGTGGCTCTTCTTCACGAGGTATCAAAAATGAACTATAAACACCGATGACCATAAATACAATCATCAATAGGATAGTGATTTTTGAGTCTAAGAAGACCTTTGCTATATTTCCTGCTATTCCGTTTTTCACGATATTCTTATTTATTCTTTAATATTCAATCCATTGTAAAGCTTACTTTCTGCTGAAATGATTATTTTATCTTCATCAGAAAGACCAGAAAGCACTTCTATATTATTTCCGATTTTTCTCCCAGTTTTTATATATCTGAGAAGTGCAGTATTGCTTTTCCCATAGACATAGACTCCACGAAGACCATTTTTTTCTACAAGTACATTTCTAGGTACGCTTATCAAAGTATTTTCACTATTGTTTACTTCCTCATCAGTATAAACTTTGGCAAACATGCCAGAAAGTGCATCTTTAGGTGTTTCATTAAAAACCGTTTTCACAAAATATCTGCTGCCGTTTGCTTCAGATGAAGAACTGACTTCAGAAATTTTTCCTTTGTAAGTTTTCCCGATTGAAGGGATTTCAATACTCACCGTTTGTTCTGGTTTAACCCTGGTAATTTGGGATTCTCCCAAGTCTGATTTTACCTCTAAAGTTCCTGTTGAAGTCAAACTTAACATTGGCATACCTGGCATGGCCATATCACCTTCCTGAATCATTTTGTTTGAAATTACGCCACTGAATGGTGCTTTTATTTCGGTATAATCCATCATCGCTACAACCTGATTGTAGCTCTGTTTAGCTTGTTCAAATGCTGATACACTTGATTGATACATTAATTGAACTTGTTCTAATTCTTTTTCAGAAATACTGTTTGAAGCACTTAAACGTTCATATCGTTTCAAATCTTTTTGGGCAATTTCCAGTTGCTTTTCAGCTTGTTGTTTACCGGCAAGAGTTTGTTGAAGTTGAGCCTGTAGCTCAGCATTATCAATACTTATTAGTTTTTGATTTTTTTGAACTTCGTCTCCTACTTTTACATGAATTTTATTGACAAAACCAGCGTGTCTTGTTTTGATGGTTGTCATTTGCTCTGCACTTATTGTTCCGCTAAAACTAAAGCTGTTGTTAGTAGAGGTTTTAACCTTCATCGTTTTTACTTTTACAGCTGGTGTTTTTTCTTGCACATCCTTTTCAGTTGGACTTCCGCAGGATAAAAGTGCTAAAGTGAATAAGCTGAGTATAAATTTATTAGTTGTCATGTTTTTTATTTTTCAGTTAAAAATTGATAGTATAAAAGGCTGTAATTATAGTTGAATACGCTTTGTAAATAGGCCAATTGAATATTTGAAAATCTTGTTTCTGAGGCTAATAGTTCTGTTGTTTTTTCAAGACCTTCTTTGTAACGATTATTAATAATTCTAAAAGCTTCTTCAGATTGTTCTACAGCAATTTTTTGAGTATTCATTTGCTCATCGGCGAGTTCTATTGCTCTTATACTCTCCTGTATGTCATTCTTCTTTTGTTCTATGTATTCTTTTTGTTCAAGTTGAACCTTTTCAGCTTCTGCTTTTTGTTTTTGAAGATTCGCAATTCTAGTATATCCTTTAAAAATATCCCATTTGAGTTCTGCACCAAAAAAGTAGTTATCACTTGATGTTCCAAAGATTTCATCATCAAAATATTGAAATTGCCCGAATGCATTTAATGTTGGTAAAAAGCTTAATTTCTGAGCTTCATAGAGTTTATCGTAAGATCGTTTTTTTAACTCTAAAGCTTTGATGTCACTGGTATTTAGGTTGGAATCTTCAACTAAGTTTCCTTCCCAAAGATTAATTACCGTAAGAGAATCGATTGGCTTTAGTACTTCTTCTGAATTGTCTTGCATTAACTGTTTTAAGCGGTCTGATAAATTTTTGATATTATTATCTACAGATTGCTTTTGGGTTTTTACCTCAGACAGTCTAATTTGAACGGCAAGTATATCAGCTTTTTGTATTAAACCTTCATTGTAAAAATTGTTGGTCTGGTCATAATTTTTTTGAACCAATTTTACAGTTTCCTCAATAACCTTTTGAGATTCATAGGTTAATTGAAGTTGCATATAAAGTGTTTGAACTTTTAGTAATAGGGCAGAAGTCATATAGTTGTTTTGAAACTCCTTAGCTTGGTAAGCGTAGTTTGCGGCTTTTCTTTGTATAAGTTTGTTAATATTCAACAAAGGTTGAGCAACTTGAAAAGTAGTCGTGAAGTTGGTAATAGCCTGTGGACTATTAAGGGCATTTACATCAAAATCACTTTGACTAAAAATACCTTGATTCAATCTGGAGCCAAAGGCAAAAACAGGATTGTTGGTTCTAAATCCCTGATGACTTATGCTTAATTGTGGTAAAATGGCTCCTAAACTTTCCCTGTAATTTGCTTTTGAAAGATTTAAGTTTTCTTCGTTTATTTTTAAGCTTAGGTTTTTTGATTTTACATTTTGCATTACGCTGTCCAGCGAGATGTTTTTGTGTTCTTGAGCATTTATATTACTAACCAATAACAAGCTAAAGAGTCCACTTAAAATTGTTTTCATGTTTTAATTTTTATGCAAAATTAGAGTTGAGGTTTAGTTCTGGCAGTAACTTTTGTTACTTACCTGTCTTTAGTAAAAGACAAACAAATTCTTTTGATATGGTATATTTTAAAATGAAGTGTTGTGGATAAATAGGGTTGAAAATTATTTCAACTATCGTAATTGCAAGAATTATGTATTAAAAAATTATGTAATTTTGAAAAACGTTAAATAAATTCTTAATAAATTGAGTCATATTCAACAATTTATTTTAATAAAATAAAAATTAGTAGAAATGAACTTGAGATTTGCAAATGCTGTTATTAGTCTAATATTAGCCTTGATTATAATCCAAGATTTTGAAGCACAGGTAAACTTTGATAGTATTAAGACAAAAAAGCAACTTGGCAGCGACTTGATGCTATTTGAAGATGAAAGTTCAAAGTTGAAACTGAATGATGTTTTAGATATAGATGGTTTCAAAAAAGCAACCTCAGATGCTCCAAACTTCAATTCAACAGACAGTGCTATTTGGGGCAAAATTGAAATTGCGACAGAAGCCCAATTGGAAGTTGCTTATTATTTACAATTTCAATATCCCATATTAGATTCAATTCAAGTATGGGAAATAGATAACGAGGAGAAGATCTTAGATTATAAATTGACAGGAAGCAAATTTAACTTTGATAAAAGGGAATTAGAAACGGCTTTACCTACTTTTGAAATACATCACGAGACGAAATATATATTTTTTCGAGTCAAAAGTCCTCTTAATTTAAATATTCCAACTGTAATTATTCAGCATGATGAATTTATTGAATATATAAATGACAAAGATTTTGCTCAGGGAATGTATGCAGGATTTATGATCTTTTTGATTGTTATAGTAATATTTCTGGGTGTTTCAACAGGTGATAAAACTTTTTGGGCTTACGTTGGGCATCTTATAGCTACGGCATTTATTACACTTCATTTAGGCGGTTATGCTTTTAAATACGCCTGGCCGGATTATCCAATTATTAATGAGTACGAACCTATGATTTTTGGTCTTGGTGTGTTTTCTACATTATTTAGTATGGCTTTTTTGAATACTGTCAAAAGTGCACCAACGCTCAATAAATGGCTGTTAGCTTCTGTTTTTATTAATCTATTGGTTTTTCCTTTAAGTCTATTGGGTTTTAACAATATAGCAAATCAACTAGTTCAGGCGGTTGGGGCCTTAGGTTGCTTCTTAATGCTAATAGCTGGTATCATTTTATACAGACGGGGTTACAAGCCCGCGAGATTTTTTGTCGCTGCCTGGTCTTTGTTTTTGATAGGTGTTATCATATCAATTTTACAAAGGGTTTCGATTTTGCCATTCAATGAATTTACCTTACATGCTTCCCAAATCGGTTCAACCGTAGAAGCCTTATTATTGACATTTGCACTGTCTGATAAGGTGCTTTTATTAAAAAAAGAAAAGGAACAAGCTCAGCGAAAATTATTAGAAGAGACCCAAAATAAAGTTATTATTGAAAAAACCAGAAAAAAAGAATTGGCAATTGAAGTTGAAAAGCGCACAAAAGAGCTTATAAAGAGTAAAACGAATCTCGAGAAACTCAGTCACAAACAAACTCAATTACTTAGAATTATTGGTCATGATGTGAGAGGTCCTTTAGCCAACATAACCATGGCACTTGATATAGCATTGGAAGACAAAAATGATGTGGACATATCCATTCTCAAAAAAATTAGGACTACAGCAGATGCATCAAAAGAATTACTAGAAAATTTGCTTTTATGGGCTACCACAAATACTGATGTCAAGCTTGAGAAGATTTGCTTAAAAAGATTGGTTAATAAAATTTGTAATGTATTGGAATTAAATGCTGTAAATAAAAAAATCGATTTTGAAATCATTGAAGGTTCTAATACTGACTTTCTAATTAATGGAAATAAAAGATATATTGAAACTTCACTTAGGAATATATTGAGTAATGCTATAAAGTTTTCAGAACCTCAAAGTTCTATAAAAATTGAAATTATAAATAATGGAAAAAACTTAGAACTTAATATTATTGACCGTGGGATAGGCATGTCAAAAGAAGCTGTTGATAATTTTAATAATGGTAAAAAACTAAAATCCAGTCTTGGCACCAAAGGTGAAATTGGAACAGGCTTAGGGTTACAATTTGTTCGCGATTTTATTTTTGCCCAAAATGCCAACGTGACTTTAAGCTCAAAAAAAGGCCAAGGCACCAAATTTAGTTTTCAATTTCCCATTGATTAATTTATCTCAATTTTTATCATTTATATTTGCTATTATGGAAGATATCATCAAACAATTACCTTCAAAAGCAGCGGCAGATAGAAAGTCTCACATAGATTTATTTAAAAAACTAAAGAAAAAGCCGCCAAAGAATTTAGATTATACCATGCAGGATTTGCATGATGAGACATTTTCTGAAATAAATTGCCTGAATTGCGCTAATTGCTGTAAAACTACAAGTCCATTATTTACAAATCGAGATGTTAATCGAATTTCTAAATTTTTGACATTAAAACCGGCTCAATTCATTGATCAATACCTCAAAATTGACGAAGATGGAGACATGGTTTTACAATCATCGCCTTGTCCTTTTTTATTTGAAGATAATACCTGCATGATTTATGAAGTAAGGCCAAAAGCTTGTGCTGAATATCCGCACACTAACAGAAAAAAGTTTCATCAAATCTCAAATTTGACGTTGAAAAATGTAGCCATTTGTCCGGCTGCTTTTGAGATTGTAGAAAAGTTGAAGACCAAAATAACCTAATGACACTCTAATCTGGCATCGACCTGTTCTGTATTATCAACAATTTTAGGAGAAATATATTTTATGCCTAATCCCATGCCTCTTAGAATAAATAACAGTCCTACAATGACAACCGCGTAAGGAATTAGTTTCTTGTAATTAAATTTCAAATGTTTTTTTATGAACGATTGTGCATAAACCACCGTGGTCATCATTGGAATCGTCCCTAAACCAAACAAAACCATGTAAAGGCTACTTCCAGCGAGTCCCTCAGTTGCAAAAGCACCTACAACCGCCATATAAACTAAACCACATGGCAAAAAGCCATTAAGAAAACCTAAGCTGAAAAACGTGTCTAATGACTTTTTCTTTAAGGCTTTGCCTAATTCAGATTTCAATTGATTTATGAGTCTAAAAAAAGGTCTGAAGATTTTAAAGGGTTTAAAATAAGACTGAGGCAGAAGTACTAAAGTGATCATCAATACCCCAACAGCAATAGAAATATGTTGCTGATAACCAAAAGCCATAAAACTTTGACCGATGAGCCCAAAAACAAGACCTATAATGGCATAAGCCAAAATTCGTCCAAGATGATATAGAAGTATTTGTAGAGCTTTTTTTGCGGGTTTGTCATGGCTAACCGGTAGCATAAAGGCAATTGGTCCACACATACCAACGCAGTGTAAACTCCCAATTAAACCTAAGACAAATCCAGACCAAAGCATGTTACTCTATGTTGATTTTTTCAGTTAATAAGTAGTCCTTTCCATCTTTTTGAAAAGCCAGGCTAAATTCCCATAAACCCGATATCAGTGTTTTATTAACAAGTGCTTCCCGATCGGCATTAAAATTAAGTTTAAGCGTAAAATCTTTTGTAATATCAGAAGCTCGATAGGCAGAAAAGTCAGCTGAATTTACATCAGACAGTTCTTCATTTAGAGTTAGAAGAACACCATTTGGGTTTGCTTTAATTTGAATATATTCACGAATATTTTCACCATTTTTTTGACTTTCTATTTTATCATTTAGCGTCAATTCTTTTTTGTAGTAACCTTCAACTACCATTTCGTGATCATAGCCTTTGTCACTTAACATGGTTACCACCATATACATGATGAAACTTATAAAAAGTACAATAGCTAAAACAATAGATTTTCCCCAATTCAATTTCATAATTCACTCTTTTAATAAAAGGACCTTGGTCCCATAAAGTTTGTTTTTGTTTTTTCTATCAATTCATCACCCTTATAAACACCTATTTTTAGTGTGGTGAGCTCTTCTTTAATTTCCGAAGGGGCGATGTCTATTAACAGGGTACCATCAGCGAGATCTGCTTTTTCAACATTAAAATAATCTCCTGTCACCACCTTAATATTACCTTGATGCGACAATAATTTGAAGTTAAGACTGTCAATAGGTTCTGTCGTTTTATTTACCACTTTGTAACTATATACATTTCTGAATAAACCCTCTTCTGTGGTTTGGTATAAATTGCCTGGTAATCTCCGGACATCAGCTTCAACATTACTTCTTATAAATAATAAACTGACTAAAATTATAACCAAAACAGTCAGAACGCCAGTATAGGCCTTTAGTCTTGGTGTGTATTTAAATTTTGATTTTTTGGTAATATTATCTTCACTGGCATAACGAATTAAGCCCTTTGGAAGATTTATTTTTTCCATAATGGTATCACATTCATCAATGCAGGCAGTACAATTTACGCACTCTAATTGCGTACCATTTCTGATGTCAATACCTGTTGGACATACGTGAACACACTGTTTACAGTCAATACAATCACCATAGCCAAGCGCTTCACGATCTTCATTTTTTCTGAATTTTTTTCTCCCATTCTCTTTTTCGCCGCGCTTATGATCATAGGCTACAACTATAGATTTGTTGTCTAGTAAAACACCTTGTAATCTACCATAAGGACAAGCAATAACACAAACTTGTTCTCTAAACCATGAAAAAATAAAGAAAAACGCAAACGAAAATAAGATTAACGGTACAAAGGTTGCCATATGTGCCTGAGGTCCTTCTTGAATGTAGAGGAGTAGGTCATCGCTTCCAATGAGATAAGCGAGAAAAACATTTGCAATAAGGAAAGCAATCAAATAAAAGATAGTCCATTTACTACTTTTTTTAAGAATTTTCTCCTTGTTCCATGGCATTCTGTTCAGTTTCATCTGCTTGTTACGATCGCCTTCTATGGCAAATTCGATACGCCTGTAAACCATTTCCATAAATATGGTTTGAGGGCAAATCCAACCACAAAATATTCGACCGAATGCGACCGTAAAAAGTGTGATAAATACCACACCAATGATCATAGAAATAACTACAAGATAGAAATCTTGTGGCCAAAAAGGGAATCCAAATATGTTGAATTTTCGATCTAAAACATTAAAGAGTAAAAATTGGTTACCATTCACTTTGATAAATGGCGACAAGAATAAGAATGCCAAAAGGAAGTAGCTTACCCATTTTCTGTATTTCCAGAAAACGCCACTTGGTTTTTTTGGATAGACCCACTCGCGCTTACCATCATCGGATATAGTGCCAATACTGTCTCTAAAACTTTCATTACTCATTTTTAATATGTCTTACTGGTTACGATCTTATATGATCTTAACTTTTTACTCTTCCTCAGGTGTCCAGATTTCGCCTTCCGGTTCTTTTGGATCGGCTGGCGTTGTGCCTTGAAATGTCATCACATAACTCGCTATTTCATGCATTTCGGAGGGTTTGAAATTGTTTTTCCAAGCTACCATCCCTTTTCCGGAACGTCCACCTTCGCTTATCGTGCTAAAAACATTTTTAATACCTCCTCCAAGAATCCAGTGCTCATCTGTCAGGTTTGGTCCAATACCGCCACCACCATCAGCCTGATGACAGGCTACACAATTGGTTACAAATAATTTTTCACCATTTGCGATTCTATCTTCATCCTCAAGCATGGTTACAGTTTCGGCATCTACAAAATCTTTTGCGGTTTCTTTCCACTCTGCAATTTCTATTTCTGCTTGTTCAACTTCAGCGATGTATTCTTCAGCTTGAGTGTAGTCGTCTAAAACATGGAACCTTACCATATAGACCACCGCAAAAATGATGGTGATGTAAAAGCTGTAAACCCACCATGGCGGAAGTTTATTGTCTAACTCGCGAATACCATCATAATTATGATCAAGTTCAATTTCGTGCTCTTCTTCAATATCCTTACCTCTGGTCATAGCTTGCATTAAAGCCTCAAACTTTCTAGAAACTAGGGTTGCTTTTTGCGCTTGTTTAGCATCAAAGGCTTCTCTTTTTTCTTCTGAAAGTGAAAGATAAAGCACTTTATTAAGGGCGGCAACGGTAACTTCTATACCTAGTGCAATCACAAAAACCATGGCAACAAATACTGCTGCAAATGGATTTTCGATGATGGCATATTCACCTTCTGGTAATTCTGAAAAATATTCAGTACCTAAAATGGCCAGAATTACAAGTATTATTACTCTTAAATATGATGACGTGGTTCTCATAATAATTCGTCTTTTTTTGTAGGTTCAACTTCTAAAGGTAGCTCGCTTAGTTCTTTGCTTTCTGATTTCTTTAAAGTGAAAACTCTGTAAAGCAACAACACAAAGAAGCTAAAAAATATGATAAGGGAGATGATAGGGTATATTTCAACCCCATCGATCGTTTCTAAATATTGTTTGGCAAATTTCATAATCTAAATTTTAAGGGTTTGAAGATGCTGTGTTTTCCTCCGTCTTTGCGCTTATATCTGTACCAAGACGTTGTAGATAAGCAATCATAGCTACTATTTCTCTATCTTTCAGCTCTATGAATTCGCTGCCATTGGCTGCTCGTTCAGCTTCAAATGATTTCAATATATCTTCGTTTTCTAAAAGGTTTTTCTCAATAGATTTTGCTTGCGTTTCAATAGTAGATTTTGCATTAGCAATATCTTCTTCAGTATATGGTACACCCAATGATGCCAGTGTGGACATCTTAGATTCGATAGAAGAGATATCTAATTTATCTTTTATTAGCCAAGGATACTTTGGCATAATTGAACCTTCTGAAGTACTCACTGGATTGTACATGTGATTAAAGTGCCAGGTGTCGTTATACTTTCCTCCAACTCTCCATAAATCCGGACCGGTCCGTTTACTACCCCATAAAAATGGTCTGTCATAAACATATTCACCTGCTTTTGAGTATTCGCCGTAACGGCTAACTTCACTTCTGAAGGGTCTTATCATCTGAGAATGACAAGACACACAGCCTTCTCTGATGTAAATATCTCTACCTTCGAGTTCAAGGGGCGTATAAGGTTTTACAGAACTAATGGTTGGTATATTAGATTCTACCAATAAGGTTGGCACAATTTGAATTAAACCACCAATAAGTATTGCTACAAGCGATAAAAGTGTAAATCTTACAGGTTTACGTTCTAACCAAGTGTGGTAAGCCTCTTTAGCCTGACGTCTTCTAACTTTGACTAAAGGCGCAGCTTCTGCTAACTCATCTTCCACAGCAGAACCGGACTTCACAGTTTTAATAACATTATAAACCAGTACAAACACACCGGTGAGATATAATGTACCACCAATGGCTCTCATCCAGTACATTGGCATGATTTCATTTACAGTATCTAAGAAGTTACCATAAACTAAAGTTCCACTTGGATCAAATTGTTTCCACATAAAGGCCTGAACAAAACCAGCCACATACATTGGCAGTGCATAAAGTACAATACCCAATGTTCCTAACCAAAAGTGAAGGTTTGCAGCGCCAACAGAATATAGTTTTGTTTTGTAAAGTCTTGGAACCAGCCAATACAACATTCCAAAAGTCATGAACCCGTTCCAGGCGAGTGCGCCAACGTGAACGTGAGCGATAATCCAGTCTGTAAAGTGCGCAATAGCATTCACATTTTTAAGCGAAAGCATTGGTCCTTCAAAAGTTGCCATACCATAACCAGTTATACCAACAACCATAAATTTAAGCACTGGGTCTTCTCGAACTTTGTCCCAAGCACCTCTTAGAGTTAGAAGTCCGTTGATCATTCCACCCCAAGACGGCATGATAAGCATAACAGAGAAGGTTACACCGAGGTTCTG
>Ga0207419_1001954_pt1 | contig 14289 bp, 12 predicted proteins | sample ElkSloMetagenome_4_FD_184723 | JGI IMG/M metagenome (GOLD analysis project Ga0207419, IMG submission 184723) | Hot spring microbial communities from Elkhorn Slough, Monterey Bay, USA - MD2A (version 2) | ecosystem: Environmental > Aquatic > Marine > Intertidal zone > Estuary: Microbial mat ...
TTAACCCTAAGTAAAGCGCTTGTTCGCTTGCTCCAACCGCTCAACTTAGGTAGAAATAACCACGAATGCACGAATAGCACTTCGTGCTTTATTTTTTTAATAATATATCTTATAGCTCTTTAATGGAAATTATCTACCAAACAGAGATAGCTTTTGAATCAGGATACCTAAATAAAGATGTATTTGAAAAATATTTCGAAAAAGGCAAAAAAACTATCGGTAAAAATGAGCAACTATATTGCGTCAATCAAAAAAAGCAACATTTAAACCATATTTCAACCACATTTACAACGATATTTCAATTTCAACATTGAACGTGTAAGCCAGAAAGCTACAATCTGCTACCTGCCTTCAATTCGAAGTAGGTCAATACATCTTCATTTCATCAGGTTGCATCTCACAGCTTCCTGACTTTTTCAGCAGGCCCTACTTATATCAAAAAAAATGCCGGTATCAGAAACCGGCATTTTTTTCTGGGATGTGCTTTTTGTTAAATGTTCTGGCTTTATGTTAAAGAAAATGTTAAACAAGATTACAATACAAAAATAAGATAAACACATCTTAAATAATTTTATTTACTGATAATCAACACTTTACAAATATAATAATGTTTAAAGTAAATTATCAATTTGTTAAACATGTGTTAAATCTATTGTTAAACACTATTTAGAATAACACCTTTGAACTAACTTACATACACACATTAAATATCTTATATTCTGATATTTAATGCGTTTATATTATTTAGAATATCACAGATTAAGTTAGATCTCGGATAAAACAGGGGTTGCGTCGTGTTTAACTAATTAGTACATTTGTTAAACAATTAATCAATTAGTCCTAACCAAAAATAAATTGATCATGACAGCAATAGAATTCAACAATAACCTGATAAAATTAGAAGATAATTTAGAAAGATTTGCATTAAGTTTAACTTCCGATCGTGAAGAAGCCAAAGACCTTCTCCAGGAAACCTATCTAAAGGCATTGTCATACAGGGATAAGTTTGTTCATTATACAAACCTGAAAGCATGGGCATTTACCATCATGAAAAACACTTTCATTAACAATTACCGAAAAGCCATGCGCCAAAATACTACCATAGATCACACAAAAGATCTTTACTACCTGAATAATGTGCAGGAATCCGGGTTCAGCTCACCTGACTCATCGTACCAGTATGATGAAATTAGTAAAAAAATTGAACAGCTCGACGATGATTTCAAAGTTCCCTTTAAAATGCACCACCAGGGTTATAAATACAAAGAAATTGCAGAAAAACTTAACTTAAAAATTGGTACCGTTAAAAGCCGTATCTTTTTTACCCGCAAAAAATTGATGGAAAATCTTGAAGGTTACGCAGCCTGACAAATTTTTTTTCTTTATTCTCTCTTATCCCCATAAAAAAGTCCGGAAATTCCGGACTTTTTTTTATGCTTTGCACAATTACTTTTTACCTGTTATAATTACCCCGCTGGTGTGGGTATAACCTTTCCCATTAGAAATATTTCCTGAATTTATCGGCACAATGCTTATCACGTCATATCCAGCCTCAGCAAGGTTAACGCATTGCTGTTGAATTTCTTTAGCTAAATCCTCCGTATCTATAATAAGCTCATCTGAATTATCTTCTTTGCTAGTCCAAAAGGTTGAACGTGTTGCAATAGCAACAGATCTGTATTGAGCATCATTGTTTGTCATATCTCCATGTTTTAATTCAATAAAAGTGCTACAAACAATACGGCTTGCCATTTTAAATGTTACATTATCACAACTAAAGAAACAATGGTTATGGATTATATTTTGAATCCTCCAGTATCTCCATGTAATTTTGTATCTGCAACAATGCTCCTAAACTGAGACCAGAGCGTTCAATATAAGCTTCAACAATTCTATAGCCAATCCAATTGGCCATTCTGGCCGGTGAATTCTTACTAAAATCTTTTGTGAAAGGGCCCTCATTGGTAAATTTGCTAATGGTAAACCTATCAGTAGAAAACAATAATTTTTGTTCCACCAGATATGTCCATGCTGATTCTTCGTTTAGCCGGCTAAATTCCATTTGCTGTGGCGAAAATCCAAAAATGAGATAATCGGGGACTTCTGGCAACATTTTCTTTGTATAATAATGAATTATGCCATTATATATCATTGTATTTATAAGGTTATCAACAGAATCATTGTAAGGAAATTCTGTTATTCCCCATCCTGCAACAGCATCTACGGGAATATAATCAGGTTTCATTTTTCGCGTCTGATAATCAAACCATCCTAGTTGATTGTAAATCGGATGGTCTTCTCCCAGATATTTATCCAGACCGATACCTATTAGTTTTTCATCAGTAACAATGGAATGATTAAAACCTGAAACAAATGTATAGATTGTTGGCACTTCCTTTTCCGGGAGATAATACTTGTAATGTTTAAATGCAAGGGTTAAATCAGCATTTTGTTCAGAAAAGTCAGGAAAGGTATCCATCACTTCTTCATATGAACGGAACACAACATATTCTGTAAGAAAGGTACGCAAATAATCATCAAATGCCGCATTACTCAAGTCACCAATAGAAATGATCTGATTGGTATATAAATCAAAGAACAACGGATATTTTTCTCGCACCTTTTCAGCACTTTGACGGGTGCTGTCAAGGGAAATGACAAAAAAGTCCTGTTCAAATCTTTTGGCGGTTATTTCAATGTCAATACCTGAAAGATCAACTTCTTTCTTATCAGTACAGGAAAAAAAAGCGAAGGATAGAATAATTAATCCTAAAAAATAATAACGAGTCATATCAATGAGATTTTTGGACGAATTTATTGTAAACATTTAAATATTCATAAGTTTACACTTTTTTATTATCTATAACCATAATTTATTATGTAATATTTCAATCATGATTGTAATTTTGCAAATCTCAAAATGGTTATTTTATAAATGGCCGAATAGTATCAGAGCTGAGTTAACAATAAATATTTATCTAAATTAAATTTCCGTGATATCCACCAGAAAACAATTACCCCGGCCAAAAGGCATCTCCCATACGCACCTCTTACAGTGCACCATGTTGCTGTTATTTATACTATTCAGCAATTCAATGGTTGCGCAAATTCGTTTTGGTGTGGTAGCCCACCCGCAATATACATGGATGGCCAGCGAAACAGCAGACGTCACAAACAGAAGCGGCAAAATAGGTTTCAATGGTGGTTTAATTCTGGAAAAATATTTCGCAGAAAATTATGCACTTATGTCAGGCATAACAATTTCCGTTCAAGGGGGTAAATTAAGCTATGAAGATACATTGCATTATGTTGTGAATGATGCGCAGGTACGCATACTCCCGGAAACAAAACTTGATTATTCACTCCAATATGTGCAGATACCGCTTGGATTAAAATTAAAATCAAACGAAATTGGCTATACAACTTTTTTTGCCAATCTTGGCTTTACAGCAGGAATAAATATTAAAGCCCGCCTGAAAGATTCTGAAAAGCAAATTCAGGATGAAAATATTTCTGAAGAGATAAAATTATTTGACCTTGGATATCATTTTGGGGGAGGCATTGAATATTCGCTTGGCGGAAATACATCAATACTTGCGGGTATTACATTTGTAAACGGCTTTGTTGATGTTACCGGCCGCAATGAAGACAAGATATCCCTGAAAAATATTTCCCTGCGCATGGGCATATTATTTTAGATATCTTAGCTATTACCATCATAAGTTAAATTAACCCATTGAAACATCAGAAAGATTATTGGTTTACTGTCTCTCATTGCAGTAATATTTACAGACCCTTCGATAAAAAAATTAATTAGATGAAAATTGCACTGGCCCAATTAAATTATCATATTGGAAATTTTAAGGAAAATGCAGCTAAAATAATAAAGACAATTGAAAGAGCTGCCCTGGAAAAAGCAGACCTTGTTCTGTTTTCTGAGCTATCTGTTTGTGGTTACCCGCCTCTAGATATGCTTGAAAATGACTCTTTTATTGATGCCTGTTTTGAATCAGCCGTAAAAATAGCTTCACATTGCACATCAACAGCAGCCATTATAGGCGCTCCAACCCGCAATAAAAACAAAGGCAAAAAGCTCTACAACAGTGCTTTGTTGTGTTACGACGGAGAAATCAGAGAAATCCGTAATAAAACACTGCTACCCACCTACGATATATTTGATGAATACAGATATTTTGAACCTAACCTTGATTTTGAACTAGTATCATTTAAAAATTATAAAATTGCCCTTACCATTTGTGAAGATCTTTGGTACGATCAGCCTGTGGAAGCTCCGGGGGCCAAAAGCAAACTTTACAGTATTTCTCCAATGAGAAAGCTTGCTGTAGATGCACCGGATTTTATTGTAAACATTGCGGCATCGCCTTTTTCCTATTCAAAACATCATCGCAAAAGAGAAGTATTTACCAATAATGCCAAACAAAACAACATTCCCTTGTTCTATGTTAACCAAACAGGAGGACAAACAGAACTGATTTTTGATGGTGGCTCTAAAGCAGTAAACAGCAATGGTTATATAGTTACAGAACTAGAATCTTTTGCTGAGGACTATCGTGTTGTTGACTATGATACCATTAACAATAATGAACGGCCACAGGTTGACAATCCCATGCATGAAGTTATCCCGCTTATTCACGATGCATTAATTACTGGCATTAAAGATTACTTTAGAAAAATGAATCTTACTACTGCCATTCTTGGGCTTTCCGGCGGCATAGATTCTGCAGTCTCAACAGTATTGGCAGTAAAAGCCCTGGGGGCCGAAAATGTAAGAGTAATACTTCTGCCCTCAAAATATTCAAGCCAGCATAGCATTGATGATGCAATTGCCCTTGCAGACAACCTTGGAATTAAATATGATATTATAAAAATTCAACAGGTTGTAGATGAGTTTGAAAAAACACTTGCACCTCATTTTAAAGGGCTGACCAAGGATATTACCGAAGAAAACATACAGGCCCGCACAAGAGGCGTGCTGCTGATGGCTTTTTCTAATAAGTTTGGAAACATCTTACTCAATACATCTAACAAAAGTGAGGCGGCGGTAGGTTACAGTACTCTTTACGGAGATATGAACGGCGGGCTTTCAGTGCTTGGAGATGTTTACAAACTCGATGTATTCCGGTTGGCTGAGTATATTAATGCGAAAGAAGAGGTAATTCCAGACAATACCATTACCAAACCACCTTCAGCCGAATTGAGGCCAGATCAAAAAGATACGGATTCGCTGCCCGCGTATCAAACGCTGGATGAAATACTTTACAATTATATTGAATTACAATTGTCAGCAGGGGCAATAATAGAAAAAGGACTTGACACTTCCCTGGTTAACCGGATTATCCGTATGGTAAATCTAAACGAATACAAACGGTATCAGTTCCCCCCTATCCTCAGAATATCTTCAAAAGCCTTTGGAGCCGGACGTAGAATGCCACTGGTGGCTAAGTATTAAACGTAGAAAATATTTTTTTAAACACAGTTTACATTTCGCCTTTCAAATTTTAGTATATTTGATTTCCTGGCAGCGATCAAATATTATCATTGAACCCCCTAAAATTGATATATCCTGAGTTTTCAGGAAATATTTTATTAACCATTGATAAACTAATAATTTAAAAGATGAAAAAAAACAAATTGTTAATTGGAGCTTTAGCATTGATGATTATGGCAGCATGTAGCCCGCAACAAACAGGATATAATTATCCTGAAACACGAAAAACAGACACGGTTGATCTCTATTTTGGAACAAAAGTATCTGATCCTTACCGGTGGCTTGAAGATGACAACTCAGCGGAAACAAAAGAGTGGGTAAAAGCCCAGAATGAGGTAACATTTGGTTATCTGGAACAAATCCCTTTCAGGGAAACTATTAAAGAACGCTTAACAGAAATTTACAACTACCCAAAGCAGTCAACCCCTATTGAAGCCGGAGGCTATTACTTTTTTTCAAAAAACGATGGCCTTCAGAACCAAAGCGTATATTACATTCAGGAAGATATAAATTCTGAGCCCCGCGTAATTCTGGACCCAAATACACTTTCAGAAGAAGGGACTGTTGCAGTTTCATCTATTGGAATTTCCAGAGATGGAAAATACTGTGCCTATGGGCTTTCCGAGGGTGGTAGTGACTGGGTGGAAATATTTGTAAAAAACATTGAAACCGGTGAAGAAATGGATGACCATATTCAATGGGTGAAGTTCTCAGGCATTTCATGGTATAAGAATGGCTTTTTCTATGGACGGTATAAAGAACCAGAAGAGGGAGAGCAATTAACCAATGTAAATGAATATCAAATGCTATACTACCATAAGATTGGCACCCCACAATCTGAAGATAAACTCATTTACCAGCACAAAACGAATCCAAAAGCAATGTATAATGCCGCAGTTACTGATGATGAAAAATACATGTTTCTTTTTGAAAGAGACTGGACCAGCAAAGGCAACGACCTTTATATAAAAGACATGGAAGAAGACGGCAACTTTATAAAATTGACCAATTCCAGGGAATATGATTTCTTTCCTGTTGATTATGAAAAAAACACCCTTTATGTAAAGACAAACAAAGATGCTCCACGGAATAAACTAGTAGCATTTGATTTGAATAACCTCAGAGCTGAAGAGTTTACAGATGTAATTCCTGAAAAAGAGTCTGTACTAAACAGTGCTACCGTAGCAGGAGGGAAACTTTTTGTCCGTTATACTGCAGATGTTAAATCAGTAACTGAAGTGTACGATTACAATGGCAACTTTTTATACAATTTGGAATTGCCCGGAATGGGGCAAATGGGAAGCCTCAATGGCGAAAAAGACAAAAATACAGCCTTTTATTCTTTCACCTCGTATACCTACCCTACAACAATCTACAAATATAATGTGGAGGAAAATACATCCGAAGTATTCTTTGAACCTGATGTAGACTTCGAATCAGAGAATTATACAACAAAACAAATATTTTATAAGAGCAAAGATGGTACTAAAATCCCCATGTACATTGTTCATAAAAAAGATCTGAAATTAGATGGCACAGCCCCTACCCTGCTTTATGGATACGGTGGTTTTAACGTCTCTTTACTTCCAGCATTCAGCATATCACGCGCCCTTTGGCTGGAAATGGGAGGCGTTTTTGTCAATGCAAACCTGCGGGGCGGCGGTGAATATGGAGAAGATTGGCATCAGGCAGGAACAAAGCTCAATAAGCAAAACGTATTTGATGATTTTATTGCCGCGGCCGAATATTTAATAGACAATAAATACACTTCTCCGGAAAAACTTGCTGTGCAGGGTGGATCAAACGGCGGATTACTCGTCGGCACTGTAATTAACCAACGCCCCGATTTATTTAAAGTGGCTTTACCAGCAGTAGGTGTTATGGACATGTTACGTTTCCATAAGTTCACCATCGGTGGTGCATGGGTAAGTGACTATGGGTCAAGTGAAGATTCTGTCCAGTTTGAATATATTTACCGGTATTCCCCTTTGCATAACATCACCAGCGATATAGACTATCCGGCAGTTCTGGTTACAACAGCAGATCACGACGACAGGGTAGTACCTGCACATTCATTTAAATACATGGCTACGCTACAGGAAAATTATCAGGGTAAAAATCCTGTAATGATAAGGGTTGAAACAGATGCCGGGCATGGTGCCGGAAAACCTGTTTCTAAACAACTGGAAGAAGCAGCAGATGTTTGGGCGTTTACACTATATAATATGGAAGAATCACCTGATTTATAATTTTATTTCTCCCTGTGCAAACATTATTTGGTGTTCTGCGCAGGGATTTTTTCTAATTAATTCCCGCTCATTACTATGAAAAAACCCTACAATTACATTGTAATTGAAGGAAACATTGGCGCCGGCAAAACAACCCTGGCAAAAATGCTCGCACAAAAATACAATGCCAACCTAATTCTGGAAGAATTTCTTTCTAATCCTTTCCTGCCAAAATTTTACGAAAATCCTGATAAATTTGGCTTCCATGTGGAATTAGCATTTCTGGCTGACAGATATAAGCAAGTGCATTCAGAAATTCATTCACCTGAAATCTTCAAATCATTTACGGTGGCTGATTATTATTTTATGAAGTCATTAATTTTTGCAACAATTACTTTAAGAAAGGATGAATTATCACTTTTCAAAAAGCTTTTTGAAATAATTTATCAAACATTACCAAAACCAGACTTGTTTGTTTACTTGCATTGCGAATTACCAGAACTAAAAGAAAACATCAGAAAGCGTGGAAGAAGTTTTGAGCAGTCAATTCCAAACTCATATTTAAAGGACCTGGAAAAAGGATATTTTGCATTTATGAAAACACAACAGCATTTCCGGTTTGCTGTCATTGATATTACGGGCATCGATTTTACAGAGAATATCGGTCATTTTGAACAGCTGAATAAGATAATTATGGAAAGTACTCATCCTGTGGGAATTTCATCCTATAAAATATAATTACGTTGAAATAATACACAGGAACTGTAGAAAAACTTCCCCAGCAATCATCTTCTTTGCTTATAAGCTAATTGCATAAATTATTAAATAAATACTTATATCGCTGATTTCGTGACACTTAACTGTTTTTATTCAAAATGTGCTTATTCGTGGCATTGTTTTTTACATACAAATGGGAAATTTCACCAAATGAATTTTTATGTTTCACTACACAAATAACATTTCACCAAATTTGTTTTTTGATAAAACATTAGTATGTTTGTACGATAAAATGATATATTTGTGTAAATAATCTTAATGTAAATCAAATAACCAGGTAATTATGAAAAATTTTAAACTTAAATCATTATCTGCTATTTTAATAGCAATTCTAATCAGTAGTTGCGGTGGGTTGAATAAAATGCAAGATACTGCCGAGACAATTAACTTTAAAACTGAGCCCGAAATACTCACAGCTAAAGGTGGTGATGTAGACGTTACAATAAAAACCCAATTTCCAACAAAATATTTCAATAAAAAAGCAGTAGTTACGGCTGTTCCTGTTATTGACTATGGCGAGGGCGCTGTAAAGTATGACTCCATGGTATTCCAGGGAGAGAGTGTAGAGCAGAATTATAAAGTCATAAGTTTTGCTGACGGTGGCTCACATACTTTTACCGGTTCTGTACCTTATCAGGATGAAATGAGGAAATCTGACCTCAACATCAGACTTTATGGCGCCATAGGTGACAATCAAGTTGAACTAGGAACTTTTAAAATTGCTGATGGTGTTTTGGCTACTTCTACACTGGTTATGAAAGATCCAAAACCCATTATGGTAGGTGATAAATTTCAAAGAATTCACTCTGAGGATTTTGTTGCAGACATTCATTACCTCATACAAAGAGCTGATGTGCGTACCTCTGAGGTAAGAAATGAAGACATTGATAATTTGAAAGCTTATGTTAAAACAGCTGCAGAAGACGAGCGTAAAGAACTTAAAGGTATGACTATTTCTTCTTATGCATCCCCGGATGGCCCAATGGACCTGAACGAAAAACTTGCAGAAAATCGTCAGGAATCAGCCAAGCGCTATATCGAAAGAGAATTACGTCGTGATAAAGTTGAACAAGCCCAAACCGAAGATTTCTTCGCTACTTTAACCACCCCTGAAGACTGGGAAGGTTTCAAAGAACTGGTTCAGGAATCAAACATTGAAGATAAAGAACTAATTCTGCGTGTTCTTTCTATGTACAGTGATCCTGAAGTTAGAGAAAGAGAAATTAAAAACCTTTCTGCCGCTTATGAAGAACTGGCAGAAGATATTTTACCCGAACTACGTCGTTCTAAACTTATTGCGCAAATAGATCTTATTGGCCTAAGCGATGACGAGATTGTTGCATTGGTAGCTGATGATCCGGACTCACTGGCTTTAGAAGAAATTTTATATGCAGCTACTTTAACCGATGATCTAGACAAAAAACTCAGCATATACCAAAAAGCGTCTGAAAACCATCCTGGTTGTTTCCGTGCACGAAACAACATTGGTTATGTGTATGTACTAAAAGGCGATGTTGACAATGCTGAAGGTGCTTTTGCTGATGCTGGGGAATTACAGGAAAATGACGTTCTTAAAAACAATCTTGGGGTTATTGCACTGCACCAGGGTAACATAGAAGAAGCCAAAGAATATTTCACTTCAGCCACTGGCGCAGGTGAAAATGTAAATTACAACCTCGGTATCATTGCCATTATGGAAGGTAATTATGAAGCTGCAGTAAATTATTTTGGAAACACATGTGAATTTAACACAGCCCTTGCTCAGGTATTAAACGATCAACTTCAGGATGCGCTAAGCACATTGAACTGTATTGAAAATGATGATGCCATGAACTATTACCTGAAAGCTGTTATTGGTGCAAAAAATGAAAACGAAGACATGGTTTTCAGTAATCTTCGCACTGCTGTAGGAAAAGATTCAGACTTGAAAGATCTTGCTGAAACTGATCTTGAATTCAGAAAATATTTTGACAATGAGACTTTCCAGTCCATCGTTGAATAATAAAATATAGATTTTTTTTTAAAAAAGAGGCTGCCTGAAAAGGCAGCCTCTTTTTTTTATGTCTGCATTTTTGAAAAAAATTCCCATAATACGATGCCGGCACAAACTGAAATATTTAAGGAATGTTTTGTTCCATGTTGTGGAATTTCAAGGCAGAAATCACTCTGATCAATCACCTCCTGAGCAACCCCCTTTACTTCATTCCCGAATATAAGCCCATATTTCCCTTCCTTCTCAATGTTCATTCCATTTAAATGTAAACTTCCTTTTACCTGTTCTATACTGAGCAAAGTAAAATTGTTTTCTTTAAGTTTTTGTAAAGCTTCAGCAGTAGTGTCAAAATATTCCCATTTAACACTTTCAGTTGCACCAAGGGCTGTTTTATGAATATCCCGGTGTGGTGGTTTTGCAGTTATTCCGCACAACATAATTTTTTCTATTAAAAAAGCATCAGCCGTTCTGAATACAGAACCAATGTTGTTTAAACTGCGTACATTATCGAGCACCACTACAACAGGTAACTTCTTCGCTTTTTTAAATTCCTCAACCGATAGCCGGTCCAATTCATCAATTGCCAGTTTTTTCATGTCAACCATTCTTTGTTTATGTTGTTCAAGTTAAAGTATATGAAAAAAAATAAATACTTTCGTATGTTCGTACGAAGTTAAAAAATATAACAATTCTTTATCTGTCAATTTTAATACTACTTATAAAATGAATATTCACGAATACCAGGGAAAATCTATATTAAAATCATATGGCGTAAAAATTCCTGAAGGTAAAGTGGTTGAAACCCCACAGCAGGCAGTTGATGCAGCAAAAGAAATTCAAGAGAAAACAGGTACAGATACCTGGGCTGTAAAAGCACAAATACACGCTGGAGGAAGAGGCAAAGGCGGTGGAGTTAAAATTGCAAAATCGCTTGAAGAAGTTGAAAAGTATGCCAAGGACATTCTTGGCATGACACTGGTTACTCATCAAACCGGGCCGGAAGGAAAGGTCGTGCATAAAGTACTTGTTGAACAGGGCATATTTTATCCTGGTGAAAGTGAAGTAAAGGAATTTTATATGAGTGTACTGCTTGACAGAAATACAGGTAAAAACATCATCATGTATTCCACAGAAGGAGGCATGGATATAGAAACAGTTGCAGAAAAAACGCCACATCTGATTTTCAAAGAGGAAATTGATCCAGGTTTAGGATTACAGCCGTTTCAGGCCCGTAAAATTGCTTTTAATCTGGGTTTAAGTGGCAACGCTTTGAAAGATATGCAAAAGTTTGTTGCTGCACTTTACCAGGCATACCATTCAGGCGATGCTTCATTATTTGAGATAAACCCGGTATTTAAAACTTCTGACAACCAGGTTCTGGCGGCAGATTGCAAGGTAAACCTCGACGATAATGCCATTTTCAGACATAAAAATTATCCTGAAATGGTTGATTTATCTGAAGAAGATCCTACAGAAGTAGAGGCCGGAAAATATAACCTCAATTTCATTAAACTTGATGGTAACGTAGGATGTATGGTAAATGGGGCTGGGCTGGCTATGGCGACCATGGACATTATTAAACTATCCGGAGGAGATCCTGCCAACTTCCTTGATGTGGGTGGAAATGCAAATGCCGAAACCGTGGAAGCAGGCTTCAGGATAATACTGCAGGATAGAAATGTGAAAGCAATTTTAATTAATATTTTCGGTGGCATAGTACGTTGCGACAGGGTTGCCGCAGGTGTTGTAGAAGCCTATAATTCTATAGGAAATATTGAAGTTCCTGTAATTGTAAGGCTGCAGGGAACCAACGCGGAGGAGGCCAAAGTTTTAATTGACCAGTCAGGCCTCAAAGTTGCATCAGCAATAACCCTGGAAGAAGCCGCCAAAGCAGTTGAAAAAGCAATGGCATAAAATACTTTTGACTACCAGTCAACATTTTTGCGGCGGAGAGGCATTGTCATACACCTGGCACCGCCTCCCCCGCGGGAAAGTTCTGATCCCTCAATGGTGATTACGCACATATTATATTCACTGGCTTTCACTTTCCCTGAAATTATATCCTCGGCCTTTAACACTTCAAAACCATTTTTATTCATTTCCTCAATGGTGTGGGTATTTCTGCTATACCCCATGACTTTTCCCGGTGCCAGGGCAAAAAAGTTTGTCCCGCTATGCCATTGCTCACGTTCCTGCATAACTCCTTCTCCGTTACCACCACAAAGAATAGGTTTGAGGTCCATTCCAAGGTCTTTCAGTACCGAAAGTATGCTTTTAACCGGCAGAATACCAGATACTTTTCCGTTGTCAAGGGTGATATGTATGGTTTGATATCTGTTTGGTTTTAAAATCAATGGTTCATATACCATGCATTTATCTTTATCGAGAAAGGTAAAAACCATATCAAGATGGATAAATGATTCCGGTTTATCAGGCAGCTCCTGCACAATCACATGCATTTTTTTCTTTTTCTTTTTCAACACACTCATAATGTAATCCACGCCTTGCGCGTTTGTTCTGGCGCCAAGCCCGACCAAAATTATATCTTCCCGAGCCACAAGAATGTCTCCCCCTTCAAAATGAACAGAAGACTCAGCACCGGCAGGTGGATAAGGATTAATAAGGCTATCTGGTGCAGATGTGAATGAAGAGAAAAGTGCTTTATTAATCAATGCCTCGCGCTCGCGCACGCGGTTGGCCATTTTACAAATAAAAACATTTTCATGAATGGTTGCGGAAGCGTCTCTGGTAAAAAAATAGTTATGCAAAGGCCGTAAAGCATACCGGTGCGGACTCATATAATTGGTGAGACTGTTATGCTTCATTTCCACTCCTTCTATTAAACTCCTGTGTAACGCTTCTGCAGGCATTTGGAGTAATTCTTCATGCAAATGTTGCACATTTTCATAACTGCATATTGTCCTTACTAAATCATCCTTGCGTTTTTCATCCTTTAAATATTCCAGTAATAAGTCAGTCACGCGCACGGGATTAACGAATGTCTCCAACACCCCCATAAATTGGTTGTACTCCCTGCCGGCTACAGACAGATTCAGGATATCGCTATAGAGTGAGCGTTCTACACTGCTAGGAGCCATGTTCTCAACTTCATGTCCGGGAGCATGAATTAAAACGCTTTCGAGCTCACCAATTTCGGAGGTAACTGATACAGATGGAATTTTAGGAACCATTTTATGTGGATTTTATATGATTGATTGAATTTGAAGGTGCAAATATACAATCCTATCGCCATGGATTAAAAGTATTTAATAACACATGCTAATGAATACTATAAATAAAGGTGATAAATAAAGGCACAAAAACTGATAATAGAATGCCATGAATCACACTTAGTATAATAAACTCCTTACCGCTATGTTTAAGTATAACTGGCAGACAGGTATCCATGCTGGTGGCTCCAGCGGAAGTGATTACCGCATAGGGTCCAAAAAAACGGACAAAGAGCGGAGCCATTAGTAAGGTGAGGGTTTCCCTGATGATATTTGCCAACAATGCAATAATCCCCATTTCTTTACCCGCAACTTCACTGATAAGAATACTTGACAGGCTGTAATATCCAAAACCGGAACCAATAGCCAGTGCATTTTGTAGTGAGACCTCCTGAAAGATTAAATGAAAAGCAAGTACACCAACAAAAGTACCCACAATAGTGATTAATGGGAGAACAAAAAATACTGGCTTAATGAAGGATAAATCTTGCCATAGTTTTCGGTCAAGGGAGAGGGTTAATCCTACAAAAAACATCATTATATAAAGCACTA
>Ga0207419_1001955_pt1 | contig 14283 bp, 15 predicted proteins | sample ElkSloMetagenome_4_FD_184723 | JGI IMG/M metagenome (GOLD analysis project Ga0207419, IMG submission 184723) | Hot spring microbial communities from Elkhorn Slough, Monterey Bay, USA - MD2A (version 2) | ecosystem: Environmental > Aquatic > Marine > Intertidal zone > Estuary: Microbial mat ...
GGCCGGAAGTCGTCCACATGCGGCAGAATGGCGCGCACGCCGGCGGCCTTCGGCTGGAACCCGTCCCAGCGCAGCAGCGGGTTGAGCCAGATCAACCGCCGGCAGCTCTTGTGCAGCCGCTCCATGGCCCGGTCGAGCCCGTCCGCCTCGGCGCGGTCGAGCCCGTCCGTCAGCAGCAGCACCAGCGCGCCCTGCCCCAGCACGCGGCGCGACCACAGCCGGTTGAACTCGGTCAGGCAGGCGCCGATGCGCGTGCCCCCGGCCCAGTCCGGCATGGCGGCGGCGGCAGCGGCCAGAGCCATGTCCGGATCACGGTCCCGCAACGGTCGCGTGATGTTGGTCAGCCGCGTGCCGAAGACAAAACCATGGAAATGCGGCTCGCGATTGGCCAGGCCGTGCATCAGCCGCAGGAAGACGCGCGCATAGCGGTCCATCGACCCGCTGATGTCGCACAGGGCGACCACGGTCGGCGGCCGTGGTTCCGGCGCCGTCCGGCACAACGGGATGATATCGCCGCCGCCGCGCAGGCTGGCCCGCATCGAGGCCCGCAGATCCACGTGGCGGCCGCGCGGATCGGGCCGGCGCCGCCGCGCCGGAACCCGCAGGGCCGGCAGCCGTAGCACGTCGATCAGGCGCTGGGCGCGGCGGAACTCCTCGGCGCTCATCTTGTCGAAGTCCAGCGTGCCCAGCCGTTCCTGCGCGGACCAATCGAGGTCGACGGACACGCGCTGCGTCTCGGCCGGGACCGGTGGGTCCGCCTCGGGAGGCGTGGCGCCCAGGGCGTCGCGCAACCGCTGCGACCCGCCGTCGTCCTCGCCCGGGGTGCGCAGCCTCGGCAGCAACAGGCCCATGAGACGGCCCAGAATGTCCGGGTCCTTCCAGAAGATGTGAAAGGCCTCGTCGAACAGCGCCACGTCCTGGCGGCGCGTGACCAGCACCGCCGCCAGGGCGGCCTTGAAATCCTCCCGGCTGGCGGGGCCGACCGCCTCGACCGCGCGCACGGCATCGAGCATGTCGCCCGGGCCGACGCGCAGCCCGGCGGCCCGCAACACGCGCACGAACTGCAGCACGTTCTCGGCCAGATGGCCCCCGGTGGGCGTGTCACCGGCGGGCGTGTCGCGCGGCTCAGGACGGCGCGCCATGGGCCAGCTCCGCCTTGACCTGCGTCAGGATCTGCGCCGCTTCCGAGCCGCGCAGGCGCATGATGTCGTCCTGGTACTTGAGCAGCACGCCCAGGGTGTCGTCGATCACCGCCGGGTCCAACTCCACCACGTCGAGTTGCATCAGCGCGTTGGCCCAGTCCAGCGTCTCCGCCACGCCGGGCAGCTTGAACAGGTCGCGCTCGCGCAGACCCTGCACGAACGCCACCACCTGGGCGCCCAACCGTTTGCCCACGCCGGGGGCGCGGGCGTGCAGGATGGCGCGTTCGCGCGCGGCGTCGGGGTAGTCCACCCAGTGATACAGGCAGCGGCGCTTGAGCGCGTCGTGAATCTCGCGCGTGCGATTGGAGGTGACGACGACGATGGGCGGCGTGCCGCCGCCGCGCACGCCCAGTTCCGGGATGGTGATGGTGAAATCCGAGAGAACCTCCAGCAGGAAGGCCTCGAACGGCTCGTCGGCGCGGTCCAGTTCGTCCACCAGCAGCACCGGCGCCCGGCCGTCGATGCCCTCGACGGCGCGCAGCAGCGGCCGGCGGATCAGGAACGCCTCGGAATACAGATCCCGGCCCAGTCGGCTGCGGTCGGCCTCGCCAGCGGCTTCGGCGAGGCGGATTTCCACCATCTGGCGGGCATGGTTCCAGTCATAGGCGGCGCTGGCCAGATCCAGCCCTTCGTAACACTGCAACCGTTCCAGCGGGCGGCCCAGGGCACGAGCCAGGACCTTGGCGATCTCCGTCTTGCCAACCCCGGCCTCGCCCTCCAGGAACAGCGGCCGACCCAGCCGCAGCGCCAGAAAGACGCAGGTCGCCAGCGCCCGGTCGGCGATGTAGTCGTGGGTCGAGAGCAGGTCGAGCACGGTATCGACGCTGTCGGGGGGTGGCACGGCGGGCATTGCGGCGGTGGTCACGCGGAGCCTCCTGGTGGGCTGGACGGACAGGCAATGAACTCGTACATTGATGTGCGAGGTGAGCAGTGGGCCGCCGATCCCGAGCCGCACGCGACCCGATCGAACCGTGCCGAACCCGGGCATGGTGGCCGCATGAGCGGGATCGACTCACGCATTCATGGTCTCATGAGATGCCTGTGCCGATGCGGCGTTTTTCCTTGGTTGCAACTCAAGAGCAAGGCATCTTTTCGGCCTCGACTTAGGAGGCCATCCATGCCCACCCGCGAACAGTTTCTTCAGGCGTTGCGCAAAGAGGGGCGCAAAGCAGGGTTTTCCGTCTTGGTTGAATACGGCAAAGGCAAGGGATCCCATGCCAAGGTATCCATCGGCGGGCACTGGGTGATCGTTATGGACGGAGAACTTCCACCCAATTACGTAAAAAGTGTCCGCAAACAACTCGGCCTCATGAAATAGGTCAACGTCTTTCCGGGGTTCGATGTCATGCCAATGAACTACCCTGTAACCGTGACGCAACATCCCGATTGCTGGATCGTCCAGTTCATCGACATTCCGCCGGCGATCACGGCTGGCCAAACCCGCGAGGAAGCCCTGCTGAACGCGGAAGACTGCCTGGACGTTGCCCTGCTGTGCCTGTTCGATGATGAGGACCAGCCGTTTCCCCCTCCGCCCTCCCCCGGCGGTGACGCCCGTGTCTCGCCCACGGCGCCCATTGCCGCCAAGCTGGCCCTCATGATCGCCTGGCGCGACAGCGGCCTGTCCAAGAGCGCGTTCGCCCGCCGCCTCGGCAAATCCGAATCCGAGGTGCGCAACCGCATCCTCAACCCGAAGCACAAGACGGCGCTGGCCACCCTGGACGCCGCCGCGCGCGCGCTCGGCAAGCGGCTGACCATCGACATCGTGCCGGGGACAGCCGCCGAGGTTCGCGACGCGGCGGAGTAGCAAGGCTCCGACCGCACGGCTCACCCCATCGCCGCCACCGCACGCGCCGCCAGCACCGAGATCAGCGCCGCCCGGTAGTCGGCCGAGGCGTGCATGTCGTCGTTCAGCCTGTCCACCGGCATGGTAACGGCCTTTGCCGCGTCCGGCGTGAACGACCCGGCCAGCGCCTGTTCGATGGCCGTGGCGCGGAAGGCACAGGGACCGGCCCCGGTCACGCCCACCCGCACGCCGTCGCCCGTGCGTGCCACCATCACGCCCACGACGGCATACCCGGACGCCGGATTGGCGCATTTCTCATAGGCCGCCGCCTGCGGGATCGGGAACGAGATGGCGGTGATGATCTCGCCCTCTTCCAGCGCCGTGGTGAACAGGTCCTGGAAGTAGTCATCGCCGGCGATGGTGCGACGGTTGGTATGGATGGTCGCCCCCAGCCCCACCACGGCAGCCGGGTAGTCGGCCGCCGGGTCGGCGTTGGCGATGGAGCCGCCAATGGTGCCCCGGTTGCGCACCTGCGCGTCACCGACGCGCGAGACGAGATAGGTCAGGGCCGGGATGGCCTGCTTGATCACATCGGAGGCGACCACCTCTGCATGGGTCGTGCCGGCACCGATGAAGATGGCCTGCCCCTCTCGGCGGATGCCCTTCAGGGCCTCGATGCGGCCCAGATCGACCAGCGCCTCCGGCATCGCCAGGCGCTGCTTGAGCGTGGGGATCAGGGTCTGCCCACCGGCCAGCAGCTTGATTTCGTCGCTGGTCAGCAGGGCGGCGGCTTCGTCGAGCGAGGCCGGGCGATGATACTCGAACGCATACATGGCTGCGGTCTCCCCGATCCCTATTCAGCCGCCTGCGGCGCGGCGCCACGGGCCTTGCGGATGGCCTGCCACACGGTGTGCGGCGCGGCCGGCATGGCGATGTCCTCGACGCCCAGAGGCGCCAGCGCATCCAGGATGGCGTTGATGATGGCCGGCGGGCTGCCGATGGCCCCGGCCTCGCCGCACCCCTTCGCCCCCAGCGGATTGTGGGTGCAGGGGGTGCAGGTGAAATCGAACCGATAGTCGGGGATGTGCGTGGTGCGCGGCATGGCGTAGTCCATGTAGCTGCCGGTCAGCAGCTGGCCGTCGGCGTCATAGACACAGCCCTCCAGCAACGCCTGCCCCAGGCCCTGGGCGACGCCGCCGTGCACCTGACCCTCGACGATCATCGGATTGATGATGGTGCCGAAGTCGTCCACCGCCGTGAAGCGCTCGACCGTCACGGACCCGGTGTCCGGATCGACCTCGACCTCGCAGACATAGGTGCCGGCCGGGAAGGTGAAATTGGCCGGATCGTAGAAGGCGCTTTCGTCCAGGCCCGGTTCCAGGGTCTCGTGCGGATAGTTGTGCGGCACGTAGGCCTGGAAGGCGATCTCGCCCATCGACAGCGACTTGTCCGTGCCGGCGACGGAGAAGGTGCCGTCCTTGTACTCGATGTCGCCCTCGCCGGCCTCCAGCATGTGGGCGGCGATCTTCCGGCCCTTGGCGATGATCTTGTCGACCGCCCGCATGATGGCCGACCCGCCCACGGCCAGCGAGCGCGAGCCGTAGGTGCCCATGCCAAAGGGAATGCGGTTGGTGTCGCCGTGCACGATTTCGACGTTGGCCATGGGCACGCCCAGGCGGTCGGCGACGATCTGGGCAAAGGTGGTCTCGTGGCCCTGGCCGTGGCTGTGGCTGCCGGTGAACACGGTGACCGAGCCGGTCGGGTTCATGCGCACCTCGGCCGCCTCGTACAGGCCGGCCCGCGCGCCCAGCGCGCCGGCCACCGCCGACGGGGCGATGCCGCAGGCCTCGATATAGCAGGACAGGCCGATGCCGCGCAGCCTGCCCTTCGCCTCCGACGCCGCCCGGCGCTGGGCGAAGGTGCTGTACTCCGACAGTTCAAGCGCCCGGTTGAGGCTGGCCTCATAGTCGCCCGTGTCATAGGCCAGGGCCACCGGCGTCTGGTAGGGGAACTGATCCGGCTGGATGAAGTTGCGCCGGCGCAGCTCGGCCGGGTCGATGCCCAGTTCGCGCGCCGCCTTCTCCACGATCCGCTCCAGCAGGTAGGTCGCCTCCGGCCGGCCGGCGCCGCGGTAGGCGTCCACCGGCGTGGTGTGGGTGAACAGCGCCTTCACCTCGGCGTGGATGGCCGGCGTGGCGTACTGCCCGGCCAGCAGCGTGGCGTACAGGTAGGTCGGGATCGACGAGGCGAAGGTGGACAGATAGGCGCCCATGTTGGCCATCGTGCGCACCCGCAGGCCGGTGAAGCGGCCGGTCCCGTCCAGCGCCAGTTCGGCGGTGGTCACATGATCGCGGCCGTGGCAGTCGGTCATGAAGGACTCGGAGCGATCGGCGGTCCACTTGACCGGCCGGCCCACCTTGGCGGCGGCCCAGGTAACCACCGCCTCCTCGGCGTAGTGGAAGATCTTGGAGCCGAAGCCGCCGCCCACGTCCGGCGCCACCACGCGGACCTTGTGCTCTGGCAGGTTGAGCACGAAGGCGCACATCAACAGCCGGATGACGTGCGGGTTCTGGCTGGTGGTGGTCAGCGTGTAGGAGCCGTCGCCCGGGTCGAACTCGCCCACGGCGGCACGTGGCTCGATGGCGTTGGGGATCAGGCGGTTGTTGACCAACTCCAGGCGCGTCACATGGGCCGCGGCGTCAAAGGCGGCGTCGGTGGCCGCCGCGTCGCCCAGTTCCCAGTCGTAGCAGACATTGCCGGCCACGTCGTCGTGGACCAGCGGCGCGCCCGGCCGCGCGGCCTCGGTCACACTGGCCACGGCGGGCAGCGGGTTGTAGTCGACGGCCAGCGCCTCGGCGCCGTCCTTGGCGGCGTGGCGGCTCTCGGCCAGCACCACGGCCACAGTGTCGCCCACATGGCGCACGCGACCGACCGCCAACGGCGGGTGCGGCGGCTCTTTCATCGGCACGCCGCCCTTGCCGATCACCTGCCAGCCACAGGGCAGGCCGCCCACCCCGTCGGCGGCCATGTCGGCGCCGGTGAACACGGCCATCACGCCCGGCACGTCGAGCGCGCTTTGTGTGTCGATGGCACCCACCTCGGCATGGGCATGGGGCGAACGCACGAAGGCGGCGTACACCTGGCCGGGGCGGTTGATGTCGTCGGTGTAGCGGCCGCGCCCGGTGAGGAAGCGGGCGTCCTCGGTGCGCTTGACGGGCGTGCCGACGGTCTTGGCGACGGTATTCATGGCCTCACCCTCCCATCGCCTGGGCGCCCGCCTTCACGGCGCGCACGATGTTCTGATAGCCGGTGCAGCGGCACAGGTTGCCTTCCAGGCCGCGACGGATGTCCTCGTCCGTCGGCGCCGGGTGGCGCTGAACCAGGTCGAGCGCGCTCATCACCATGCCGGGGGTGCAGAAGCCGCACTGCAGGCCGTGGTGGTCGTTGAACGCCTGTTGCATGGGATGCAGGGTGGCGCCGTTGGCCAACCCTTCGATGGTGGTCACCTGCGCCCCGTCGCACTGCACGGCCAGGGTGGCGCACGATTTCACCGAATGGCCGTCGATCAGCACGACACAGGCGCCGCACTGGCTGGTGTCGCAGCCGACGTGAGTGCCGGTCAGGCCCAGGTGCTCCCGCAGGAAGTCGACCAAAAGGGTGCGGGGTTCCACGCTCCCGCTGACCTGGCGGCCGTTGACGGTCAGGCTGATGGCAATGGACATGCTCGGCGCCTCCTCCCGGCCGGGACGGTCGCGGGGCCGCCCGGCGTTTTGTTTGTATGGCAAGGATTTTCAAAGCCTTCGCACGGCGCGAGACCACGCCCGGCGGCACGACCCGGCACCGGTCGCGCCCTTTTCCTCCCGGATCCGCAAGCCGATGGTTCAGGCTTGTCCTTTGCTTTCATTATAGTTAACGCTACGGAATGACCATGGCGCCTGTCAACCATCGTGCTGGGAGACCGCCCGACCGGATGATTCAGGATTTTGACGAAAACGTGCTGCCGGCGCTGCTGGACTGGCGCCGAACCGACGGGGCCGGGGCGCTGGTCACGCTGGTGCGCAAGACCGCCTCCGGCCCGCGCCCGCTGGGCAGCCAGCTCGCGGTGTCGGCGGACGGGCGAGTCGTCGGCCTGATCTCCGGCGGCTGCGTCGAGGGCGGCATCGCCGAGGAGGCCCGGGGGGCCATGGCGGCGGGGTGCAACCGCTTCGCCCGCTTCGGCGAAGGCTCGCGCTACGTGGACCTGCGGATGCCCTGCGGCGGCGCCATCGACGTCTACGTCGACGTGACCGTGGCCACTGAAACGCTGGCCGCCGTGCACGACGCCGTGGCCGCCCGCCGCGCCGCCGTTCTGGCCACCGATACGGCGGCCGGGATCACGCGATGGGAGGCGCCGCGTTCAGGCGACGACGACGCCTTTGCCACCGCCGAGTTGGCCTGGAGCGATGAGACCAGGTTCCGCCGTCTGCACCGGCCGCCGCCGCGCCTGGTGCTGGCCGGGCGCGGGCCGATCCTGCCCCTGACGGCGCAGATGGCGGCGCTGAACGGCTATCGGGTGGAGGTGCTGACCGACGACGACCACGCCGGCGACGGCTCGGCCCCGCACTGCGCCGCGCCGGTGCAGGGCACCGGCCCCGGCGAGGTGGCGCGGGTGACACTCGATGCCGCGACCGCCGTGGTGACGCTGTTCCATGATCACGATGTCGAACTGCCGCTGCTGCGCCACGCGCTGGCCTCGCCGGCGTTCCACATCGGCGCCCTGGGCAGCCGGACGACGCACGCGGCGCGGCTGGCGCGGCTGGCGGACGAAGGCTTCGGCACCGCCGCGCTGGCGCGCATCGAGGGACCGGCCGGCGTGCCCATTCACGCTGCCAACCCGGCCGAGATCGCCACATCGATCGTGGCCGGCGTGATCCGCGCCTATCGCGCCGCGCGCCCGCCCGTGGAAGGCGGCCGCCGGAAAGGAACAACGACGTAGGACGCACACGATCGCCGCGAAGCGGCGGGCCTGGCGCCGCGCCGGGGCAGGGGTTCGCCGTCCCGGCTGGACGGGGCATTTCGGATATTGCCGGGTGTCATCCGTTCCCGGGATCGCCCTCACCCGGGACCGTCCAGATCCAACGCCAGACCGGCCCCTCGTCCGGATCGTCCGCCGGCTCGCTCCAGCGAAAGCCGCGTCCGCGCAGAATCTGGCACGCCGGCCCGTCGCGGCGCCGGGTCTGGGCGATCACCTGATGCACATCCGGCTGGCGTCGGGCGATGTCCAGCAGGGCCGCGACCATCGCGCTCCCATGGCCACGCCCCTGGAACGGCGGGAACGAGAAGCAGGCCAGTTCGACGGTCCCGTCTTGGCATGGGGCCTTGAAGCCGCACGCCCCGACCACCGCGTTGGTGCCGGACTCGACCGCCAGATAGACGATCCACGGCGGCACGTGACCATTGACGCCGTACAGTTTGGCGGTCGCGATGGCCGAGACGATGATGAAATCGATCGAGTGGCTGACGGCCAGACCGGGTGGCAGCACGTCGATCATGCCGTCCGCCAAGCCGTTGGCCATTGAGGGTGTCATCGGCAGGAGTCTCATCGCCGGCCGTCCGTTGGCCCGTCCGGGCGCCCGCCGTGACGCCGCCGTGGACCGCCGCCCGACCGCCAGGCCGCGCCCAGGGTGTCGCGCATCTGGCGGCGCGGCACCTCCTCCACCCCCTCGCGCGGCAGCGACCCCAGGATGAACGGCCCGTAGCCGACGCGGATCAGCCGCGTCACCGACCAGCCCAGGTGTTCCATGACGCGCCGGACCTCGCGGTTGCGGCCCTCGCGCAGGGCCACGCTCAGCCAAGCGTTGGCGCCTTGCTGGCGCTCCAGGGCGGCCTTGATGGGGCCATAGCGTACCCCCTCCACCGTGACACCCTGGTCCAGCGCCGCCAGCCGCTCGGGCTCGAGCCGGCCGTGCACGCGCACGCGATAACGCCGCACCCAGCCGGTGTCCGGATGCTCCAGATGGCGGGCCAGCGCGCCGTCGTTGGTCAGCAGCAGCAGGCCCTCGCTGTTCAGATCCAGGCGTCCGACGCTGATCACGCGCGGCAGCTCTGACGGTAGATTATCGAAGACGGTGGGCCGCCCCTGCGGATCGCGCGTGGTGGTCACCCGGCCCGGCGGCTTGTGATAGCGCCACAGGCGGGTTTCCTCGGGCGCGGCGACGGGGGCGCCGTCCACCGTGACGACGTCGCGGGGGCTCACGTTCAAGGCCGGGCTGTCGAGTACCCGGCCGTTGACCGCCACGCGGCCGCCGGCGATCAGGCGCTCGGCCTCACGGCGCGAGCACACGCCCGCCCGCGCCAGAACCTTGGCGATGCGATCGCCACTGGGCGGGGATGTTTGGGAGGACGCGGCGGACGGTGAGTCAGGGGGACCGGACGGCATGGAGGACGATGAACTCTTGGGCTATAGAAACTGACAGGGTGCGTCTTGGTTTAGACCAACATGCGGCCGCCGTCCATTGGCATCTGTACGGGTATGCAATGACTCGGATGTGTGCGCGTGTCCACCGTGGGTGTCAGGGTCTGGGATTGCGTGGGCCTGTTTGTATACCCCCTATCATCGGATGTCATTGCCCCGTTGTCAGCCCCTCATTGGCGTTTAGTGCAGTGGTGGGGACGAAACCGCTGATGCCACGGGCGGACAGGATGCGGCTCCATGTGCCGTCGCGCGTCATCTCGGTGACCATCACCACCGTCCCCCGAGTCAGCGTGCCCGCCACGCGGGCGGTGGAGTCGGGGGCCGCGCGCACGGCGAGGCTGGCCGGCGCCACCGTGTACAGCCCGCCCATTGGCACCTCGGGTTCCAGCGGTCCCGTGCGCCCGGTGAACGGACCTTGCAGGCCGGACTCCGGCGCGGCCGGCGTTGGAACGGTGTCTGGCGACGCACCGGGGCGCGCCGGCCCGGCCGCGTCGCGGTCGGTGAACAGCGTGAACACCGCCTCGGGCAGCGCCGAGACCGCGCCGCCGATCACCTTGGTCGGCCCGGCGATGTACAGGGCCACCGTGGCGATCAGCAGGAATGGCGCCAACTGCGCGAGCTGGGCCGGCCCGAACCACGCCCGGCGCCCGCGCACCTTCGCGGCCGGCTGATCGGCCAGCGCGTCCATCAACTGCGCCAGGTGACGCCGCTCGGCCGCCGTGTGGGCGAACGGACGCACCTGGTCGGCGAAGGCGCGCGCCAGCGGCATGTTGCCCCGCGCCAGGAAGGCGCGCGCCTGCGAGGACAGAAGCTGGAAGTTCTCCGCCGCCGGCATGTCGCCGCCGCGATAGTTGCGCCACAACGCGCCCAGTGTGGCGAACGGTCCCCAGGGCAGCGCCCACCACCCCAGGCCCCAGCAGTACAGGCTCGCCGCCACCGCCATGCGATCGCCGTGCGTCCGGCAGAACACACCGCGGATGGGCGCGCGCCGCACCCGCAGACCGGCGCCGCGCACCCGGTGCAGGACCAGGTGCCGCAGGTCCGGCGTGGCGCGGCCGCACACCCGGCAGGTGTGCGGCGTCAGCGCGGCATCGCCGTTGGCGGACCCGGCGGTCCGACCCGGCGCGCCCGGGCTGGAGGTCTCGCGCGCGACCCGTCCGGTGTCATACGCCAGCCGGGTGGCCGGATCGCTCAGCATCCGGTAGGCCTCGTTGAGGGCGTGAAACTCCTGGGCGGCGCGCGGCGAGGGATTGCGGTCGGGATGCAGCAGCTTCGCCCGGGTGCGATAGGCCCGCTTGATGGCGGCGAGGTCGGCTGTCGGCGTCACCCCGAGCATGATGTAATAGCCCTTGGGGTCGCGGACGACGTGCTGCGGCATCTCGGGACGATCCTTACCGCGCCGCCAGCGGGCCGGGCGGCGCTGGCGCCGGCGCGGTCCAGTGCGGCTGCCGGTCCTCCAGGATGACGGCATGTGACACGGTGTGCCACGGGGCGGCGTCCGATCCCGGCGCGTGCGGCTGTGCCTCCTGGCCGACCACGACGGTCACCCGCAGCCAGCGCGGCACCACCTCGTTGTTGATGTCATCCAGGATGGCCACGCCCAACGCCTCCGGACCGGGCCAGGACAGGTGTTCCAGGCCCGCCACATAGCGCGTCAGGCTGTCGGGGACAAGAATGACTCGGTCCGGCACGTACTCCAGCGTCATGTGCAGGGCGCCCGCGCCGTCGCAGCCGCTCACGGGGCGCGACAGGATGACCCGGTAGTCAACGCGCTCGGCCGGATTCGCCTGCACGCGCAGGACCGCCCGCCGGGTTTCGGGGGCGGATGTGTCCGTCGGGGAAACGGGCGGCGGAGCATGAGTCGGCGGCATGGACGGCCCGGTCTGTCGGTGGCGGGAACGGCGCATCCCGCCACCATATCCGCAAACGATGCGCTTTTCAGGGCGAAATCGCCGCGCCGGGCGGTCTCAGAACTCTTGGCGGTCGTGATCGCCCGCCAGGGTCTCGGCGATGTCCTCGGGGTCGGCCGGCTCGTGCCCGGCGACGACATAGCCGCCGCCGAACCAGCGCGACAGGTCGACGTCGGCGCACCGGCGCGAGCAGAACGGCCGGTAGCGCGCCGCCGTCGCCTTGCCGCACACGGGGCAGGCACTGGCGGACAGGCGGGCGGGAACCGGTGTGTCGGGGGCCTGGGAGTCGGACTCGCTCATGACAGGGACCACAGCGTGACGATGGCAGGGTGGGCTTAAGCTGGGGCGACGTGGGGTGGCGCGTCAACCGGCCGCGTCACATCGTCATGAATCCGCAGGCGCAGCCCGAGGCGCCGTTCGGCCGCCGCCACCGTGTCCGCCAGCGGTCCGCGCAGCACGGCCGCCGCCCCGGGTGCCACGTACAGCGCCAGGGCCGGGACCGGGGCGGCCCGGGTCTCGCGCACCGCCAGGCGCAGGGCCGCCAGCGCCTGGGCGACCGGCCCGGTCTCGCGTTCGGCCAACGACGGCGCGCGCCGCTCGCGGCTGATCTCCAGCAGACCCAGCCGCGAGACCCCGGCCAACCGCGCCGGCGATGGGTCGGCGGCCAACGCCTCTTCAAGCGCGCGCCGCGCCGGACCGGGCAGGCGCGGGCCGTCGGCGATCAGGTCCACCAGGATCGAGCCGGCCAGGCCGCGCAGGCGGAGCGCCCCAGGCAGGGCGGCCAGGGCCTCGGCATTGGCGGCGCGGGCGGACCCGGATCCGGCGTCCACGTCCACCGCCACCAGGGCGGCGGTGGGCTCGATCACCAGCCGGCCGCCGGAGGGCAGCGGCACCACCGGCGCCAGGGCCGCGTCGAGGGCATCGGCGACGCCGGTGGTCTCGAACAGATCCTCGGGTCCGGTGTGCAGCGTCACCGGCGGCGGGTCATTGAGCCAGACGGCAAGGTCGGCCTCCAGGGCGGCGCGCGCGGTCGGATCATCCAAGAGCACGGTCGCGGGCGGGGGATCGGCCGGTCCCAGCAGGGCCGCCCAATCGAGCGGCGCCGGGCGCACCAGCGCCGGCGCGGTCAGGGTCTCCGCCCGGGACGTCATCCCGGCCCAGGCCGCGCGCACCGTGGTCAGTTCCGCCGCCAGGGCGTCCGCCGTCGCGCCGACCGCCGCCGCGCGCGCCACCAGCGACTCGCCCGGGGCGATCATGTCCTTCAGCAGCGCCAGCAGCCGGCTCCGCTCGTCGGCGTCGGCGATGCGTTGCGACACCGCCGCGCCGGGCCGCCGCGCGCCCAGCGCCAGCCGCCGCGCCGTCAGCGCCACCGCGCGCGTCAGCCGCGCCGCCTTTGTGCCGCCGCGCGGCTCGACGCGGGCCGGTTGGCGCACCTGCACCAGCAGGGTCGCGCCCTGGGGCGGCGCGTCGCCCTTCATCTCCCGCGCATCCAGGAACCCATCGCCCCACGGCCCCAGGTCGACCATCGCCCCGCCGGCCACGCGCGATCCCAGGCGGCCGAGCAGCACGGCACCGGCCTCGGCGGCCCAGGGCCGGTGGTGGGTGATGGCCGTCAGGCGGCCGTGGTCCAGGCGCGCGGCGCGGGTCTCGCCCGGGGTCCCCGAGACCACCAGGGTCGCGGTCGCCTCGGTCATGGCGCGGGGTAGCCCAGACCGCGCAACAGCGCCCGGGTCTCGTACAGCGGCAGGCCGACCACATTCGAGTAGGACCCGGTCAACTGGCGCACGAACCCGGCCGCAAGGCCCTGGATGGCGTAGCCGCCGGCCTTGCCGTGCCACTCGCCGCTGTCCAGGTAGGCGGCCATCTCACCCGCGTCGAGGGCCTTGAAGGCCACGCGCGTGTCCACCAGCCGCTCGACCGCGCGGCCATCCGGCGCGATCAGCGTCACCCCGCCCCAGACGTGGTGCGCCGCGCCCGACAGCAGGCCGAGACAGCGCCGGGCCGTGCCGGCGTCCTCCGGCTTGGGCAGGATGCGCCGGCCGCGCGCGACCACCGTGTCGGCGGCCAGCACGAACGCGCCGGGATGGCGCGGGGCCACGGCCTCGGCCTTGGCGCGCGCCAGACGGCGGGCGTGATCACGCGGCAACTCGCGGGGCAGCGGGGTCTCGTCGAGATCGGCGGGGTCGACCCGGTCCGGCGTCACGCCGATCTGCGCCAGCAGATCGAGGCGGCGCGGCGAGGCCGAGGCCAGCACCAGGGGCGCGGCTGCGGCCGGGGCAGGCGTCGCGTCGTCGGGCGAACCGCCCATGGGCGCCTACTTGTAACGGAACGTGATGCGACCCTTGGTCAGGTCGTAGGGAGTCATCTCGACGTTGACCCGGTCCCCGGCCAGCACGCGGATGCGGTTCTTGCGCATCTTGCCGCTGGTGTGGGCGAGCACCTCGTGGTCGTTGTCGAGCTTCACGCGGAACATCGCGTTGGGCAGCAATTCCGTGACGGTGCCGTTGAACTCGATGGCGTCTTCCTTGGCCATGCCGTGTCCTTGATCTGTTGCGCGGGGCGGGCCATGACATGAACCCGATTCGTGAAATGGTCAAGGGTTGGCGCGCGCGGTATTCCAGCTCTGCGCTGGGGGAAGAGGTCGACGGGTGGGCGCCGGCGGCGCGCAATCCAGGTCAGTGCCCTCGGCCGGCGGCGCGGGCGGTGGCGCGGGCGGTGGCGATGGGGGCGAAAAACCGCTTGCGTGGAGCGGCGCGCATGGTCTAGACACAGCGGTCCGGCCGAACCGAGCCGGCCTCGGGTCCCCTTCGTCTAGAGGCCTAGGACACCGCCCTCTCACGGCGGCAACAGGGGTTCGAATCCCCTAGGGGACGCCATCCCGTCTAAACTACTGATTTTCCAGCACAATTCGCCTTGTTGTCGACACGCCTGTTG
>Ga0207419_1001957_pt1 | contig 14263 bp, 11 predicted proteins | sample ElkSloMetagenome_4_FD_184723 | JGI IMG/M metagenome (GOLD analysis project Ga0207419, IMG submission 184723) | Hot spring microbial communities from Elkhorn Slough, Monterey Bay, USA - MD2A (version 2) | ecosystem: Environmental > Aquatic > Marine > Intertidal zone > Estuary: Microbial mat ...
CTAGCACATTAAGCTCGAGGTCTTCACTTTTTAGCAACCTAAGCATGGTTTGGCTGTCCCTCGCATCCGAAATATTAAATAATTCTATTGGATTGTTAGACAACGCTTGTATAATTAACGCTCTGTTGCATTCACTTTTAGATGCCGTAAGCGGTACATTTAAGTGTATGCTATTATTTGCATGAATAATCTGTATTTCTTTTTCTACCAAGGTAATTAGTTTAATTGGCCACTGTTCTGAAATTCAAAATTTTCGATTTCAAAGATATCTATAAAATGCTTGATTAACTTTTTTTCAACCTCTTTTATAGCTACTTCTTTACCCAACTCAGCTTGTATAGATGTAACAGCTTTGCCTTCAATGCCGCAAGGCACTATATTGTTGAAATACTCTAAGTCGGTGTTAACATTTAAGGCAAAGCCATGCATGGTAACCCATCTGCTCATTTTTACGCCCATTGCACAGATTTTTCTGGGATTTTGCATTTTTTCAAAGTCTAACCAAACGCCAGTTAGTTTTGGTATCCTGCCAGCATAAATTCCATATTCTCTTAAAGTTAATATAATGACTTCTTCTAAATTGCGCATGTAAACATGTATGTCAGTAGAGAAATTATCTAGATCAAGTATTGGATAGCCAACAACTTGTCCCGGACCATGATAAGTGATGTCTCCTCCACGATTACTCTTATAAAAAGCTATATTTTTTTCCTTCAATGTGGCATTATTGATTAACAAGTTTTCCATATTACCACTTTTACCAAGCGTATATACATGGGGGTGTTCGCATAAAAAGAAATAATTTTTGGTGCTTTTTGTAGCTGCCTGCCCATCTAATTCTAATTGCCTGTTTTTTAGCTTAATGTCTACATTTTCTTTAAACAATTCACTTTGAAAATCCCAAGCTTTACCGTAATCCATTTTACCGAGGTGGCCTACTATCAAATTTTTGTTGTCTTTCATGAGGTTAAAACCAAATGTTCGCGATAAAAATAATCTTCTTTAGATTCTATTGTTCCTGAGAAGTAAAAAAATCGATGCAAATTGAAGAATAAGAATAAAAAGTATAAATATATTAAGTAATCGGTCTATACTTTTAAATAAGTGCTTTATAAAGATGAATTTTTTTTATGATTGGGTAAATTTGGGTAAACAAATTTTTAACAGTAATTCAAAACAATATGGATATCGATCAAGACAAGGTTGTGGGGTTAACATACGAATTGAGAGCCGATAATGAAGGTGGCCAACTTATACAGAAAGTTGATGAAAATTCTCCTTTTTATTTTCTTTTTGGACATAACAATGTAATTAAGGGATTTGAAAGTAATTTAAAAGGTAAATCTACAGGTGATGATTTTGGTTTTTCAATCCCCAGCGACGAAGCCTACGGACCCGTTAGAAAAGAAGCCATTGTAGAACTAGATAAAAAAGTTTTTAACTTTCCTGATAAAGGTAAAGAAGACGAAATGTTACAAGTAGGTAATTCGCTTGCACTTCAAGATCAAAATGGCAATCCTTTAGATGGTGTTGTACTATCCGTAGATGAAGAAAAAGTAAAAATGGATTTCAACCATCCTTTAGCAGGTGTAAATCTATACTTTACTGGTGAGATTTTAGAAGTGAGAGAAGCTACGGATTCAGAGGTAGATCATGGGCACGTACATGCAGACGGTGCACATAGTTAAGGTAAAATCATAAAAAGAAAAATATAGCCCAGGTAACTGGGCTTTTTTTATGTTCTCATCAATAAAATCATAGCTTTTTGAGCAGAAAGCAAGTGATACAATCGAAAGTAAAATCCTTTTGATTTGCAATCGTATTTTTTTTGTAAAAAACTGCTATTCAGTTAAATATGACGACTTATTACTCCTGTTAATGTCCGTTAATTTGCACTTTTTTTTGTATCTTGCACCTTAGTTTTTTAGTATCAATTTTAACCAAAGAAATGGCGGAAGGAGGAAATATAACCCCGATAAATATCGAAGATGAAATGAAAGTCGCTTACATCGATTATTCGATGTCAGTCATCATTTCAAGAGCTTTACCAGATGTTAGAGATGGTCTAAAACCTGTTCACCGTAGGGTTCTGTATGGTATGGCGGATCTTGGTGTTTATTACAACAGAAGTTATAAAAAATCTGCAAGAATAGTTGGTGAGGTTTTGGGTAAATACCACCCACATGGAGATGCCTCGGTTTATGATTCTATGGTACGTATGGCTCAGCCATGGTCGCTGAGAATGCCATTAGTAGACGGGCAAGGTAATTACGGATCCATAGAAGGCGATCCCCCTGCGGCTATGAGGTATACTGAGGCAAGACTTAAAGAAATAGCAGGGGAGATGCTCTCAGACATTAAGAAGAATACGGTCAACTTCCAGACTAATTTTGACGATACACTTCAAGAGCCGACTGTCCTACCAGGTAAAATACCAAACCTCTTAATTAATGGTACTTCAGGTATTGCCGTGGGCATGGCCACCAATATGGCTCCTCATAATCTGGGCGAGGTGGTAGATGGCATCATCGCCTACATCGACAAAAGGGATATTACCATAACCGAGTTAATGGAATACATCAAAGCGCCAGATTTTCCTACCGGTGGTATTATCTATGGCTATGATGGCGTTAAACAAGCTTTTGAAACAGGCAGAGGTAGAATTGTGATCAGAGCCGTAACAGAAATAGTAGAAAACGACTCAGGCAAAGCACAGATTATAGTAACGGAAATACCATACATGGTTAACCTTTCTGTTCTGCTAGAAAAAACAGCTTCTATCGTTAATGAAAAGAAAATTGAAGGTATATCTGCAGTTAGAAACTACAGCGATAAAAAGGGTATTAGAATAGTTTACGATGTTAAAAAGGATGCAATGCCCGATGTGGTCTTGAATAACTTGTTTAAGCACACGCCTTTACAGACCTCTTTCAACGTAAATAATGTGGCACTGGTAAAAGGTAAGCCGCAGACCTTAAACCTCAAAGACCTAATTTATCATTATGTAGAGCATAGGCATGAGGTAGTTATAAGAAGAACAGAGTATGATTTAGCCGAAGCCAAAAAGCGCCTACATATTTTAGAAGGACTCTTGATTGCGCTAGATAACTTAGATGAGGTTATCAAACTGATCAGAGCTTCTAAAGATCCGGATGAAGCTAGAGAAGGTTTAATGAGCAACTTTGGTTTGAGTGAAGCACAAGCCAAGGCCATTCTGGATATGAGGCTACAGCGTTTAACAGGACTTGAAAGAGATAAGATACAGCAAGAGTATGAAGAAGTGACCAAGCTTGTTGCCGAACTAGAGCGAATTTTGGGCAGTGAAGAGGTGCGTATGGGCATAATCAAAGATGAACTACTTGAGCTTAAAGCAAGATATGCCGATGAAAGGCGCTCTAGTATTGAAATCAATGCAGATGATTTAGAAATTGAAGATATGATCCCTAATGAGGAAATGGTAATTACCATTTCTAACGAGGGATACATCAAACGTACTAATCTCAAAGAATTTAGAGTACAGGCAAGAGGAGGAATGGGTTCTAGAGGTGTGGCCACTAAAGACGATGATTACACCGAGCATATGTTCATTGCTTGGAGCCATAACTACCTACTCATATTTACTAAAAACGGTAAGGTTTATTGGCTAAAGGTTTATAAAGTACCTGAGGGAAGCAAAACCTCAAAAGGTAGGCCTGTGCAAAACTTGATACAAATTGATAAAGAAGATAGCGTAAGAGCAGTAATAAACGTAGATAGCTTAAAAGACGAGGATTATATCAACAATAACTTCCTCATTATGGCCACTACCAATGGTATCATTAAAAAAACACCGCTTGAAGCCTACTCAAGACCAAGACAAAGTGGAATATCAGCAATTACTGTTAGAGAAGGTGACGATTTATTAGATGTACAGTTGACCAATGGAGATTGCGAGATATTCTTAGGTTTAAAATCGGGCAGGGCCATAAGATTCCACGAAGAAGAAGTAAGACCGATGGGACGCACAGCCTCTGGCGTGCGCGGCATTACTCCGCTGCACGATAATGACTATGTAATAGGAATGGTTTGCATAAGGGATATAGAAAGCTCTTCCTTATTGGTAATTTCCGAAAATGGTTATGGAAAACGCTCCTACATACAAGATTACAGAAAAACAGGTAGAGGAGGTAAAGGTGTAAAAACACTCAATATTACCGATAAAACCGGTGAGCTAGTGGCATTAAAGAATGTAACCGATGGCGATGGTCTAATGATAGTTACCAAAAAAGGCATAACCATTCGTATGCAAATGGATGCATTGAGAATCATGGGAAGGACTACTCAGGGCGTTAAAGTAATTCGTGTAAGTGATTCCGATGCAATTTCTTCTGTAGCTAAAATCGAATACATAGAGGCGCTAGATGAAGAAAACCCGACAGAAGCTGGTAAAAATGGGCAAAGTGAGAGTGGTGAAACCCCTGAGGATTCTGAAAAAGAATAAGCGTGACAGCTGTCAAAAATTAAGGCTTATATCTCTTAGATATAAGCCTTTTTTATCTTGCAATAAATTTCTCGATTATGGTTGTTTCATATTTACTATTTTCAGTAATAAGGTTAGGTTAAAAGCTAATTGGCATTAAAAGTGAGAAACCATTGCTAAGATTCACGTAAATGTAATAAATATATCACAAATTATTTCTATGACCAATATTAATTATTTATAAATACTTTTTTTGATGGTAGCAAGCCAACTCCTAAAGCCTTACTAACACCCTCTGAAAAGTTTTCGGCCATTTGATCTACTGTATATTTGGTTGAAGCTGCTTCGCAACCTTCTACTAATTTGTCTAATAGCCCATCTTTGTTCATCAATGCATCGCAAACTTTTTCAGTGTAATCACTTAAATTGTTTATTGTTATTATACCATTTTTTCCATCTTCTACATATTCGATTTCTGGACTGTGGTATGGATAATCAGTAGTGATCATGGGTGTTTGTGTACAAAAAGCGTCCAATACGGCTAGGCCAACCAAACCTGGCATCAAAAAAACTTTTGCTAAATTAAAATATACTGCTTTTTCTCTGCCCCTTTTAGGGCCTACATAATGAATCCAATCTCTATGTTCAGTAGCTTGTTTTACCAGTTCCTCTTGCTTTCCAGCACCTATAAAAATGATTTGAAAATCAGATATTTTTTCTCTGATCAAATCGCAAGCTTCTATTAGAAATGGCAAACGTTTTTCTTCGTACATTCCCCCGCAATAAATAGCTACATTTTCAGATTGTATGCCAAGGGTAGCTTTTAATTTGTTTGCTTCAATTTCATTAATACTTCGATATTGTTCTTTTAATGTAGAAGTATCAATTGCATTTTGAACTACAGTTATTTTGTTGGTATCGTATCCTTGTTTTATCAAAAATCTTTTAACCGAATCTGTGTAAGCAAACCACCAATCACATTTTTTTATGAAAAGCCTCTTATAGATATTCCCGAAAGTAGAGCCCCCTGCCTGCAGGTTGGTTCCGTGCCCCCAAAATGCAAATTTTTGATTCGAGAAATTTCTTTTTAAGTTTAATAGGTAGTTTATAATCAATTTATTGGCTTGTTCAGCTATTATTAAATCGTATTCCTTGATTTCTTTTAGTACTGGTTGCCAGTAAATTTCTTTACCTGCTATATTAAATATTATATTCTCCTTTTTAGTAGCCCAGTCAATATCTACCTTATCTTTTTTTAATTGCTCTTCTTTACTTCCGCTGCCATAAATAAGATCTAGCTGAATATTGTACTCAGTGAGTTTATGTCTCAATTTATTAAAGAAAGAGACTCTATACTCAGGTAAAACTTTTTGTAGTATTAATACCTTCTTCATGGAAATACAATCTTAAATACAACGCTCTTGCTTAAATAGCATGCATGCTAAAAACTTTTATAAAATCCTAAATAGGAATTATAAGATATTTTATCTTGGAGCAAACTAAACAAGCTAATGTTCTAAATAATGTCTTGGTTTTAGAGAGTTAAAGCTAATCTCGATATTGCTACCTTGTGGTTTCGGTCTATAAGGAGTTTACCTATACCGATAATGTTAATACCTTTTTATTTTGAAAATGCAATCGTTAGTAGATAAGCCAATGAATATAAATACTCATACAACTTTTTTAACCATTTCCTCAAGTTTTGGAATATCAACGCGCACATGCACTTTCTGTGCGTCATGTCCATTATCTGCAAATTTGCTAGATTCACAAACCAAATATGAATATTCCATTCCCACTTTTGTAGCTAGGTCAACATATGTTGTAAGAATAAAAACATCAGGGAATAATTCGATAAAATGACTGCTTTCCTTACAGAATAGGACATTGGTAAGCCCAGCTCCGTGCACAGAGACAATAACATTGGCTTTGGCGAATAAGCTTACCTTTTCTATAAATGATAGCTTGCTCAATTCATAAAATTTAAAGTTATATTTACTAAGCATAGCTTCGGTTTCCTCTTCGTTCAGTACATTTCTGATGCCAGAGTCACTTCTCCTAATATAAATATTGGGAGCATCAAAATCTTTGAGTAAGTCATCTTTCAAAAAAGAGTCTCTGTAAAATTCTCCAACCCATTTAGGTATAATTACAGAGGTATCTCTAGGCGCAGTAGAAGCAATTAGTTTTTTTGCCTTTATATGAGGGTATTTATCTCCCTCTATTGCTTTTTCTTTAGGTATTCCAAGCAGTTTTAGAGCATCTTCTTGAAAATCATATCTCAAGCTAGGGACAAGAAATTTATCTACTTCATTAAACTTGCCGCTCTTTTTAAGTAAGTGAATCCTTGAAAGACTATCAATAAGAAAATGTGCATAATTACTTGCACCTCCGCCACCGTTCAGCATAGAAAAAACAGTACAGTCAAAATAGGTTGGCTCAACAAAGTATTTTTGCTGAAATACGTTATTCTTTTCTGCTTCAACTACATCTCCATCTTTATAACTAAAAGACATATCGCCAACTAACTTATTTTCCTTTGAGATAACGGCAACAGTCGCAACATTACCAGCAAAAACCCTCCCTTCTTCAATCTCAGTAACATAGTAGTCAGTAGTTACTGTAGAGTAGTCAGGCTTGTCATAATCAGATAAGATATCGAATAACTCTTGAGGTATTAGGAGTGGATTATCGTATTTTTCTAATACTAAGTGATATTTTACAGCATTATTAGAAAACTTACTTTTATGTACCCCAATAGGTTTTAAATTGTAATTGTGAGGTATAGTCCTTTCTAAGGAGAGTTTCAGTCTATTTTGTATCTTATTTTTTAGTTTCTTCATAAACTAGTTTTGATGAACTGCTCTTAAAAGAAAACAAGTACTTGGTGAACAGATAGATGAAAAAAGAGTTGGTTATAAGGTATCGCTTCCAGAGCCTACCGGGTTCTAAATACAATCTGTAAATCCATTCGATAGATAGGTTTCTTGCCCATTTAGGTAACCTTTTTTCAACTCCAGCATAAGTTCTAAAAGCTTGACCTACGCCGAGCATACATGCATTAACTTTACCCATGTGGTTGGCCATCCAAGTTTCTTGCTTTGGGCAACCTAACGCCACAAACAATAAGTCTGGGTTGGCTTTATTGAGCATGTCATTGATGTCATTTTCTTCCTGTTCTGAGAGTTTTCTAAAAGGTGGAGAGTAAGTGCCAGCAATGTTAAGGTTGGGGAACTCCTCTGCAGCTTTCTTTTTGATGACCTCTAACAAGTCATCGGTAGTACCGAAAAAAAATACCGACTTGTTTCTTTTTTCTGATTCTGAAAGTAAAACAGGCAGTAAATCCATGCCAGGCACTCTACCTTGCTTAACTCCATGGAATACCTTGATGGCCTTTGCTACCGGACCTCCATCAGGGGTTACCAAGTCAGCATTATTCAGTATTTTATTGAATTTGGAATCCTTGTATGACTCTACCATCATATGAGCATTAGCAAAACATACGTAAGAAGAATGTTTATTTTCTGATAGCTCAAAAACCTTATTGGTAAACTCTTTAAAAGTACCTGTGGAGATGAAGGAGTTAAAAATTTTCTTTTTATTCATAACGAACTAGAATCACGAATACGAGTAAAAGCGAGGACACCCCATTTATTGGAGTGTCCTTTCTGTTATTTTAGACCAGTCTAATGAATTATATACTGAGTCAATACCTTCTTCAAGGCTTATGCTATACTTCCAACCAAAGCTCTCTAGTTTGCTTACATCCATTAGCTTTCTTGGAGTGCCATCAGGTTTTGAAGCATCGTATTTGATTTGGCCTTCGTATCTGGTAATTTTCTTAATTATCTCGGCCAGTTCTCCAATTGATACATCTTCGCCTGTGCCAACATTTACTAATTCGCTTTCATTGTAGTGAAGCAACAAATGGTAACAAGCATCTGCCAAATCATCGACATGAAGAAACTCTCTCTTGGGCTTTCCAGAGCCCCAAACTTCTACGTGAGGTTTGCCTTCTAATTTTGCTTCATGAAATTTTCTAAGCAAGGCCGGCAAAACATGTGAGTTCTGTAGGTCATAATTATCATTGGGGCCATACAAGTTTGTAGGCATAGCAGAGATGTAATTACATCCGTATTGAGACCTGTAAGCTTCACACATTTTGATGCCTGCTATTTTAGCAATGGCATAAGGCTCATTGGTAGGCTCTAAAGTTCCTGTTAACAAATAGCCTTCTTTAAGGGGTTGCTCAGCAAACTTAGGATAAATGCAGGAAGAACCTAAAAAAAGCAATTTTTTAACTTTGTTTAAATAACTCTGATGAATCACATTGTTCTGAATCATTAGGTTATCATAAAGAAATTCTCCTCTGTATATATTGTTAGCATTAATTCCACCAACTTTTGCGGCTGCTAAAATTACGTAATCAGGTTTTTCTTCTTCAAAAAAATCTGCTACAGCCTTTTGGTTTCTCAAATCTAACTCTGAAGATGTTCTGAGAGCAAAATTGTGAAAACCTTCTTTTTGAAGTTTTCTCAAAATTGCAGAACCCACCATCCCTCGGTGTCCAGCAATATAAACTTTGGCGTCTTTATTCATTTTATTCGTGGTAATTTAAAATTTTGTGTCCACCTTCTTTAAGATATTGGTCTCTGTTAAACAGTTTGATGTCTGACCAAATCATATCTTTAACAAGTGCATTTAAATCATATTTAGGCTCCCATCCTAGTTTTTCCTTCATTTTGGTCGGGTTGCCTATTAGTAGTTCTACTTCTGTAGGTCTAAAATACCTAGGATCTACAGCTATTACTTCTTTACCTTCTTCGAGTTGATATTCAGGGTTATTGCATTTCGTAACTACGGCTGTCTCATCAACACCTTCGCCTTTAAATTCTAACTCTATACCCAACTCGGCAAAACTCATTTTTACAAAATCCCTAATAGTTGTGGTTACACCTGTTGCAATTACAAAATCTTCAGGTGTGTCGTGTTGGAGTATTCTCCACATGCCTTCAACATAGTCTTTTGCATGGCCCCAGTCTCTTTTGGCATCCAGGTTTCCTAAGTAGATTTTTTCTTGCAGTCCTAAGGCAATTCTAGCTGTACCTCTTGTAATTTTTCTGGTAACAAAAGTTTCACCTCTTAATGGAGACTCATGATTGAACAAGATGCCATTTACCGCATACATTTTGTAAGCTTCTCTATAGTTTACTGTAATCCAATAACCGTATAGTTTTGCTACGGCATATGGTGATCTCGGATAAAAAGGAGTTTTTTCAGATTGAGGAACTTCTTGTACAAGACCGTATAATTCTGAAGTAGATGCCTGATAAATCTTAGTTTTTTCAGTAAGGCCTAAAATCCTTACGGCTTCCAAGATCCTTAAAGTACCTATACCATCTACGTTAGCAGTATACTCAGGACTATCAAAGCTCACTTTTACGTGAGACATAGCGCCTAAATTATATATTTCGTCAGGCTGCACTTCCTGTACAATTCTGATAATATTAGTAGAATCTGAAAGATCTCCATAATGAAGAATGAAATTGACATTAGTCTCATGGGGATCCATGTACAGGTGGTCAACTCTTTCTGTGTTAAACAATGAGCTACGGCGCTTGATACCATGTACCTCATATCCTTTGCCTAATAGAAATTCAGCCAAATAGGCTCCGTCCTGACCAGTTATACCGGTAATTAGTGCTTTCTTTTTCATGAATTGGAATCTAAATTAATTTTTACATGTGCAAGTTATAGAATTTATCTTCTATGAATCAATCTATTAACAATAGTTCAAATAAATTCTTACGAAGGTAGATTGCTGATTGCTAGTAGGTTTAATAAGCGTTTTCTTCTCCTTTGAAGATGTTGAACACTGTTTGGAAAATGATTTTGATGTCTAGTAAAAGGCTCCAGTTTTCGATGTATTTTACATCATATTCCACTCTTTTCTCCATGAGTTCGAGTTCTTTAGTCTCCCCTCTAAAACCGTTTACTTGTGCATAGCCTGTAATACCAGGAGTTACAAAGTGCCTTACCGTATACTTATCAATAAGCTTAGAGTATGTTTTAAGTTGATTTACCATATTTGGTCTTGGGCCAACTACAGACATATCTCCCATGAGCACATTAAAGAATTGAGGCAGTTCGTCTAGACTGGTCTTTCTTAGGAAAGCTCCAGTTTTAGTGATACGAGAGTCGTTTTTAGTGGCCTGTAATTCTGTACTTTTATTCACCTTCATGGTCCTAAACTTGTAGCACTCAAACAATTGGTTGCGTTTTCCTGGTCTTAATTGCTTAAAGAAAACAGGGCCTCTTGACTCTAATTTTATGGCAATGGCTATTATAGGAAAAATAAAAGGGAAGATACAACTGATCACAAAAACTGAGAAAGCTATATCAAAAGCACGCTTTATTATTTTATTAAATGTATAGCCCAATGGATCTCTCCTAATGGTCATCACTGGTATTGAGTCGTAAAATATGAAATTGAGTTCTTTATGACCCACCAACTTAAATTCAGGTACCATCTTAAAATAGATGCACTCGTCATCAGTAAATTTATGGAGGTCTTGAATCAATAATTTATTTTCGTGTAGCGGCAATGTGAAATAAACTTCATCAATCCCCTCTTTTACGCAGTAATCTTTAATGTCTTTAATGCCTCCTTTGATCATGGCGTCTTCAATTCGCTCATTGCCAATAGGGTCATCAAAAAAGCCCATAAACTTGTAGCCAAAGTATTTGTAGGTATTAAAATAATTGTGCAGGGCTAAGCCAGACTCATTGGCACCTATAATAATCACCTTCTTAGACTTTAAACCAAGATTACCAAAATTTTTGATAATATACAGAAACGTAAACCTAAAGCCGATAGTGAGAACAAAAGCAAATGTGTAGGTGTAAATTAAAAATAGCCTAGAATAATCGAAAACTTGAAAACTTACTATGTAGGCAAGAATGAAGAAGGCATGAATAAAGAAAGATTTTACAAGATTGAATAATATGTAACTATCATCAGCAAATCGCTCAATTTTATCAATCTTGTTTACGAATGCTACAACAATCCATGCTAGGTTAAATACACCGAGTAAAGTAAAGTAGTAATCGCTTATTACCAGGTTGTGGCTAATGTGTTTGTAATAAGCTAGTCTAAATGCTAAGTTCAATAAAATCAGTTCGCTTACTGCTATTACAAATACGGGTAAGTTTACTGAGCGAAATTTCTTTTCCATAGTTATTTATAACTAAAGTTAGAGATTTATCTTACTTTAAATTTTTTCTTGATTAATAGTCAAAAATGACTCTAGTAAGTCATTAAGCTGATTTTTTTTAATATTAGTTAGTCTAAAAAATATTACTTGCGGTAAAATAACTCACATGTAATGTTTTACTTTTATTCAATTGTAAAACTATGTTTATTACGGTCGCAAATCAATGCCAAGTTTTCAATAATGGTTAATTTATTTCAAATAAAAGTTAATACACCATTATCATTCAGCATAAGTTCGGAAAACAGACCCAGAATAGTCAAAAAAATAAAAAATAGATAAAGGTTATTGGGTTAGTAATGCTGGTTCACAAAGTTTTGTCGAGTTTACTGTCTTTTTTGTAGAATCTTTAGGATAAGTAAATTTACACAAAATTATCGATAATTATTAGAATACAAGGTTTTGCCCTTTGGTATAACCTTAAAGAATTGTTTTAAGGCTTTGGATCAAGAAAAAAGAAAACAGATACTATATTTAGTAGGCATGCCAGGGTCTGGCAAATCTACGCTTGGCAAATCATTGGCGGATCTCTTAGGCTTCCCACTTATAGACATAGACACAGAGATTGAAAAAAAAGAAGGCTTACCAATCACAGAGATTTTTAGTGAAAAAGGAGAGCAATATTTTAGAGAGATTGAAAAAGAGGTACTTTACAGCATTGATCAAAGCCCAGCCATTGTAGCCACAGGAGGCGGTTCCCCTTGTTTTTTCGATAACATGCAATTTATTAATGCAAACGGCACTTCGATATGGCTCAAAGTTGCACCCAAAGCACTAGCCGAGCGAGTTTTGGTCAAAGAAGGAAGTAGGCCACTGCTAAAAGATTTAAAAGGTAAGGGCTTGATAGAGGAACTCACCAAAAAGCTGGAGTCTAGAAAGGGTTTTTATCAGCAGGCTCACATACATTATGATCCAATTTCTCAATCCATTTCTGATTTAGAAACGCAAATAACCCACATCATGAACTTATAGTTTTCAACATTTGTAAACTTTTCGTCGATAATCAGAAAGTGCATAATGTGCAGTAATTGCTTTTGCCGGTAAAATCACTGTATTTTGCATTTAGTTTCAGTTTTTAATTGATTGAGAATAAGACACGCTCGGTTGAGAACTCGGTTGAGAACTCGGTTGAAAACTCGGTTGAATACTCAAACTAAGTCTCGGGGAAAATCTGGATATATCGATGTTTTATCAATAATTCAAGTTTATTGGCTATCTATCCAAACAATAAAAAGCACATGCTATATCCTAAAAATATAGAGGTAAAAATAGGTTTTGATAAAATCAGAAACCTGCTCAAAGAAAGATGCAATGGTACAGTAGGGCAGAGTTACGTAGAAAAGATGAGGTTTACCGATAGGGCTGATGTTATAGCCAAATTGGTTAGGCAAACCGAGGAGATGGTGTACTTGCTCAACCTTGGCGAAGGTTTTCCTAGGAGCAACTACGTAGATATGAAGCCTTTGTTAAAAAAAGCTTCTATACAGGGCGCTTACCTGCTTACTGAGGAGTTGTACGACTTACGTAGGGCTTTATTTACGCTAAATCGCTGTATCAAGGCTTTGGATACTGGAGAAGAAGGGCAATTCCCCGAGTTGACAAAAATAAGGACACAAGTTGAGTTTGATGCTGGCATTATCAACGAAATAGATGCGGTTATTGATGAAAAAGGTCAAATAAAAGATAATGCCAGTACCCAATTGGCCAAAATCAGGAGCAAAAGGATTTCGGAAGAAAACCAAGCGAGGAAAAGGCTCAATCAAGTTATACAAGAGCTTAAAAAGCAAGGTGTTACTAAAGAAAATTCGAACCCTACCATAAGAGAGGGCAGAATGGTGGTTCCCATAGCCGCCGAATACAAGAGAAAAGTAAAAGGTTTTGTACATGATAGTTCTTCTTCGGGTCAAACAGTTTTTATTGAGCCTGAGGCAATTTTAGAAATCAACAATAACATTAGGGAACTAGAATTTGCCGAAAGACAAGAAATCATCAAAATACTGATCGAGATAACCCGAAAGATTTATCCTGTTACTGAGCCACTAAGCAAGGCAAATCTCTTTTTGGGTATGGTTGATTTTATTAAGGCGAAGGCAGATTTTAGCAATGAGTTAGACGCATGCATGCCAGAAATGGTAGAATCACCTTTTATAGAGTGGTATGAAGCTTACCATCCTCTTTTAAAACTCAATTACAAGGCTCAGGGTAAAAAGGTAGTGCCACAAAAAATTAAGCTAAACGAAGAAAACCGCATTATGGTCATTTCTGGACCAAATGCTGGTGGTAAATCTGTAACCTTAAAAACAGTATCCTTAATTCAATACATGTTTCAATGTGGTTTACCCGTGCCCATTGCAAGGCCTTCTAAAATAGGTATTTTTAAAAGTATATGCTTAGATATTGGCGATGAACAGTCTCTAGAAGATGATTTGAGTACCTACAGTTCTCACCTTAATAATATGAAGCATTTTTTAAATCATACAAACAGAAAATCGCTTTGTTTAATAGATGAATTTGGCTCAGGTACCGAGCCACA
>Ga0207419_1001959_pt1 | contig 14253 bp, 14 predicted proteins | sample ElkSloMetagenome_4_FD_184723 | JGI IMG/M metagenome (GOLD analysis project Ga0207419, IMG submission 184723) | Hot spring microbial communities from Elkhorn Slough, Monterey Bay, USA - MD2A (version 2) | ecosystem: Environmental > Aquatic > Marine > Intertidal zone > Estuary: Microbial mat ...
TAGCTTGATCAAAACATGAGTATCTCGTTCTTATTTCTTTTGCTACAGAAAAAGGAATATGATAATTTACAGACTGAAGTAAATTGAGTCGGTAAAATCAAATTAAATATGAAAATAACATCGCTAGCATCTATTATTTTACTTATCTTTTTTTCATCATGTAATAATAACGAGCAAGCAAACAAGTCTCAAAAAGCAAAACCCAACATCGTAATCATCTATCTTGATGATTTGGGTTATGGAGACATGAGCGCATACGATGCAGGAACTCTCAATACACCTAACATGGATATGTTGGCCAATGGTGGGGTAAAGTTTACCAAAGGTTATGCTCCCTCGGCCACCTGTACCCCCAGCCGCTATGGTTTGCTAACTGGTATATACCCATGGAGAAATGAACGGGCCAAAATACTTCCCGGCACAGCCCCCTTGCTCATAGACACTACACAGATGACCATCCCGAAAATGCTAAAGGCAGAAGGTTACCATACCGGTATAGTAGGCAAGTGGCATTTGGGTTTAGGTAAAGGCAATGCCAATTGGAATGAAAAAATTTCGCCGGGTCCAAATGAAGTCGGCTTTGACCATTCTTATATTCTAGCAGCCACACAAGATAGGGTGCCTACGGTTTACATCAAAAATGGCAATGTGGTCAACCTAGACCCTAATGATCCAATTGAGGTGAGCTATAAGGAAAACTTTGAAGGAGAACCGACAGGAAAAGACAACCCGGAGCTTTTAAAGATGAAGTGGCATCATGGGCATAACAACAGCATTGTAAATGGCATCCCAAGAATTGGATTTATGAAAGGCGGTGAAAAAGCAAAATGGATAGATGAAGACATGGCTGATAAATTTTTAGAAGAGGCCCAGCAATATGTAAAAGCCCATAAAACCGAACCTTTCTTTTTGTATTATGCACTTCAGCAGCCGCATGTTCCACGCACACCTCACCCAAGGTTTGTGGGCAAATCAAGCATGGGGCCAAGGGGCGATGTGATACTAGAAGCAGATTGGTGCATTGGTGAGTTTGTAAAAACTTTAGAGGCAGAAGGCATACTCGAAAATACCTTGATTATATTCTCTAGCGATAATGGTCCGGTTCTAAACGATGGCTATTACGACGATGCCGTAGAAAAATTAGGTGACCATACACCATGGGGATCCTTAAGAGGTGGTAAATACAGTTTGTTCGAAGCGGGTACCCGTGTGCCTTTTCTCACTTACTGGGAAGGAACGATTCAACCTACTACTTCAGATGCGATGGTGAGCCAATTGGATTTATACTCTTCTTTGGCGGCCTTGGTAGGTAGCGAGTCAAGGGCTCAGGACAGTAATAATCTGTTAGACGTATTTTTAGGGAAAAGCCAAGAAGGCAGGGAGGAGTTGATAATTGAGGCCACCAGTAGAACTGCATACAAAAAAGGAGATTGGGTGATGATTCCGCCTTACAAGGGAGTTAAGGTAAATGAGCGAGTGGATATAGAACTAGGGAACGATGATGTTTTTCAACTCTATAACTTAAAGAACGATATAGGTCAACAAGAAAATTTGGCAAGTTCTGAGAAGAAAAAGCTGCAGCAGATGGTGTCTGAATTTGAAGCTATTAGAGGAGAAAGTTTTGGAGAAATAGAAGAATTGGAGTTAAAGTGATTAATTAATCTAGCTAAAGCTGATGGTTTTTGTACGATTTTCATTTCTGATCATTTTCCTTTTGCTAGGTCAGTTAACAATACTGGCCCAGCAAAAGCCAAATTTCATCCTCATCGTAGCAGACGATTTGGGTTTTGGTGATTTGAGCATAAATGGCAGTGCCCAAATCAAAACTCCGCACATAGATGAACTGGCGCAAACGGGAATAAGATTTACAGAGGGTTATGTTTCCTCTCCTGTTTGTAGCCCATCAAGGGCGGGTTTATTAACGGGCATCAACCAGGTAAGATTTGGTCATGACAATAACATTGGCGGCAACCAACTCGGCTTTGACCCTGAGTTTTTAGGCCTACCTCTAACAGAGAAAACCATAGCAGATCATCTAAAAAAACTGGGGTATATCAATGGTTTGATCGGAAAGTGGCATTTGGGCGATGCGCCACACTTTCATCCATTAAAAAGAGGCTTTGATGAGTTTTGGGGCTATACGGGTGGCGGCCACGATTATTTTAGGTCTGAACCCGATGGGAAAGGCTACCTTTCTCCCATAGAATGCAATTACAAAACTCCTGAACCTATTACCTATATAACCGATGATGTGGGTAATGAGTCTGTAGGTTTCATAAAAAAAAACAAAGCACAGCCTTTTTTTCTTTATGCCGCGTTCAATGCACCGCACACGCCCATGCAAGCTACTGATGAAGATCTGGCACTTTACGATTTTATTGAGGACGAAAAACGTCGTACTTATGCAGCCATGGTGCATAGGTTAGATGTGAATGTAGGTAAAATCATAGCCGCAGTAAAGGAAGAAGGATTAGCAGAAAACACGCTCATCGTTTTTATCAGCGATAATGGTGGACCCGTAGATAGCAATGCTTCTATAAATGCGCCCTTTAACGGACAAAAAGGTATATTGCTTGAAGGAGGCATTCATGTGCCTTTTATTTTTAATTGGCAGGGAAAATTACCTGAAGGAGTAACATTTGACTACCCCGTGACCTCACTCGATATCCTCCCAACATTTTTGGGATTGGCCGGTGGTAAATCTGACAAAGAACTAGATGGTGTAGACCTTCTGCCACATCTTCTTAAAGAAAATAGTACTATACCGCATCAAGACCTCAAATGGCGCTTTACCATTAGCGCTGCCATAAGAGAAGGAAATTGGAAACTCGTTAGATTACCCGATAGGTTGCCCATGCTTTTTGATCTTTCTAAAGATGTTTCGGAGCAAAAAGATGTTTCTTTATACCACTTGGGCAAAACTAAGGAGCTTTTAAAAAAACTAGGAGCGTGGGACGTAAACCTGCCACACCCTGTATTTTTAGAAGGAGCCATTTGGAAAAAACGTCAGCTAGATCTTTACGATAAAGATTATGTTTTAAAACAACCTTGACTACATAAATACCTTAAGTTGAATGCAAAAATCTTATTACCTGTTCTGTAAGTTAGGCGAATTAAAATCCATATTTTTGGATGCCACGATCTGCCATCTCTTTTGCCTGTGCTCGTAAAACTTCTTAGCGAAAAAGGCTATTGGTCTTGTTATTATGCCTCCGTAAATAACAATGCTGTCTTTATATAGAAAACACCCATTCCCCAAATCTTTCATCTGTATGGAGTGATTCCAAACTTTTGCACCTTTATCCCATTCTTTGGTAATAATGACAAGTTCATCTTTATTGATGTACTCAATATGCAAATAGTGTGTACCACCAAAGGGTAAAAAACCAAAAATCTGGAGCTTAACTGCATAGGTTTCTCCTTCCTGCCAAAAATCTGGTGTTTTTCCTCCAACAAACTTAAAATGCATCATGCCTTTTGCTATGAATTGTAATAGGGCGGGGGTTTTTAAGGTTTCCCAAGCTTTATCTATGGGCATCGAGATAACAGAACTCATGGTCAGTTTTTTTGCGCGTACCAATTTATTTTTGTAGTTGATATGTACACTTTCTATTGCAACTTTTGGTTGTTTAGAGTCCTTTGTCGCCGCAAGAGAATTAATGAGTCTTAGTCCCATGTTGCTTTATGTTTTATGGTTTTATAAGATAAAGCAAATTTCACCACTATAACAGAATGGGTCATTGATTTAAATCAATAAATTAATAGGTCGGCATCAATTTTTATTAAAGTGGCTTATGAACAGAGCCTTTAATATTTTTGTTTATCGACCGCTTTTTAACACGACTAAGGGTTTCGGGGGTCATGTCTAAGTAAGAAGCAATCATATATTGTGGTACTCTTTGCAATAAGTTAGGATTTTCTTTTAAGAAAGAGTCAAACCTTGTATCATAGTTGTCATGTATAAGCCTATTGGCCCTTTGAACTGAAGTAATGTAAGCAGACTCTGCCAAAATTCTCCCCAAGCGTTCCCAAGTTTTGGAGGCATCAAAAAGCTGTTTTAGGTGGTTGCTCTGTATGCAATAAATGAGAGAATCTTCCAAAGCTTTTATTGGACGCAATGAAGGGGTTTTGGTCAAATAACCAAAATAATCGGTCATAAATTGATTCTCATAAAAGAACAACATGATCTTTTCTTCTCCATCAATTTGATAAAAGAGCCTAAAAAGCCCCGATTCTATAAATGCAATTTTTTGAGAATATTGGCCCTCTTTTAAGAAATAGTCATCTTTTTTGATTTTTTCCTGTTTAAAAAAGTCTTTGGCCATTTCCCAATCATCGTTAGAAAATTCTGCAAAGTTTTGAAGGTATTCTTTAATAACTTTATTAGGCATTATTCTTCAAGTTTTAGAATGTACACTTGCCTGCTGCCGTTATGTGTTGAATTGAAACCGACCATATCGCCATACTTTTCTTTTTGTCCCAAATATAATGATTATTGATTATCAAGTAGTTACATCATAACAAGTCTAATAAAACCTAACTATACATGCAATAATTATATCGTCCGCAATTGCATTGCGCCAATTGCATTGCGCCAATTGCATTGCGCCAATTGCATTGCGCCAATTGCATTGCGCCAATTGCATTGCGCCAATTGCATTGCGCCAATTGCATTGCGGATGTATAGTAGTAAATAATCTGACTACTATACATTTCTCAAAATCTGCAGTGGATTGTGGCTCCGGTAAATATTAAAACTCCGATATTTAAAATAACATTTATGGCCTTATATTCATTTCTTGCTAGCGTTATTACATAGTTTAAAATTTCACCTACACTATTAAGTCAAATACTTAAAATAACAGTAAACAAAAATAGCAAATAGATGATATTTACAGTTAATCATTTCATCAAACCCTAGTTCAAGCGTCCTCGCTTGAACTACTTTACTTGCTACTTATGATTAGCAAAACCAAAACGCTTTCTTCAAGCGTGCGCTTCTAAACACATAGTTCCTAACTATATATGCACCAATTTCATCTACCGCAATTGTGCTTTTCGTACATGCTCATTTATAAATGGAGAGGGTTACAGTAGTAAACGTATTTCTTTACTTTCAGCTAAACCTATATGTAAAACGCTTAGTTTGTTTTACTGAGTTTTGCGTTAATTACTTAAAAATGCATTTTTTAGTTTTTATAAAAATTTGTCGCTTCTTAATTATTTCAATAAATTATAGGTTTAGTTGAGGCTATAAATACATCAATGGATCCATTAATAGTTACAACATGCAGTATTTTGGTAGGCTTCTTCTATTATTTCGGTAAGAGAAGATTGAAGGGTGGGCGTTCTTTAATCTTTAAGCCTATTGAGTATTACAGCTATTTTGAAGAAAGACCAGAAACCTCTAAATACAATGTTTTAAATGAAGAAGATGAAGCAGAAGGCAGAGCCATATTGCTCAGTGCCGTATTACTCAATAACGGGAATGAATGCATAAATTTAGAACATATGGCTAAACCTATACTCATCAGAACAAGTCAAGCCTTTGATTTGGTGGGTATTAAAATAAAACAAGACCTAGGTGTAGATGCAAGCCTAGAAATAAATAACGAGGGCCACATTTGCCTAGGCTGGAAATCACTGAGGCCCGGTGATAGAATTGGCATAGATATTTTGGCAAAAGTTAGATACGATTTTTCTGAAAACAGGGCCATTTTTGAGTTCTATGAAAGTCTAAGAATTAAATCTTGGATAAAAGGCATGGGGAGAAGGGTTCAGAAAGAAGTAAGGGATAAAAAGAAAGATAGGGACAGAAGTATCATTAGTATGTTATTTATAGCATTGTGCTTGTTTTGGTTCTTTCAGGCATTTACTTACAAAGATTCTTTTAAGTATTTTTTTGGAGATATAGACGCTACAGTTAACAGCAGCTTATTGTCAGTAAAGCTCAGAAAACAGCTTAACGATTCTACCTTTATAGAAGGTGTGCTCAATAACTCAAACCCCAGTTTTATTGAATTAAAAAATACCGAAAAAACAACAACAGCAAGTGGGAAAGAAGAAGTTGAAAACTTAGGAACTGCCCGGTATTCTATATCCGATTTCCGCATTGTTTCCATTGAGACAAGTGGTACTTTTAATCAATATATCATACTGCTGTTGATTTCTACAACAGTAATTGTGTTGGTATTTACTTATTATTTAATAAAAACTTATGGCAAAGATATCTCTGAATGGAAGTACAGAGAAAATAGAGATGGATTGAAGAGATATTTGTCAAACGCGATTACAAAACATCTTAATTGAAAATTTACCGAGTGGGAACCATTCTACATTTAAAGCTCAAATATTTAGAATTAGATTGTATATAAACTGACATTATCTTGTAGAATAAGTAAACATTGTTATGCAACGCATGTAATTATTTAGAGAATCGGCTAACTTTTTAAATGAATGTCATCTATTAAGCATAACATAGCCTTTCCATAATTTCATTAATTAAATTTAAAAGAATGGATAATTTAAATAGAATAGGTCTTGATACCAAAGAAAGTAAAGAATTAGCAGTTTTACTTAGCGACTTGTTAGCCAATTACTCTACCTTTTACCAAAACACAAGGGGTTACCATTGGAATATAAGAGGCGATAAGTTTTTTGAATTGCACCTTAAGTTTGAAGAACTCTACAATGATTTATTTGAAAAGATAGACGAAGTTGCAGAAAGAATCTTGACTCTTGGACATATGCCAGAACATAAGTTTTCAGAATATCTTAAAAGTTCAGCCGTAACCGAAAGCAAAGAGGTTACCAACGGATATAAGGCGATAGAAGAAATACTACAGGCATTTAAGACTTTATTGTCTAAACAGAGGCATATATTAAACTTATCAGCCGAGATCAACGACGAGGGAACCAATGCACAAATGAGCGATTACATAAGAGAACAAGAAAAGCTTGTTTGGATGTATTCGGCCTTTTTAAATAAATAAAAGTAATGAGGAAACTACTTTGAAAGATTTCTGACTATTGCTCAAGTAATCATTCTGACTAGTTTTTACGTTTGAAAAAGAAAGTAGTTCTGTGCTCTACAAAAGCACTCAATAAACTGTATTGATCTAAATGATTTTGTTTTCATTTTGATAAATTATACTAAGATGACTTATACAAGGCTCTCTTACCTTAGGAGAGCCTTTTTAATTTTTTACATTAAAAAAACAAAACTTTAACATTGAAAGTGAAATCTTATATTTTTACACCTAAAATGACAATGTAAATTTAACTGTCTTACTAACATTACAATGAAAAGATTTCCGCTCCTTCTACTAGTATTTTTCTTTCTTAGCAGCCACGATATGTATCTAAAACTAGATACCTATTATTTGGAGCCCAATACTTCGGCAAGTATTAAACTTTTTAATGGGACTTTCGAAAAAAGCGATAACATAATTGCTCGAGACCGCATGGTCGATGTTAGCTTGGTTGGCAACGGCAAACGAAACAGCCTCGACACCACACAATGGACTGAGGATAGCGGTGCAACCATTCTCAATTTTAAAACGGGTACTGAAGGAACATGGGTGGCCGGTGTATCTACTCGACCAAGAAATATTGAAATGACAGCAGAAGACTTCAACAATTATCTTCAGCATGATGGCGTAATCGATATGCTAGAGTTGCGTAAAAAAAATAATACCTTGGGTGAGGATGCTATAGAAAAATATTCTAAACATGTAAAGACCATTTTTCAAGTTGGTGATCAACTAACAAACGATTGGCAGACAGAGATGGGTTATCCTATTGAGTTTATGCCAATGAGCAACCCTTATGACATACACCCCGGACATGAGCTGCAGGTGCAATTGCTGTGGCAAGGTAAACCACTGACAGACCAACTTGTGTACATAGGCTCGCAAGAAGCAGAACACCATCATGACCATGACGAAGAACATGTGCACCAAGATGGCACTACACACAGCCATGACCACGAACACGGCAATGAGGAAACGGAAGACCACCATCATAGCCTTGCGCAATTTCGCACAGATGGTGAGGGTAAAATTGCTTTTGAAATTACCCATCAAGGTGTTTGGTACCTTCGCACTATTTATTTAACCACTACCGAGGAGGAAGGCCTGACACACGAATCGAACTGGGCCACTTTAACCTTTGAGGCAGGAGAGGGTCACAGTCACGAACATCATGAAGAACATGCTCATGTTCATGAAGAATCCCATGGTCTCGGAATCCCATCCTATGCTTATTGGATAGGTAGTTTGGCACTGATCGCTGTTCTATTTATTTGGTTTAACCGCAAAAAAGGATGATGCGATATATTAAGCTTGTCATACTGCTTTGCGTACCCCTTACGCTTACAGCCCATGACATAGCAGACGCCGATCAAGAACTGTTGGCAAATGGCAGTTTATGGGCTTACATTTGGGTAGGGGCTAAGCACATGCTTACCGGTTATGATCACCTACTTTTTTTAACGGGTGTTATTTTTTATTTGAATGGCTTTAAAAGCATTGTACGTTTTATTACGGCTTTTACTGTAGGGCATAGTATTACACTTTTGTTTGCTACTTATTGGGGCGTTAAGGTAGACGAGCATTTGATCGATGCTGTTATTGCCTTAAGTGTATTTTATAAGGGTTTCGAAAATTTGGGAGGTTTTGAAAAGCTATTTAATAGTTCTTCTCCAAATCTAATGTTCATGGTGTTTACTTTTGGTTTGATACATGGTCTTGGGCTCTCTACCAGACTACAATCTTTCAATATAGGAGATGAACTGTTCCTTGCTAAAATCATAAGCTTTAATGTAGGCGTGGAAATGGGCCAAGTATTGGCATTGATTCCCATTGTATTTGTTATTTCAAAGTGGAAATCTCTTAAAAGTTATGAATCGTTTTACAAGGCTGTCAACTTTTATTTGATTATAGCAGGTGTTTTCCTTTTTATCTTACAGATGAATGGTTTTTTTAACTCATGATTGTTGTATTGAAGGTATTAAATACACACTTTGTAATTCTTCTTCTACAGTTTAATTGGCCTAAAAAATACCCGAGCTAAATTTCTCATACTTCTTCTTAAAATAAAGTATTACTGAAAGAAAGACGAGTATGTAAATCAATGACAAGACCAATATCAGCAAAAACGAATTTAATGTACTCACCATCAACATCGTTTTTAAAGGAAGAGCGTAAAGAAACGATAATGTGCCTTCTAGGTATGAAAGTACAGCTCCTAAAAATAATGATGATGTGTAAATAATGTTTTGCATGATGTAGATGGGTCTAAATATCGAATCTATTTCAAATTACTAGTTAAAACTTTGATGCCAAGAAGATAGCTTTTGCTTAAAGCTCTGTAAACCAATGCTTTATAAATATTCTGCTTTTTTATTCTGTCCACTTACTGAGATATTATGTGGAATTGCCTATACACAGTTTTACATTTTGTATACAGTTGAGTGAATAAAAATTGAGACAAAAATTTAAACAGATCGGGTACTTTGTTACAATCTTTCTCAAAAGTCGGGGAATAATTTCTACAAATTATTATCATGATTTATGTAGACGAGTTTCTATTTCTATTTTAATATACTGAAAATCAATATGTTAATGTAATAAAAGAATGTTATACGCTTTTTGGAGAAATATTTTCAGCTATTAGTGCGAATTAAAATTTTTTAATTATGAAGAAGCAAAATTTAGTATTTCCATTATTAATTACTTTTTTATTCGCATTTGCGAGTTGTGAACCTAAGCAAAGCAATACCGAAGAGGTTTCTGAGGATTTGCAAGAAACTAAAGATGAACTCTCTGAGGATATCGAGGATAAAATCGAAGAAATCGATGCTGAGCTCAGAATCAATGAGTCTAAGTTTGAGCAGAGGGCAGAAGAAGTAGAAGACGATGTGGAAGATTCATATAAGCAAGCAAGACAAAATCTTATCGATATGAAGCAAGACCTTAATCAAGATTTGCAGAAATTAGAGAATGCTTCGGAAGATGACATTGAAAAGATGAAGATGGACTTTAAGCAGACCACAACAAAAATTGATAACGAACTAGAAGAGTTTGGCAATGAAGTAGAAAGACTTTTTCAGAGCTAATCCTCCATAATTAGTGCCCAGTATTTTTGTGGGCATCTTATTAAAAATTCGATTTTTTAAAGTACATGGCCAATTAGGTCAAGTGTACATTTTTTCAACTTTAAATATATACAGATATGTTACGATGGACAATCACTTTTTTTATAATAGCAGTAGTAGCGGCAATCTTCGGTTTCGGAGGTATAGCAGCAAGTTTCGCTTGGATCGCCAAGATACTCTTTGTAGTATTCTTAGTAGTATTTGTCATCTCGCTTATCATGGGCAGAAGCAGATTATAGCATAAGATATAGACCGCTTTAGATTAGATGGCTTGTACTCAAGTCATCCAAATCTAAGCGACTTTTTCAAGCGACTTGAATCCAAGCGACTTTTTCAAGCGACTTGAACCCAAGCGACGTGATTCTATTTTAGAAACAAAACAGTATATATCATGAAATTACTAACAAAAACAACCATATTATTAACCGTTGCTACTCTGTTATGCATAGGAGTAAATGCCCAAGCAAGGTTGGGACTTAAAGGTGGGGTTAACCTTACCAAGTTCTCATCTGATGAGTTCAATGCCAATACTTATAACAGAGCAGTTTTTGGAGCATTTGGTGAGATACCTTTAATACCCAACTTTTCATTTTCTACTGAGATTAATTATTCTAATGAGGGTACTAAGTATGAAATAGGTAATCTCGACAGGACAAAAATTTCTTACCTTGAGATTCCGGTTCTGGCCAATATTTATTTTACCAATACTAAAGTACGCCCAAAGATTTTCGGTGGGCCTTCTATGAGTTTTTTAATGAATGCAGAGAACGTATTTGAAGATGGCTCAACGGTAGATCTAAATGACCAATATAAGGAAAATGAGATAGGTGTAGTTTTAGGCGCTGGGGTAGACTTGCAGATTACCGGAGAGAATTATCTATTGTTCGATATCCGCTATGACTTTGGCATGACCGAAATTAATGATTTGGATGTAGGCGCTTTTCAGAATAGGGGTTTTAGATTGAGTGTAGGTGCGAGTTTCCCGATAAGTCAATATTAATTAAACCAAAATAAAAATAAGCTATGAAGACACATATAAATATAATAAATGCATTACTAATGTTTGCCATGGTATTTGGAACCAGCTGCAATAGTTGGAACAATACTGCTAAAGGAGGAGCTGCCGGTGCAGGCACAGGAGCCGCGTTAGGTGGACTGCTCGGGAAAAAATCCGGTAATACTGCTGAAGGTGCCATTTTAGGTGCTGCCCTTGGTGGTGTAACCGGTGCTGCTATAGGCAGATACATGGACAAGCAAAAAGAAGATTTAGAAAAAGACCTAGAGGACAAAGCAGAAATAGAAAGAGTGGGCGAAGGTATTTTGGTCACTTTTGAATCTGGATTGCTCTTTGGTTTTGACTCAGACAATTTGGACAATGAGATTAAAAACGAGTTGGCCGAGTTTTCTAACACGCTTAAAGAGTATGAAGATACAGAAGTGCTCATTGAAGGACACACCGACAGCGTAGGTTCAGATGAATACAATATGAAGTTATCTAAAGAAAGGGCAGAGGCTGTCCATAATTATTTGCAAGCTCTTGGTGTAAACGGTTCGAGACTTATAGAAGAAGGCCAAGGCGAAACTGAGCCGGTAGCCACTAATGAGACAGAAAATGGTAGAGAACAGAACAGAAGGGTAGAGATTGCCATTTATGCCAACGATGAGCTCAAGCAAAAGGCCAAAGAAGGTGAGATATAAAACTTCATTTGCAAATTTGAAAAATTATATCGCCCGCAATCGCATTGCGCCAATTGCATTGCGCCAATTGCATTGCGCCAATTGCATTACGGATGCTTGAGCAGCGCATTTTTCGCTACTCAAGCATCCTCATTTATAAAAGAGGATGATGTATAGTAGTATGAATCTTTATTTAAAAGTTTGAAAAATTAAATATTAGGTCTAGAAAAATACTGGGCTTTTTTTTACTACCTATTGCCTACCGTTCATTCGGTGAGAGCAACAGAGAAGTAAACCCAACTCCAAACATAATCATAATTGCTTATGAAAAAGATGATTTTCCTTTCACCATTATTGTTTGTTTGCTTAATGATCAATACCTACTATTTTGTTTCCAGTGGCGAGCAAATTTTATTGGTGTCACTTTTACCTTTATCTACTTTGTATCTATTTTCAGGAACGCACCAATTCACTAACAAACAGGTAGACATGTCCTGTATGGGCAAATTGTTTATCAGTCTAAGCTTCTCAGGCATATCCACAATGACCATAATAGTGGGCAGGGATTTACTTGCCCAAACTGAATTGCCGGTAACTGTTGCATTACCAAGCTTTCTCTTTGTATGCATGTTTGCTTTAACTATTGTATACTTTAAGAGGAGGTACAAAAGAATAAGTGTAGCATATCTAAAGCAACTCTTTTAAAGAGGGCTGTGGCTCTCAATTACCAATAAAGTAAATAAAATGAAAACAATTATTTATTCCTTATCTATATTAATAGTTATCACTACAGCTCTGCCCTACATTAGACATGAGGCATGGTGGATAAGGATATTCGATTTCGTAAGATTTCAGATTTTAATCATAAGTATCCCTACAATTTTGTTAGGGCTATATTTTTTAGACCTCACAACTGTAGATGTGCTCTGCCCATTTGTTGTTTTTGTATGTGCACTACTCCAAATAAGAAGAGTTTTCCCATATACTTTTTTTGCACATAAAGAAGTGAAAGGGGTTCGGGATAAAGAGGTGGAAGAAGATGAAAAGAAATTATCTTTAATAGTATGTAATGTTTACATGTACAACAGTAAGTACATGAAAGTGGTAAAGCTCATCGAAGATAAGCAACCAGATTTTTTGCTTTTGTTAGAGCCTAATAAATTCTGGACAGAATCTATAGATCCTTTTATGAGTGACTATAGATATAAAGTGCTGCATCCAAAAGAAGATACATATGGAATTGCACTATTTTCTAAAAAAGAATTGGATAATGTAGAACTGAGATTTTTAACCGACAAAGAGGTACCAAGCATTCGAGCCAACGTAAAGATGAGCGATGGCAGATGGTTCGACTTATATTGTGTACACCCCAAGCCACCATTTCCTAGCGAGCATGATAGCTCTTTGCAAAGAGATGTAGAACTAATAAAAATCGGGAAAGAGATAAAGAAAAATAAAAGGCCTACCATTTTAGTAGGAGACCTCAATGATGTAGCATGGTCTAGAACTACAAGGCTTTTTCAAAAAATATCAGGTGCTTTAGACCCAAGAATAGGAAGAGGGTTTTTCAGTACTTATCATGCAGACGTCATATTTTTTAGATGGCCTTTAGACCATGTTTTCCATTCAAAAGAATTTAGGCTACACAAACTAAAGACATTGCACCATGTGGGATCTGATCATTTCCCTATCTATACCGAGTTGTTCTTTGATGCCGGCAATGAGAATGAAAGGGCAGAAAGACCCGATGAAGAGGAGCAAGAGGTCATAGAAGATAAACTAGAAGAATATAAATCATAATATCATGAAAAAGTCATTATTAATATTTTCACTTTTTTTGTTGTATGCCTGTACGTCGGTACCCCTTACCGGTAGAAAGCAGTTCGCGCCTATGCACTCTTCGCAGATGTTGGCACTAGGTCAGCAGAGTTACGCCCAGGTTATCTCTGAAAGTGAACTGAGCAATAGTTCAAAATACAAAAATCGAGTAAGGAAAGTAGGCAATGGAATGAGCATTGCCATAGAGCAGTTTTTTATAGAGAAAAACCAAGCTGATGTTGTAGACCACTTTGAGTGGGAATTTAATGTAATTGAGAGCGATGTGGTAAATGCATGGTGTATGCCCGGTGGTAAAATTGCATTTTATGAGGGAATTATGCCAATTTGCAAAAATAGAGATGGAGTGGCCGTTGTAATGGGTCATGAAATTGCCCATGCAATCGCTCAGCATGCTAATGAAAGGTTGGGGCAGCAATTGGCTGTACAACTGGGTGGACTTACTTTATCTGCAGCCTTACAAAACAAACCAAGAATTACACAGCAGTTGGCAATGACCGCATTTGGGATAGGCGCTCAAGTAGGATACGTACTGCCCTATAGTAGGATGCATGAATCAGAGGCAGACGAAATGGGACTTTATT